>Ga0315532_1000336_pt1 | contig 38353 bp, 29 predicted proteins | sample SalMarWE160370MG_FD_203082 | JGI IMG/M metagenome (GOLD analysis project Ga0315532, IMG submission 203082) | Salt marsh sediment microbial communities from the Plum Island Ecosystem LTER, Massachusetts, United States - Salt Marsh Sediment WE1603-70 ...
CAGCAAGGTCACACTTATACACAGAAGAGATGAATTTAGAGCCACCAAGGTCTTAGCCGAAGAGCTTAAACAAAAGGCCAACGAGCCGAATTCAAATTTAGCGATCAAATATAGCACCGTTGCTACCCTTATTCAGGGCAATGGTAAGGTCCAGTCGGTAAAGCTGAAAAACGTAAAGACTAATCAGCAAGAAGATTATCCATGCGATGGCGTATTCATTTTCGTTGGCATGGTACCGAACACCGATTTCCTGAAAGGCTTTGTCCAGCTTACCGACAGAGGATTTATCAAATGTGATTGTGCATATCTGCGAACCAACGTGCCGGGCGTCTTCGTGGCGGGCGACTGCCGAATCGGGGCGGTTATGCAACTGGCAACCGCCGTTGCTGATGGTATAGTCGCTGCAATGATACTCAAGGAATACTTCCGAGACCCAGCCTGGTGGAACGAGCCGGTCAGGGATCTGCTCACCCCTGGTGGATGGTAAATACGCCTCCGGCGTATAAATTTGTCCTGAGCACAAAATACCTGCAAAACAGTGTGGATTTATCCAGGCAATTCAGCTATCATATCGGACAATAATCCGATTACACAAGTGTTTGTATATATATATACATGGCGCAATAATGCCTGAAAGGATACACAAAATGGCTGGTAACGTAGTTGAATTAACCGATACCAGTTTTGATGAAGTTGTTCACAGCTCCGATACACCTGTGCTGGTGGATTTCTGGGCGCCTTGGTGCGCTCCCTGTAAGATAATGGCCCCGATATTTGAGGAGATCGCCAATAACTATCTCAGCAGGGCCAAAATCTGTAAACTCAACACCGATGAAGCCCGCGACAGTGCCGTGGAATTCGGCATAAACGCAATACCAACCACTATTTTGTTCAAGGACGGTCAGGTACAGAAAAAATGGGTGGGCCTAACCAGTAAGAGGGACCTCACTACCGCGATCGACGATCTGCTTTAGAATTTTATAAATGCCCACGTGCTCAGCAAGCCGCGCTATTACCGTGCCCTTGTCATACAAGAATTAAACACAGCGTCAGAATGATTTACGAAGACTTGAAAGGCAAAAAGGTCTTGGTTACCGGCTCCAGCAGCGGAATCGGCGCAGCAACGGCAGTCATGTTCAGCCAGCAAGGTAGCTTTGTTGGAATCCATTATTTCCAAACGAAAACCGGAGCAGAAAAAACCCTCAAGAAGGTCCACGCTCACTGTGATGGCGTTATGCTCCGGGCCGATATGCGCAATAAACGCCAAGTGACCCGAATGGTAGAAAAGTTCGCAGAGCAGGCCAGCGGCATCGATATACTCATCAACAATGCAGGCTCACTAATCGACAGACAGCCCTTTGAAACCGCAACCCTTGACTACCACGAGGATGTGTTCGCAACCAACGTACGCAGCGTCTTTCTGGCAACACAGTCGGCTCTACCATATTTGAAAAAGAGCAAGGGTAACATCGTAAACATCGGCTCAATTGCAGGTCATACCGGCGGGGGCCCTGGCTCTGGACTATACTCCGGCGCAAAGGCAGCCATTGCAACCGAAACCATCGCTATGGCAAAGGAATTTGCCAAGTATGATATTCGTGTAAATTGCGTGCTTCCCGGCCTCATCGAGACACGTTTTCATCAGCGATTCAGTTCCGCCCAGCGTCGGAAGAAGGTCGCCCAGCAAACGCCACTTGGCAGAAACGGCACCGCCGAAGATGTAGCAAAGGCGATACTCTTTTTAGCCAGCGACGCTGCCAGCTTCATCACCGGTGAATATATAGCCGTCAATGGCGGCCTATATATGCGAGCGTAGAGCGAATGAAAAGACGGGATTTCATCAAAGTAAGTTTAACTGTCCTCGGGACGATTTTGTCAGTCGGTGCCTGCACCAACCTTCGCTTCACTAAGGGCGAAAAACAAACTGTCCACTGGGCTTTTCTATCAGACACACACATCGCCGCCGATGCGAACGATAATTTTCGTGGATCTTATCCGTACAAGAATTTGGCCAAAGTCATATCAGAGATAATGGCCGATCTACCTGACGCCGTTGCAGTTACAGGTGATATGGCGCGACTCGAAGGAAAGGTTGGTGACTATGCGAATTTTCAGAACCTAATCCAGCCGCTTGCATCAAAGGTACCTGTCTATATGGCGCCCGGCAATCATGATGACCGGGCCAATTTTCTGCAGTACTTTCCAGAGCTACCGGGCCGGAGGCAGCCGGTGGCGGACAAGTGTGTGACGGTGGTTGAAGGACCAGTAGTTCGTTTGATTCTGCTCGACTCGCTCTTTCGTGTGAATGTAACTCCGGGCCTGCTCGGCAAACAACAAAGACAATGGTTACGCGATTACCTGAATTCCTGTGATGACCGGCCGACGATACTGTGTCTGCACCATACGTTGGGTGATGGTGATAATGATCTATTAGACGCACCATATCTTTTCGATATTGTAACATCTGCCCGCAAGGTCAAGGCTATCATATACGGACATTCGCACACGTTTAGCTTTTCCGAGCACGAGAGAATCCATCTCGTGAATCTGCCGGCTATCGGCTACAATTTCAGCGATTCTATGCCAATCGGGTGGGTGGAAGCATACTTCACAACTGATGGGGGCGAGTTTGTGTTGCACGCTATTGGAGGTAACACAACCCTGGATGGCAGTGTCAAGAAACTCGCATGGCGAGAATAGGCCTGCGAGCATAGCCCATGACGGTTATTGGAGCATTGTGTGTGAGGCTTGTAGCCTATAACTAATGATCTCAAACTGACCGATTCTTTGTGTCATTCCCGCGCAGGTGGGAATCCATTAAAGTTTTTAGCAAATTGGATTCCCGTTTTCACGGGAATGACAAAGTGCGCTATGTTGTTGTCAAATAGGTATTTACGTTGGTTTTCAATTAAAATTAGGTCATTCTGAGGTTAACTTTCGCACTTTTCATAATGCGAAAGCCCTTATAAAATAAAGGCTTAATTGTTGTTTTGATTTTTATGCACTTTCGGGAAAACTCTCGTAAATGGCAAAAAACAATCAATCAAGGTTTTTGGCTCAATTGTCCGGATTAACAACATGCCAAAACTGCGAAAGTTAACTCTGAGTAATGATACATGTTTAGTCTAAGAATGCCGATCGTTGAGCACAAAAATAACCGGAGCTTATACTGAATCAACTAGTGCTCTGTCGTAGGATGTTTGAGGGATTGTCATGCTGAGCCGAAGGCGAAGCATCTGGCCTTATCAATTGAGATTCTTCGCTTTGCTCAGAATGACAGTCATCATTTATCCTTAGACAGAGCACTAGTATAGTTCCTTATTACTGTACAAACTTACCGGTTAACCGAATCTACTACTCTGCCCTTGTCAAATCTAAAAAACCGATCTTGCAATCAACTGATTTTTTCGGTATATAAAGCACTTGTAAGGAACCAAATGCAGGAAGTAGCTTCGGTCATCCTGCAGAATATTAGGGTGATTCTTAATGCAGAATTTTGCACGGATGCAAGTTGACGAGCACCTACTTATTCAAGAAGCCAACAATGTGCGGCAGTCTGTTACTCGCAACAAACAGCGCTTAAGCATTCAAAAAAAGCGATGGATTATCCACCCACCTATGGACTATCGCATGCAACTGGCAAAATCGCTGAAGATATCACCTCTGCTGGCGCAGATTTTGATCAATCGTTCGGTTACTGATCCTCAAACAGGCTCAACTTTTCTACGCCCTAAACTCACCCAGTTAATCCGACCTGAGCAAATGCCTGGAATCGAACCAGCGGTTCACCGGCTAAAGCAAGCTCTCGAACACAAAGAAAAGATTACTATCTACGGTGACTATGATGTCGATGGTATTACCGGCGTATCGATTCTCTGGCAGATTCTAACACTGCTCGGCGCCAACGTCGATTACTACATTCCGCACCGCATCGATGAAGGATATGGCCTGAACACCGAGGCAGTCCGCTATCTGGCGAAGTCTGGCTCCGGTGTTCTGATCACGGTGGACTGTGGCATTTGCGCACTCGGCTCTGCCGAGCTTGCTGAGCAACTGGCAGTAGATCTTATAATAACCGACCACCACCAGCCGCAAGCCACACTTCCTAAAGCAGCAGCAATTGTCCATCCTGCTTTGGATGAGTCTTATCAAAACCAGGATTCAGCTGGCGCAATGGTAGCGCTTAAGCTGGCGTGGGCACTTGCCGAAGAATTCAGCCGGGGACCGAGACTTGAGCCGAAACTGCGCGAGTTCATGCTAAACGCGACGAGCCTGGCAGCTATAGGAACGATCGCTGACATTGTCGATCTGCGGGGCGAAAACAGAGTTCTGACAAGCTATGGTCTTAAAGCTCTGACCGAGTGCAAGCTTTGCGGAATTCAAGCTCTGATCGAAGCGGCAGGCTTGACCGGCCAGGGTCTTGACAGCTTCCACATAGGTTTCAGGCTTGCTCCGATGCTCAACGCTTCAGGCCGAATGGGTCATGCACGCCTGGCAGTCGAGTTGCTGACAAGCAACAGCCAGGCTCGCTCAATGCAAATAGCCGAGTACCTCAAGCAGCAGAATACCCAGCGACAACAGGTCGAACGCAAGATATTCAAACACGCGTGCGAAATGATATTTCAACTGGGTCTGAATCATCCCGACCGAAGGAGCATTGTGCTGGCAAATAAGGACTGGCATAGCGGCGTTTTGGGAATCGTTGCTTCCAGAGCCGTGGACAAATTCTACCGCCCGACCATTATGATTAATACCGCTGGAGAAAATGGCACCGCTCAAGGTTCCGGCCGTTCAATCCCAGGTTTCTGTTTGCTCAGTGCAATCAAAGCCTGCTGCCAGCATCTTCAAAATTTCGGCGGACATGAAATGGCGGCGGGCATAACAATAAAACCAGAAAAAATCGAACCGTTCGCAGCCGAGTTCGAAGCTTACGCCAACGAGAATCTAAGCACCGATGATATCGTTGCAACGCTTGACATCGATGCGATGGCGTGCCTTGCCGAAATTAACTGGGATACAATCAACCAACTGAAGTTGCTGGGCCCTTTTGGCCAGGGCAATCCAAAACCCGTCTTTGCCACAAAGGGCGTTCGGCTTGCAGCCACCCCCAGAAGAGTTGGTGCAAATAGCGAACATTTGCAGCTTGCGATAACAGACAACACAAATTCTATCCGCTGCATCGGCTTTGGAATGGGCAAGTTGGAAAAAAAACTGCTCGAACAAGAGTTCTTTAATGTCGCATACGAAGCACAAATCAATACCTACAACGGCGCAAGCAATGTTGAGCTTGTTCTAACCGACATCCAGTTTGAATAGCTCTACAAAAACACCTTGACTTATAGCGCCACAGCCCTTATATTTCGCGTGCCAGAAAACCCCCTTGTATTTTCTTGCGTCAGAGGGACAATATAAATTACTGATTTTCCGCGAGGTGCAAAAATGCCATCAAAATACCGCAGCCTCACTTCGGAGGAAATCGCCCAGCTAACTGATCAGGGCTGTACCTGCCCCGACTGGTCAAAGGTCCAAGTCGCTGAGGATTTTGACGCCGGAGCAATCAGATCAACACACTTTTGCGGAGATATAAGACTTGGCACCTTCCACAAACAAGTGTCTTTCTTCGGCGGTGTCACAAAGCCGGCCGGAATCAGCCATGCTACTATTCATAATTGTACCATCGGCAACAACGTGTATATAAGCCACGTAAGAAATTATATCGCCAACTACATAATTCAGGACGACGTGGTGATTGACAACATCGATCTGCTTGCAGTCCAGGGTGAAAGCTACTTTGGCAACGGGACCGAAGTTGAGGTAGTCAACGAAGCTGGTGGCCGAGAGGTGCCCATTTACGATGAACTTTCTGCTCACACGGCGTACATAATCGCATTCTATCGTCATCACCCCAAAGTGATTGATAAGCTGCGAAAGATGATAGCCGAGTACGCTGACTCTGTTTGTTCCACCATGGGCCTTGTGGCAGAGGGCGCGAAAATCCTCAACAGTCGAATATTGAAAAATGTCAAAATCGGTCCCGCAAGTGTAATTGAAGGCGTTAGCAGATTGGAAAACGGCTCGATTAATAGCCGCCCTGAAGACCCTGTGTATATAGGCCCAGGCGTCTTTGCTGAAGACTTCATTGTGTGCAGTGGCTCAGAGATCACCGACGGTGCGATTATATCCAAGTGCTTCATAGGCCAAGGCACAGTGCTGGCCAAGCAGTACTCGGCGGAGAACTCCGTGTTCTTTGCCAACTGTGGAGGTTTTCATGGCGAAGCATGCGCGATATTTGCTGGGCCTTACACCGTCACGCACCACAAATCAACGCTGCTGATTGCTGGTCTATTCTCGTTCCTCAATGCCGGCAGCGGCACCAACCAGAGCAATCACATGTATAAGCTCGGGCCGGTGCATCAAGGCGTAGTAGAACGAGGCTCAAAAACCGCCAGCGATTCATATATGCTCTGGCCGGCAAAGGTCGGCCCATTCACCGTGGTAATGGGCAGACACTACCGCAACTCAGACACCTCGGATCTGCCATTCTCATATTTGATCGAGCACGAGGACGAAAGCATTCTCGTACCGGGCGTGAACCTGCGCAGTGTCGGGACCGTCCGCGACGCGCGAAAGTGGCCCAAACGAGACAGACGAAAGAGCCCGGAAAAACTCGACTACATCAATTTTAAGCTTCTGAGCCCCTACACAATCCAAAAGATGCTTAACGGAAGATATCTTCTTCGCAATCTAAAGTCCACATCTGGTCAGACATCCGATTACTTCACGTACCATAGCGTTAAAATCACAAATGTCTCTTTGGACCGAGGTATCGAGCTCTACCAGATCGGCATCGACAAATTTCTCGGTAACTGCTTGATAAAACGCCTGGAGAGTATGGATTTCAAAAATGTTGAAGAACTTCGAGACGCTTTGCAACCAGATACTACCCTTGGGCCGGGCAAATGGATTGATCTGGCTGGTCTATTTGCGCCTGAAGAAGCTGTGCGACAACTGCTAAGCGATATCGAAAATGAAAAAATTGAGAACCTGCAACAGTTAAACGATTGTTTCAAAACAATGCACGAGAGCTATCCTGCTTACGAATGGGCATGGGCTGTTGACGTCATACAACAGTGCCTTGGTAAAACGACAGACCAAATAACAGCCCAGGACGTCGTTGACCTGACAACAAAATGGAAAGAGGCCGTCATTGACTTGGACCATCGACTGTATGCCGATGCTAAAAAGGAGTTTGCCGCTACCGCACAAACGGGATTTGGCATCGATGGTGATGAGGAGACGAAGCATTTGGACTTCGCTGCGGTAAGAGGGACATTAGCAGAGGACGGTTTCGTTCGAGAAATCGAAAAACACATGGCCAAGAAGTCAAAACTCGGCGACGAGCTTATCAGTCGAATGGAAGAATTAGTTCAAAGTGCCTGATGTGTGACCTGCTTTAAAAACCGGCACCGCAAAGCCTGCTTTACGTTTGCGGATAGGTAGAAAACTCTGATATTTATCTAAGGAGCAATATCGATGCGAGTAATAATTGAACCGAGTTATGACCTTGTCTCAAAGTGGGCGGCAAATTACGTTGCCAGAAAAATAAAAGACTTTGACCCCAGCCAGTCCAAACCTTTCGTGCTGGGCCTTCCGACAGGGTCTTCGCCGCTGGGAATGTACAAAGAGCTAATTAAACTCAATAAAAATGGCGTAGTGACTTTTAAAAATGTTGTCACATTCAATATGGATGAATACGTTAATCTGCCCCAGGACCATCCTGAAAGTTACTACTCATTCATGTGGAATAACTTCTTCAGCCACATAGACATCCCAAAAGAAAATGTCAACATCCTCAATGGGAATGCCCAGGATCCCAAGGCCGAATGCGCCGCGTATGAAGAGAAAATACAAAAGACTGGTGGCACTAAGTTGTTCGTCGGTGGCATCGGACCGGACGGCCATATAGCATTTAACGAGCCGGGTTCATCACTGACCTCGAGAACCCGCATAATAGGACTCACATACGATACCATAGTGGCTAATTCACGCTTCTTCGATAGCGATGTCAACAAAGTCCCCAGAACTGCGTTGACCGTCGGTGTCGGGACGGTGATGGATGCTGAGGAGGTGCTTATTATCGTCAATGGCCACAACAAAGCACGCGCATTGCGTCACGCCGTCGAAGAGGGCGTTAATCATATGTGGACGGTCAGTGCTTTACAATTACACCCGAACGGTATCATTGTCTGCGATGATGAAGCGACTGTAGAACTAAAGGTAGGCACAGTCAAATACTTCAAAGATGTAGAGTCAGCCCGTCTTGACCCCGCTACTCTGATAGGATAGACGGTCAAACTAAACTCTTGCTTTACTGCGTTGACCGTTCTTTTACAGAAAAAATTTTACGGGTTTGTTTGCCCCGATTTTCCCTCGTTAGGTGCTTGGGGCACCTTCTGTTGGCCTCCGCCAGAATCCTGTGGCGCTGGTGCTACTGTCACCGGCTCCTGACTGGATTGATAAGTGATGTTAGCTTTGTCTTTAAGAGACTGGATATATTCCTTGGCAATCTCAGTTTTCTTTCTCTTGGTGAGTTTATCGATTATATCATCCTTTGCTTGCTCAAATGCAATTGTGCCGGCATCTTTATGGTCAGTTACTTTTATGATGTGATAGCCGAATTTCGTCTCTACTATATCGCTGAACTGACCCGGCTCCAGCGCAAAAGCCGCCTTTTCAAAAGGTGCAACCATATCTCCTTTGGAGAAAAAGCCCAGATCGCCGCCCTTTGACGCCGACGGACATGTAGAGTTAGCTTTAGCCAATTCAGCAAAATCCGCACCGTCTTTTAATTGCGCAAGTAACTGCTCGACTTTAGATCGGGCTTTGGCTTTGGCATCGTTCGGGTCAATGCTGGTATCAGAAGTATCCGACGCTATAAGAATATGACTGGCTTTTACTTGTTCAGGCGTCTCAAACTCCTTCGTATTCCCAGAATAGTAATTGTTAGCATCGCTCTCGGTGACATCTATCTTGCCCTCCCACTGAGCCTGGAAGAGTTTCTCATAGGCCAAGCCTCTGTGAATATCCTGCCTTAGTTCGTTAAAATCCTTTCCACTGGCGGCCGCCCGCATCTTGAGCTCCTCTAACGACAGCGGAGGCTGCTGCCGAGCGGCAATCTGTTCTATCTTTCCCGTTACCTCCTGCTCGGTGACATTTATGTTCGCCTCTTTTATCTCTTCATCCAGCAACTGCTCGACAACAAGCCTCTCAGTGGCTGCCTGTCGAAGTTGTTTCTTGTACTGCTCTGCAAAAGCAGGTGGAAGCTGGCCGGCTTTCGCAGCCATTCGGTCAAACTCCGGCTTAATCTGTGCCTCAACCTGGCTTTCGGTAATATTCATGCCATCGATCGTAACTACAACAGGGTCAGATACCTCTTGAGCAACGTTCGGCTCCGGCACGTTGGCATCTGCCTCAGGGGCGGGCTTGCGTCGACAGGCTAAACTCACCGTTATAAAAATGAGCAAAAAACAAAAAATAAAACGTAAGGAGTTTCGCAATTTCGTTTTTGCTTTTTCACCCATGGATTGTGTGCGAAAAGTACTCATAATACATCCTTTCAAATATTCAAAAACTGACAAGCTTTCATAAACATTTGGATTTAAGTATTATTTCGCCAATAAGCTCTTCTGTCAAGGCAATTTAATGCAGGGATTTACGATGATCCATCTGCGAGCCAGCTTTGGACATGACCGGTGCTTTTTGAGAAAATTAAGCAATTACCAAGTGTACAAGCTATAGAAGAGAGGGGATTTAAACAACGATTCCAAGGTCAATTGATCGTGCTTTGCTATCTCGGCCTTTAGAGTTATAAATTGCTCCAAGAGAGTGGGCTGATGTGAATGGGCGATACAGGACTCGAACCTGTGACCTCACGGGTGTGATCCGTGCGCTCTAGCCAACTGAGCTAATCGCCCGTTACAGCCTTTATATTACAAACACAAATTACGGTTTGTGTCAAGTCTTAACGAATCAGTATGCTATCGGCAACTCGAAGAAAAGTGATTCTTTCGGAAGGCTCCGGCTGAGTCAGACAAATTTATTCAAAGAGAATATTAAGCGTTTCTTTCTTGACCGGGTCGATTTGACTTGGGTCGGTCCATACCGCCAAATCAAGGCTTTTTCTGCACTGACAATCCTCACGGACAAGTTGATGTTCACTTGCTAAAACGGCTTTGATAAGCTCAAGACAGTTGACCGTGGCAGTCTGTAAATTCTCCATTATCTCTTTAAGCAATGTCTGTTTTTGCTTTGTCTCGTTGTGAAGACGCCAGCAGTCGTAGTCGCTGACTAAAGCAATAAGCGCATAGCAGATCTGAGCTTCCCTTGCCAGCTTGGCCTCCGGCATAGCGGTCATGCCGATCAAATCACAACCCCAGGCCTGGTGCATAAGAGACTCAGCACGCGTGGAAAATTGAGGCCCTTCCATGCACACATACGTTCCTTTCGGATGCGTCTTCATCTTGGCGTCTTTGGCCGTTTCTACAAGTATCTTCCGAACGCCGGCGCAAACCGGCTCGGTCATCTCACAGTGCACTGCACCAAAACCAGCGAAGAAAGTATTGTTACGTTTGAATGTTTTATCAATGAATTGGTCAACGATAACCAAATCACCAGGTACGATTTCAGCCTTCAGTGAACCCACCGCACCGCTACTAATCAATGTGTGAACGCCAAGTTTTTTAAGAGCAAAAATATTGGCTGTAAAAGGCACCTCGCTGGGTGAGAGCTTGTGACCAGTTCCGTGACGATTTAGAAAAGCTATCCGCCTGTTACCGAGCCTGCCGAGCATAATGCTTGTGCTGGGCCTTCCAAAAGGTGTTTCTACATCGCGCAGTTCTGCGTCGATTAGCTGTTCAACGAGCGCATCTCCCAGACCTGTCCCCCCTATTATGCCAATCAGCTCTTCTGCCATCGTTCTTCATCTCCTTTGGCTTGGTCGGACGCCATAATAATCGCTTTGGTATAGATTTACAATTGTTTTTGCGTGAGCCTGTAGGTTGCCTCATGGACCTGGAATTTCTTGAAATGGGAGTATTACACCAATTGGAATTAAAATTTGCGCTTATGTCATTTCGACCGAAGGGCCACAAAGTGGCCCGTAGTGGAGAAATCTGCTCAAATAAATTTCTCGACTCGCCTACGGCTCGCATGAAATGGCACGAATAAGCGCATTAATTATTCGCAATTGGTATAAGGGGAGAAACGGCTGGCCAGACATCGGAAAAATCCAAAAAAAACTTGTAAAAAATACGTAATTTCCACAATAGAATTCTTAGCGATAGCTCTTCTATTAGTACATGGCCTTATTTGTGCTGCCGTACATACTACCGAGCACCATCCCCAAAAGACTTCGTTAAGCTTGACCAAGTCACTCAGACGAGCCGATACGATGAAAGTCTGGTCTAATGTTTTGATAGGCAAGTTGGCGGAAATATTCAGATTGTTCAGGATAACCAATATGGTGTTTTCGCGTGTATATATTCTGGGCGGAGTTACCTGTGATGCGATGGACATCCTGCCGGATAGCTTCCTATAAATGAATTGAGCCGACCATTTTTTGCTACATCCAGATGATCTTTATAAGCTCTGCAAAATAGAAGCTCAAAACAGGTGTTTAGCGACGTTTTTCTATGGCAGGAAAACACGAGGTCGGATGCCCTTGAAATAGAAGAATTGGGCTGTTAGAAAAATTATTTCGACTTTTCGTTCTTCATAGTCGGGTCTTCGCGCGTTATACTTCGTCAATAGCCTTGCCCAAATAATGTCGATCAATTAGAATGTAACTGAGGCTATTTTAAGCGAACTCTACGATAAAATAGGGAGACAGTTATGGGTAAACAATCTAATGACAAGAAATCAACGGCGATTTGTAGTTTTTGCGGTCGGTCGGGGAGCCAGACAGATACACTGATAGAAGGCCCAAATAATGTCTTTATCTGTCCGGAATGCGTTGACCTCTGCCACAGTATTATCAAGCAGGAGCACAAACAAACTGGCCGTAGAAAAATAAGCCTCAAAAAAATGCCTAAACCCAAACAGATAAAAGAATTTCTGGACCAATATGTCATTGGCCAGGAACATGCCAAAAAATATCTGTCCGTTGCGGTGCACAACCACTACAAACGACTTTTGCACAGCGATTCGGGTGACGGCGACGTCGAGATAGACAAATCCAACGTTTTGTTAATTGGGCCGACCGGCTGTGGCAAAACTCTGCTGGCACGCACACTTGCCCGCAAGTTGGACGTGCCGTTTGCAATATGCGACGCGACCACTGTCACGGAGGCTGGCTATGTTGGCGAGGATGTTGAGAACTTCCTATTGCGGCTGCTACAGGCCGCTGACTATGACATAGAAGCTGCCCAGCGAGGTATCGTTTATATCGATGAAATTGACAAGATAGGCAAAACATCTCAGAACGTATCGATTACACGTGACGTCTCAGGAGAAGGTGTACAGCAGGCACTTCTGAAAATGCTTGAAGGTACGATTGCAAATATTCCGCCACAGGGTGGCAGAAAGCACCCCGAACAATCCTACATACAAATAGATACCTTTAAGATACTCTTTATATGTGGCGGAACATTCGTGGGCTTGGAAAATATCATTAAAAAGCGTCTGGGCAAAAAGATGATTGGTTTCGATTCGGAACTGTCCGGCCGAACAGACGAAAAAACCGAATACAGCGAAATAATCAAACAGGTCATACCGGAAGATATTATCGAGTACGGAATGATACCAGAGATGGTGGGCCGACTTCCAGTAATTACAACTCTCTCGTCCCTTGATGAAGATGCGCTCATAGGCATACTGACCAGGCCCAAAAATGCGTTGGTTAAGCAGTACCAGAAGTTCTTTGAGTTGGAAAATGCCGAGCTTGAATTCGAACAAGATGCGTTGCGTGCGCTAGCACAAAAAGCGATGAAGCGGGACACCGGAGCCAGGGCGTTGCGCGCGATAGCCGAGGAACTGATGGTGGATTTGATGTACCAATTGCCAGAGGAATCCAAACCTGCAAAATACGTGATCACCCGCGACATAATTCAAGGCAAGGACGATTTGTCCGCCGCAAGGCAGAAAGCAAAGAAGGAATCAGCGTAAAACTGCCGGATGTAGAATGATGTCACAAATGAAAATATTAGCTTGAACGTGTTGGACGCCGGAAAAATGAAGCCTTCTTTCGCCCCAGGAATCCGGGGCGCTCATTCCACCACCTGCACCTTTGAATGTGTTGGCGCCAACAAGCTGTAGACAAGTATTGCATCGCCATTGTGCAGGCGGATACACCCCTGTGAACCTGCCATGCCTATTTGTTCCGGCTCTTTCGTGCCGTGGATAGCAAAGCCGGTCCTTCCCTTAGCTGCACCTTCGATACCGTCCAGCGCTATCCAGCGTGAGCCCAAAGGATAGTCAGGATCCTCAGGCCTAAACGTTCTGCCGCTGATAGGGTCTTTCCAGATTGGCTTTATGAGCTTCCCGTCGGGACTGACAACCCACAGCCCTGTCGGTGTCTCCATGCCAGGCTTACCAAGGCCGACGGAAAAACTCCTGACAAAGGTGTTCTGCAAGTACAAATCCATACTAAACTTTGAGCGATACACTTTTGCGTGGAATGGGCCGTTGACAACTTTTATCGTGGTGCCCGCCTGAAGGGCTTCCGGGCTGCGAATCTTATTTATTTGCATCAGAATCTGGTACGGCACTTTGAACCGCTCACCAATCAATCGAAGTTGGTCTCCAGGCTTGACCAGGTATGTGTCGCAGAGCATGTCATTCGGGTAAACCCTCGAGCTGAACAGCCATTTCTTGGCAAGCTCTGACAGTTGGTCTTTGATGGACGTTTGTTGCTGCTCGCCCATGGGCATCTGAAGGATAGCGTTGAGCCTGTCACGTGCCTCTATAACCTTACTCGGATTTGCATTAAGAATTGCCATAACATCCGCAACAAGTTCGGTAACCTCCGGATTAGATCCATCATTTAGCTCGAATGAAGTGTGCACGGTCTCGGGCGAAGCGTCCAGAGGCTCGGCTCCAAGCGGCACTTCCACGGCAAGTACGGGCGCAGGTTGAGCCGGTTGGCTTTCCGTTTCTGTGTATTCCCGCTCGGCTGAGGTGTCAGTCTTAGATGGAGCCTCCATAGTTGTATTCTGATTATTCCTGAAAGGAAGCCGGCCATACATAAGAACAATCAATACGGCAACAAAAAGCAAACCTGAGATGGCGTATGTTCCGTACCGGCTCCAATAGTACTTCCAGCTACGATCCAAATCGAATGGATAACGAGCCATCCTATTCTCCTTTCTGGTTCTTCAAATATATCACTTCCTGATCGGTAACGAGAAAGTCTACCGGCTCATCGTTTTCTGTGACAGGTATCGAGTCGACCACTTGCTCTGCAAACACGAAGCCACACCGTATTGCCCTAAGTTGTTCGTTCGCAAAGAATCGGTCATAGAAGGAGCCCCCCCGGCCGAGCCGATTGCCTTTCCTGTCGAATCCAATTGCAGGCGCAACGACCAATTCTATCTCATTAAATGGAAGCGGCACACCTGTCACCGGATTTCGTAGACTCGAGACTTCTGTTGAGAACTCAGTTTCCAGAGAGTTTATTTGCACCGGAATCATATGCCTTTGCTGCCAGGATATCTTTGGCACAGCTACTATTTTGCCCTGCTGCCAAGCATGCAGTATTGCCTCAGAAGTATCCACTTCGTGTGGCAGAGATAGATACATCATAACTGTTGATGCACGTTGAAACTGTGGTGTTGATGTAAGATTTCGACATGCTCTGTGACTTTTTTCACTCCTTTGCTCCGGCGGGATAGCAAGCAGGCAATTCTGCAGTTTGCGCCGCAACTGGGCTTTATCCATCTAACGATCCTTCGTTTCAGTACTGTCCTAGATGCGCTATGTATTTTTTATCAATGTCTGCAGCTTTTGTAAATAACGCTTGATATTTTTTTCATGCCCGGCGTCTTTAGGGATGTAATATTTGCTCAACGGCCCCGGTAAATACTCTTGTTGTACAAAACCATCCTTAAAATTGTGCGGATACTTATAATCAGCTCCATAACCTGCCTTCTTCGCAGCGGCGTAATGACTGTCTTTCAGATGATTCGGAACCGCTCTTGTAGGCTTTTCTTTCACATCGGCCATTGCTTTCCATATAGCAGAAGCCGCAGCATTCGACTTCGGCGCACAAGCAACATATATCGCAGCCTGTGCAAGCACAAGCTGCGCTTCCGGCAAGCCTACAAATTCGGATACCTGAACAGCCGCTGCAGCTAATACTGTCGCCATGGGGTCGGCATTTCCAACATCCTCGGCTGCACAGACAGCTATACGTCGAGCGATAAACCGCGTATCCTCACCGCCTGCAATCATCCTGGCGAGCCAGTAGACTGTCGCATCAGGATCGGAACCTCGCATACTTTTTTGAAAAGCGCTTGCCAGATCATAGTGCGTATCGCCCATGCGGTCGTAATAAATCGCTTTTTGTTGTATCGACTCTTTTGCAGCTTTGAGGTTAAATTTTATTTTACCCTGGTGTTTTCGAGCCGCCTGTGATAACACACCAACTTCTAAAGCTGTCAAAGCTCGTCGCGCATCACCATCACAGAAACTCGCTAAGAATATTAATGTTTCGATATCAGCATCCACATTGAATCTGCCAAGCCCCCGCTCGGTGTCTGCAAGTGCGGTCTTTAGAAGTTGCAAAACATCGTCTTGACTGAGAGGCTCGAAATGAAATACGGTACTGCGTGATATTAACGGTGCGTTGATTGCGAAGAATGGATTCTCCGTAGTGGCTCCGATGAGTATCAGGACTCCCGACTCGACATCATCCAGCAGAACATCTTGCTGGGCGCGGTTGAAGCGGTGTATCTCGTCAATGAACAGTACGGTCCGGGTGCCCGTAGCTGCAAGGCGATCCCTCGCCTTGGTTATTATCCGGCGGATATCCTTGACGCTCGCTGCGGGTGCACTTATATAATGGAATTTGGCTTTGGTGCAATTGGCGATGACTCTGGCGAGGGATGTTTTGCCGGTTCCGGGTGGGCCGTAGAAAACCAGACTCGAGAGCTTATCAGCTTGTAGCATTCTTGTCAGCAGTTTATCGGGCCCAAGAAAATGCCGTTGTCCCATGAACTCGCCAAGATCTCGAGGCCTCATTCGCACAGCCAACGGGGCTGCTGAATCAATATTGGCCTTCTCAGACTGTTCAAACAACCTCTTATCGGTCTCTTCTGCCCGCATAGAGGATATTATATGTGCTGAGCCGGAAAGTGTCGAAATCAATTCCTTTGCTCTACTGAAGGCTTTGGCCTGAATAGTTCATAGCGCACCCAATCCCTTGCTATATGTACGGATACATATATACTATTTCACAAGTCGAAGTAGCAATCTGTCTGCAGGATTGCGTCATTGAAGAATAGGAGACACCGACGAATGAATAGTACTAGTACTCCAGCCAAAGCAAGTTGGCCCTACAGAGTGAATGCGAAAATTCAGAGCATCCATGGTTATAGGACTATCTTACGTGGCAATTTTAACGCTTTCTCGCCTTTTAACTCTAAATCGAGCTCGGAAAAAGCTGAGAGGCGGCTTAACAAGCTTCTGCTCGGTTATCCCAGAAATCACAACTTTAGAGTTCACAAAAAGAAACTCATTCCCAGCTTTAGGCTTTACGAGCGGTTGCGACTGGTGAAATCCGCTTACCCTAATCCATTGGAAAGCTTCCTGGACATAGGCTGTAGCAGAGGATTCTACGTTATGGACGCTGCTCAAAGACCTGATTGTAGGGCCTCGATAGGAACAGATGTTTATGAGCCGTTCATTTGTACTGCAAACGAAGTCAGGAAATACCTTGAGATGGACAATGCTTGTTTCCATTTGGCCGGTCTCGAAGATGTAGCGGATGCTCCCGAAAACTATGGCGGTCCCTTTCAAACAATCCTGCTCATCGGCACATACCATTATCTATTTTGGGGCAGCTCTATATGTCCGACTGCATATCACAGCCACAGGGAGATTCTGACAAGACTCTCGCGTATCTGTATTGATAGAGTGATTTTATCGGGGCGTTTAGAGGTAAATAAACTTCAGAGATCACTGAAGGAAAAGGCTAGGTCGACGGTGGGCGATGTCCCATACAGCACTGCAGAGTTTATCAACAGTGCAAAAGAGTTCTTCGAGGTGCGAACCGCCGGTTATCTTGGCACGTATCCGCTTTTCGTAATGTTGAAAAAATGATTAGCCCGTTTGTTATGCGCCTATATCGTCATAAAGCGCTGTTTAGAAAGATCTTGCAATATTAGACAAACCTTCGCATGCGGATATACGATTGTTTGGCATCGAGCCTTCTCAACAGTTGAGTAATACCAATTGTGCTTGATATTTGCGTCTTTGTCATTTCGACCGATTCATCCTTCGCACCCCCTAGAGGGGAGAATGGAAGCCCCTAAGGGGCGAAGTGGAGAAATCTATTTATGGCTTAGCGGTTATATGCAAAATGAAAGTGCACCACCTTTTTGAATTTTTTTTCGGGATTCCAGATTAATCTTGAATGGTACTGAAATTATAAATTCAAGCTGTTTATCTCTCTCAATGTGAACTGTGAGGGTTTCTTTTAACAAATGCCATTCAGCAAGAACAAAATAGCTGATATAAGACGCTGGAAGCATCACAATCTCGTTGAGAACTTCTATCCAGCCATCACTCCTGTCGGAAAGCTCACGAACCTGGCGAAGAAAGTAAACCTTAGGGACAAACTCGCGTTTCTTTTGACGACCAGACCTCGGAACTTCATAGCCGGTATATCGAAACGATGCCTCATTAAACCACGCCAATTGACGGTCTATATCAGCAAGGGTGCTAAAGGTACGTCGATTCCAAAAATTCCTGGCAAAGACGCTGTTATTGCCCTCTATCGAGGCCTGAGAAAATGGACGCCGAGGTACCGCATAGATAGGCCAAATCTGATTACCCAAAAGAAATGCCATCACCTTGCTGATATTGCGTTTGCCAGATCGAGAGCCTATGGTTTCCGTTGCATTGTCAACTTTTATGCACTCTGGTCTCTCATATTGCTCAAAGACTTCTTTGCATCCGCAAATAAATGCTTTGGCATTTTTGGCTTCTATCCTCTTGAAATATCGAAACTTAGGTTCTGTCTTAAACGAAAAACCGATAAAGTGAATCGGCTCTGTACGACCTGTAAGATATTTTTGGCCTACAAAGTCCGCCTCCATGACTCGCTTGCCAAAGGTGTGATAGATGGTGTTCTCCGGATAGCACAGATAGCGAGATGCTCCGGTATTACGATGCTTTCTGTATTTATCCGAAAGCTCCATGTCTTTGAGGATTTGTCCAATCGTTCGCAATGGAGGGACGGTGTCGTTAGGATAGCGATGTCTCCATTCTTGTTCGATGGCGGAGGCTCCCCAAAAGAAGGCTTTGGGATTTGCTTTCAGATAGGCGTGCAGCTCTACAATCCTATGTTCGGTATGTTGATCCCATTTTCTTCTTTTTCCTCTGGGCCAGCCTCTGTTATCTATAGAGAAATCTTGATCTGGCGATTGGGTCCATCGAATCACAAAGTGTTTACTGATATGTTTTTTGGCCGTGATCATATTCTTGGAAAGGCCTTCGGTAAAGTAAAGTCGATTTACCTCAGATTTGAGTTTAAGAAGCTTTTTTTGTCCATAATGCGTAGCAATTTTATTGTTTGTTTGAGACTTTTCAATATCATGTTTTATGCCCATGTAAGCACACCTAAAGGTGGTGCGCTTTCATTTTGCATATAACCCCTAACACATAGAATTACGTATATGCTTAAAATCGGGACGACCGGCAAGCTACCGGTCAAGCGGAATATAGCTAATCCCATCAGCTACAATCCCTTATTAAAACAGGTAATCGTGAGAATTTCCTCTCTTGAATCACAGACCACCCGGTTATATAATCACCCCTGTATGTGGAAATCAAATTTCCTATAAGTTACCAGGATCAGTATTAACCTTTACTCGGAAAGAAAACGAAATGAAATCAAGCAATGCTGAACAATCCTCCAACATTTGCCAAAATCGCCCACGATCATCAGTCTCGGCAAGGCACGTAACGAAAGCGATGCCGCTATCAGATATGCCGAGCCTTGACAGACATGCTCAAATAGAGAAATGGCATCAGCCACATTTAATTTGTTGCGTCCTTCTTTGCATAGTCTTTGGTTCATTGCCTGTAATAGCACAACCCTCGGGGGGGCCTTATGGTCCGATGCGGCAAAGGTATGATTTACCCGAGGGAGCAGGTAAAATTTACTATGTAGCACCCGATGGACAGGCTGAATCGTCAGGAGAAAAGCTTGCTCAGCCAACCTCTCTGGCAGCAGCTATAGAGCGAGTAAAGACCGGCGATGCAATCGTGATGCGTGGCGGCATTTATCGTACCGGTAACATGAAATTTAACCAGGGCATTATCATACAACCCTATGCGGATGAACAACCGGCGCTCAAGGGAACCCAGACAGCAACCCAGTGGCAGGCCCTGCCTGATGGTTTATGGAGAACTTCCTGGCCTAATTTGTTCCCTTCAAAACCTGCGAGCTGGTGGAGACAAACGAGGCATGGGAGAGAAACAACACCACTGTGTCTTTTCAATAATGATATGGTGTTCGTCGATGGTAAGTTATTGCAGGTGGTCGGACAAAAAGAAGATGCCGATGAGAATTCGTATTTCATCGACTACGATGAAGGACAGGTTTACATCGCTACTGACCCAAATGACCGATTGGTCGAAATCACCGCTTTCGATAGTGCTATTATAAGAACAACCGGGGATTGTCACGGTAAGACCTCAGACCGCAAGGGTCCTGTGATTCGGGGAATCACTTTTACCCAGTATGCCTTCCGTGCGATAGAAGTGGAAGGAACGAACCCAGAGGGTTTATCAGATGAGTCCAAGCACGGAAAGGAAGTAGTGGGTACGACTTTGGAGAATTGCACGATTTCTTTCTGTTCGCGGGTCGCCGCTTACTTAAGAGGAGATAATTTAATAATGCGGCATTGCCTGGTGAGCGATACCAGTACGGAAGGTATCTACATCTTGAGCTCGTCCGATGTTTTATTGGAAAAGAATATCTTCACCCGCAACAATATCGAGAGAATCACCGGCTACTATCCCGCGGCGGTAAAGATATTCAATCAATGTTACCGTGTAACGTGCCGGGATAATCTGGTTACCGACCATCCGTATTCAAACGGTATCTGGTACGATGTGGGCAATGTTGACGGCCGGTTTATCAACAACCGGGTCGAGAACATAGGCAATATGAAAAGACGGTTCTCCAAAACGCGGTTCTGGCCGAGCGATAATGGGTTCTTCTTTGAAATCTCAAAAGGAGCGATTTGCGCCGGAAATGTGTTTGTCAATTGTGACCAGGGCATTTTCGTGATCAATAGTTCGGATGTCGAAATGTATAACAACACATTGGTAAATAGTACCGTATGCATTGGGCGCACCGGGAGAACTGCTGCCGGTGACCACTTCGGCTGGCATCCCAGCACCGGCCCGGATGTTAACGAGCGGGACGGACACGTGTTTGTCAATAACCTGCTCACCGGGAATGAGAATTATCACAGACCCCTTATAGCTTTTTGGCAACCGCAAAACTTGTGTGAACAACTTAATAAGCCGCAAGTGAAACAGCTCGATTATAATGTGTATGTGCGACGTGGAGACTCGGCATCTGAGCCACTGATTATGTGGAGTCCAGCAGAAAGTGAGAATTGTATGCAGGAATTTAAATCGCCGGAGGATTTGCAAAAACTGCATGCGGAATTTTCGGCTCACAGTCAGAATTACCCCAATTATAATGGTCCCTTATTCAAGAGTCCCGAACTGGGCAATTACGAATTATTACAGGCATTTCCGGGCTCTACTGCAGCATCTCCTCTCCCAACTGAAATCAGAGAGCTTCTCCGCCGATTCATCCTTCGCAGTAGCTCTGCTACGGAGAATGGACAGAAACAGGATTCTCGCTTTCCTGGTGCTTTCCCGCCACACCCCTAAACCAGCCTCTAATATCGGGCCGTCTGACAGAAACGGGGATTATACACCGATTTCCGTAAAATAATTTTACTGAATGGCCTTACACTGGCTGGAGCAAAGATAGTGCACCGCAACTAGTGTGCGTCCAGAAAACCTATGCTCTATAAATTAGTACCAACGCCAAGACACAAGCGAGCATAATTACGCACGGCACAAGAAATATCGATTTCCATTGGAACTTTCCTTCCTTGCGGTACTTATCCATCACTGCACCGGCAAATTGGGTGCCTAAGAAAAGACCAACACCGCTGGTCGCTGTGAAGATAAGAGCCTGCATCGAGCTGAGAATCTCCTTTGTTGCAACGCTCTTTGTGAAAATCTGCCCTGCAATAATGAAGAACACATAAGCAAACCCGTGCAGTGACTGCGCAAGGATTATCAGCCACCATGGCTTTGTCCTAATGTAAACAACATACAGAAGCAGCCAGCACACTGCACCTATAGTGAGAGTCCACTTGTACCCCAGGCTGGTTAAAAGTACACCCAATGCAAAAAAAGTGGCGACTGCTTGCACTACCTGCGCTATCGCCATTGAAGCCGGAACATTACTGCTGCGAATCCCTATATCCTGCATGAACTGAGCGGTACCCTGAAAGTAAAACTGCATAAGTCCCGCAGCTACTATCGAAATAATAATGAAGATCAGGAAATTGGCATTGCCAAGCATCTGTAGCGCGCTGACAATAGGTGTCCCACCCGTTCTCGCCGGTGGCGTGTGCGGTAACAACGAGCACACCACCGCCATGACTATCGAAAGAACAGCCGCGAGAACCAAACAATCTCGCCCTTGCGTCCCGGTCTTGAATTTCCATCGCCAGCCTGTCAAAAAATACCCCGCCAGCGCCCATGCCACGGGAGCCCAGATAAAAATCTTTGCAGACGTTGCATCCACCATCGCAGCATCACCATAGACCTTGTCCAACTGATGAAACATCAGCGAGTTAACAAGTGGCAGCGTCGCTGCGTAGCACACTGAATAGAGAAGCATCGTCACAAAAAGACTGCCGAACTTTGACTTCCACGCAGCAATAAACAGCAGCAGCGCTCCTACAAGATGCGCCCCTGCTAGTATCAGCTCCGTGTTAACGTATTTATCGGCAATCTGCCCTGCAACAAGCGGTGCTACTATACACGCAAGCGGCAGCGTCGCATATATCCAGCCCGTCTGCTTACCGCTCATCTTCAGCGGCCCCAGCAAGCGCGCCGCCAGCACCGGAAACCACGCCCCCCAGATTGCATACTGCAAGAACATCATCGCGCTAAGCTTCAGATATAATTGCCACTGCATTTCGTTCTCCTTAACTTTCCTCAGCCCTTATATGTTAAGACTTTGCAGTCTCTCTACAGCGAGTTTAATGTCCCCGAACCGATCATCTCCAGCCTCTCGCTCAATCGCCATTACGCCGTTAAAGCCGACTTCTTTTAGCGCCTTGACAAATGCCTCAGGCCCCACCTCACCATCACCCCACGGTACCTCAGTCCCCCATGTGCCTGTCTGCTTTGTCCGAAGCGCATCCTTGATGTGTAGATGCTGAATGTATGACCCAAGTTCTCGCACTGCTTCGATTGGGTCGCCCTTATCATAGAGAATCATGTTCGCAGGATCAAAATTCACTCCGACTGCAGGATGGTTCAGCTTTCTCAAAAAAGCCTTTAGGTCCTCCGCTGTCTCCTGACCTGTCTCAAGAAGCAACATAATATCATTATCACTGGCTATATCTGCTAATTTCTTAATACGCTCATAAAACTTCTGAGCGTATGCAGCGTCACTCTCATCGATAAATCCAGCATGCATTGAAAGATATTTCACACCAAGTTTAGCTGTCAATTTAGCCGCGTCCATAAATAGCTCGTGATTCTGCTGCCAGCGGTCATCGGGCACAATCCCGCCAGTTGCCTTTATGCTTTCAAGACTCGAATAATCTTCTTGCGGAAGATCTATCATTGTGCTGCTTATCGTCCAGTCTTGTCTCTGCACTGCAGCAAGATAATCTCTACCTTGTTCACTCAGCGCTGGCCGAACTGCAAGATGCACATGCTCGATCCCTAACTTCCTCAGTGCATCAGCCACTATATCAACATCTGTCTGCAACGACCAGCTACAAACACCTATTGGCCAATCCATACATTTCATTATCCAGCTCTCCGATTCAAACCACGGGTCCAGAATCAACTAATCCCACTTTTTCTCGCTTTGCTACCGATTCTTTCTCTGCCTGCACAATCTTTACTGAGTTCAGCGACTGCTCTAATGTTGTCACCTGCTCAACTTTTTCGCCTTTTATTACCTTCGCGAAATGCGCTATCTGCAAAAACCATCCATCCCCTTTCTTAATCTCCGGCACAAACGCTTCTCCCTCAGCAGGGCACACTCTAAAGGTAAGCTCCCGCGTCAGATCATAAATTAGTGTCGCTTTCTCTAGCATAACATTAAAGCTCATCTCGAACCCAAACGCCGGCATCATCTGCCAACTGCCTTCTGCAGTCACCACCTTACTATCATCATAAAGGTACTGCGTCACTATGTGAATCAGCCCTCCGCCCGGAGCCTTTACACCAAAGCTGCACACTGCACGCGGCATCCCAAATAGATACTGCACAAAATCTGTGTCATGTATATGCAGGTCCAGCACCATGCCTCCACTGCGTTTCTCATCCAGGAACCAATTGTCCTCGCTCCACGTCGGCGCCGCACCCAGACGCTGAAATGTTGCCGCAACGACCCTGCCATATTCACCGCTATCAACTATCTGCTTAGCCTTGGCGTACTCAGGCCAAAACCGCACACAATGTCCAATTTGTAGCGTCCCTTGGCTTTGCTTCGCTGCCGCAATCATCCGTTCGCAGTCAGCTATGTTTAACGCCATCGGCTTTTCGCATAAAACGTTTATACCTGCCGACAGCGCCTTTATTGAATGATCGGCATGTAGATAAGTGGGCAAAGTAATTGATACCGCATCCAGCTTTTCTTCACTTAGCATCCTATTAAAATCCGAATAAACCTTAAGGCTGCCGAAGTCCACTTCATGTTGTGCATCACCGATATTACCCACCGCCTTTTTTGTGTCCTTGACTATATTCGGATTTACATCGCAAATTGCTACAACCTCCGCACCCTCCACACCCCTCCAACACTTATAGTGCGTTCGCCCCATGAATCCAAAGCCAACAATCCCCACTCTCAGCATGTTCCTAATCCTTCATCTGCGCTTTGTCAACACCACTTTTTCAGGCACAATCTTATCGAAATTTGTGATATTCTCAAACGCATTTCCCTAATTTGAAGTATAAATTTTGCGCTCGCTACCCCTTGGACCTCGCATAGTGTCTCCTCGCAACTTATTTGAGGAACATTGAGAGCGTCTGATGCTAAGGGCAGGCTCTGTTGTGGAATCCGGCTAAGAATTTATAGTTTGCTTGTGGTTCGCAGAGATTCTTCGTTCGTTTTTGGAGATCTTAAAATGACATCACCTGTTTCGCCAGAAACAAACCACCATGCTGGTATTTTCTTTGCAGCACTTTTTTCGTTGCACCCGAACACAAATCGAATTAATACGTATCATCAAATACAGAATTAAGATATGAATTGGAGCATTAATATTATTAAAATTGATCATGGAGGGCATTATGAGCACGTTACTCTACATCAAAGCCTCCCCAATGGGCGAGCTTTCCTACTCGATAGCGGTCACCGATGCATTCCTCGAAGAATACCGTAAGGCACATCCGGAAGATAATATCAGAACTATAAACCTATTCACAGAGCCACTTCCTGCCTTTGATTTTGAAGCAGCATCGGCTAAATATAAGATAATGCACGGAAAAGACCACTCAGACAAAGATAAGCAAATCTGGGCTAAAATCGTTTCTGTCATCGAAGACTTCAAATCCGCAGACAAATACATCATCGCAACGCCTATGTGGAACTTCTCAATCCCTTACCGCTTGAAACAATACATCGATATTCTGGTTCAGCCTGGATATACATTTACCGTCACTGAAGATGGAAACTACAAAGGACTGGTCACAGACAAACCTATCTTTGTTGCTTATGCGCGCGGCGGTGAATACCCAGCAGGCACAGATAAAGAGGCTTTCGATTTGCAAAAAAAGTATCTCGAACTGATACTTGCTTTCATAGGTCTGACCGATATCCGATCAGTGACAGTTGAGCCAACCCTCGCCGGCGCAGAAATCGCGACACAGAAGCGCACCGAAGCGATTGAAAATGCCGGACAAATAGCCAGAGAATTCTGAACGCCAAGCTGTTTGCTCTTGGTCTCAACTGTTTATCAGTTGATGTGCCCGGATAAGCTCAGCGACGCTCCAGGCTTGAGCAACACATCCTCTCGGCTTATGAGGTGGGTCACCGTCGAATATTTCGGAAGCGCTCCCAAGGCACGCATCCTCGGTAAGATGTCGCATCAAAGGCTCAATAAATTCAGCAGCTTTTTTCTTGCTCTCCCGGCTAAATTCATTGACTTTCAAATAAGCTTCCACAAAGGGACCCATCAAATATGGCCAGACCGTGCCCTGATGATAAGCTTCGTCTCTCTTGCGTTGAGGCCCGGTGTATGTAGCTTTATAGTCAGGATGCTGAACGTTTAGTGTCCGCAACCCATACGGAGTAAGTAGCTCTCTTTGTACCACGTCCACGATTGACCTTTGCTGCTCTGACGATAATGGCGGCGCAAACGGCAGGGAAACAGCAAATATTTGATTCGGACGAAGCGCCGCGTTAACTGACCCGCCTGGCAAGATTGTATCATTCAAATAGCCGCACTTTTTATTCCAGAATAATTTACAGAAACTCTTGCCAACTTCTTCCGCCATGGATCTGTAATAAGCCTCATTCTCAGCATTGCGGTTCGCATAGTACTCAGCAATAAGACAAAGACAGTTATGCCACAGAGCATTAACCTCCACCGCTTTTCCCCACCTTGGCGTAAAAGCAATGCCATCATATCTGGCATCCATCCAGGTTAACTGCGTGTCCTCGTCGCCCGCTGTTATCAAACCATCCGAATCAGCGTGAATCCCAAACCGAGTCCCGTCGTGATACGAGTCTATTATCCAGCGGATAACCGGCAGAAGTTCCTGCGCGAATGTCTTTGAATCGCCTGTGACACGTAAATACTCAAACGCTGCGTTGACAAACCAGAGAGAAGCATCAACGCTATTGAAATATGCAGTGTCGCTGCGGTCGTCGAACCGATTTGGAATCATCCCCTCATCCACTGTCGCAGCAAATGTTGTCAGAACAGATTTAGCTTTATCAAATCGACCGGTTGACAGCAACAACCCCGGCAGCGCTATAAAAGCATCTCTGCCCCAATCTGCAAACCACGGAAAACCCGCTAAAATAGTGAAACGCTCATTCTGGCTAAATTCGCGTTTTACAATAAACTGTTCGGCTGCCAAATAGAGAATTCTGAATTTTTCATCGCCACCTCTTGATCTATTGATTATCGCGCGCTGATCACTGCGCAGCTCTTTCCTCACGGTACCGATATTCACATTCGCAAGAGCACTTGGCTCATAGCGATTGCTCAAATTGGCCCAAAAAACAACCTCCCCCGGCTCCTCTACGCGGCACTTAAAAAAACCAGGTGTCCAAAGATCTTCAGCAAAATTCTGACCACGCTCTCTGTCCTTGCGATAAACGAAGTTGAACCACCACTGTTGGTCCTTCTCGAAACTTGCAGATGGGCAGCTCAGAAACAGTTCACAACTGCCAGGAATATCGTGCCTGACAACCAGACCGTTGTCGACCCAATCTGCGCAAAGCCGAGCATAGGATTTTTGAAGACCGTGGAAATCCCGCAAACCAACAAACGGACGCAGAACAAACTCCATTTGTCCCGGCACATTTTTAAAGCTATAGACCATCGCGATTGTGTCACTATCGCGAAGAAGATACATACTCTTCGTCAGTTCTATATCCCCCAGTTCATAGTCAAAATGAACACCGATGTCGTGGCTGAACTGCCTTATGTACTTGAAACCAACAGGTGCCAGTTTGTCACTGAACTCAAAAGTTGAAAGGTTAAACATATTATCGCCGTGTATCACTATCTCCAGACAACCAGCCAGTGCCATTATTCTATTGGCAGGCGGGCTCAGCGAGCCGATCAACAGACCGTGATATCCCCTCGTATTGCAGCAGATCACCGTCGACGAAGCGTAGCTGCCGCGCTTATTAGTCAACAGCCATTCCTTCGTAAGTAGATCATCGATCTGCTCACTGCGAGTTGATAAGCACACGATCTGCGCATCCTTAACTTTTTGCAGTGTCAACACAATTTTGGCCCCTAATATCGCCGCGCCCAAAAATCTCCGCTTAGCTCAGAAGTGACTCATAAACCAAAGCCGAATCGAAGCATTCAGTTCACTATTTGCATACTGGGCGGGTTCTTGTTTTGCGACAGGCCCAAAAATTCACCCCCATCGATTTGTCTGGCACATCGACTCTGAAGGTTATCCAGCACATTCATAAAGTTTATGTAAGAGTCGTAAGGAGAGTCGTAAGGATTAAAATACTTGTGCACATCACCATCGGCAAAATACTTCGTGCACATATAATAGAAGTGGTCCGATGCCTGTAACTGCCGCCAGTCCGAAATAATACTCTCGTCATTTGTCTGCTTAATCGTCTTCTCAAGTCTGTAAAGCTCATGAATCGCACTGGATTGCATAGCATTGCCAAGCCAAGCAGAAAGGTCTCTTTCGGTATCAGCCCAGCTTATGATATGCGGCACATCTACCGTGTCTATAACCTCATACGACCTGATCACCTCGCTCGGCGTCTTAAAATCGTTGTCCGGATGCTTCAAAACCTCTCCCGGCAAATGGCGCATGAAGTTAAATATGCCCGTATCCTCCCATTGGTGTTCACCGAATGTCTCATAGTCCATGAACAGATTGACCACGTTACCATTGCCGTTGATATTGCTTATCCACCGGGCAAACTTCTCTGCCGTCAAAGGCCATTCCGTCCAGTGACGGTTAGAGAACCTGAAGGCAATATCATCACTGAGCGCGTAATTCTTCAGTAGAAATTTTAGTTCCTTGCAGCCTTTCGGCTTATACACAAAATTCGGACTACGAAATCCCAGGATATGGTCCGCACCCTCAGTTATTATCGCATCAAACTCACCTGTAGACTCGATGAGTGTACCCAGATCGTTATTATATATCAGTTCGGTATTTCTAAAGACCCGCGGCTTCTGGCCAAAAAGACGTTGAACAGTGCCGACGTGCTTATTCACCTGCTCAACAAACTCATTACGAGAGTATAGGAAGCTAAGACTATGATAATATGTCTCACCCAAAAACTCCACACAACCTGTCTCCGCCAAGGCATCAAACGTGCTTAGAACCTCAGGCGAATAAAGCTGAAGCTGCTCCAGCAAAACTCCCGTTATGCTGTATGCAACCTTAAATCTACCATCGAACCTACGAATCAGGTCCAAAATCAGTCGGTTTGCCGGAAGATAACATTTATTAGCTACCTTCCTGCATATTAAAGCGTTCTTATACTCATCGAAGTATTGATGGTCATTGTCAAATACCGTGTAGTGCCTTAATCGCAACGGCTGATGAACTTGAAAGTAAAAGCATACCGAAGGCATTTCACTAAAACCCAAGAATTCCCGTACTCGAATTTGTGCAATTCTTCCCTGCAAGTGCCGCGGTTATGATGAAACCGCCGTTAACATCTCCTCGTAAATCCTCGCGCATCCTTCTGCGGCGTCCTTCCACCGCAACCGCCGGACCTCAAAATTACCGTGACTCCGCAGTGTCAATCCCAGCGGTGGATACTTCAACACCGCCACAACCTTGTTAGCAATCTCGTTAACGTCCCAAAAGTCCACCTTAAGAGCGTGCTTAAGAACCTCTGAGACCCCACTCTGCTTGCTAATTATCACCGGCACATTATTGTCCAGAGCCTCCAAAGGTGCGATCCCAAAAGGTTCTGACACAGATGGCATCACGTATAAATCGGCCATCCTATATATCTTCTGCACATCCTCGCCCCGCAGAAAGCCGGTGAACAAAACCTTTTGACCGATTCCAAGCTCTGCCGCCATTTCAATCGAGCGGTACATCATATCGCCAGAGCCAGCCATAACAAACTTGACGTTGTCAACCACCTCCAGTACCTTCTTAGCCGCCTGCAGAAAGTACTCCGGCCCTTTCTGCATAGTAATTCGGCCCAAAAACAGCACGATTTTCTCGTCCTTGCTAATTCCTGTCTTAGCAAGTGGCCAACCTCCATTGCGCTCCACACCGTTATAAACCACGTCCACTTTATCACCACCGATGCCATACCGGCTGATTATGATACTGCGGGTGAAGTGGCTGACGGCAATTACTCTATCGGCCTCGTTCATTCCTTCCCGTTCAACGTCATAGATAACCTGATTGACATGCTCGCCACTGCGGTCGAACTCCGTCGAGTGTACATGCACAACCAATGGCTTGCCGCTCGTCGCCGCCACCGCGACCCCTGCGGGGTACGTCATCCAGTCATGAGCGTGAACAATGTCGAACTGCTCATCTTCAGCCAACTCAGCAGCAATCGCTGCATATCGGCGAACCTCATTATACATATCTCCACTATAGTCCAAACCACCAACAAGTTGGTTCGTTGCGCTCACCCTTCCGCTACGAATCATTCTCTTTTGTCTCAAGTGCTCTTCCAGTCGTTGCTGATAAATTTCGGGCGTAGAATATGGTTGTAAAGCTGACTCAATCGTGCGGAATTTTACGTTTCGTAGCTTACCGATTTGATAGTACTTAGAAGACGCTCGCGAACTGGGCGTAAGTATCTTTACATGCGTGGTATACTCACTCTCCACCATTCTTGGCAAAATAAATGTAACCCTGATACCAACTTCGTCCAATGCCTTGGTCAGTCCATAGCAGGCTGTGCCTAAACCTCCGCTGATGAAGGGGGGAAATTCCCAACCTAACATAAGTACACTAATACTCCCCCCCTCTTGTCTAAGTCTCATAATCATGCGCTCTATGAAAAATAAAGCCGTATCTTGTTTAAATAACTGACCTCAAAATAACAAATTGACCTAAACAACCTTCGCCACAAGTCAGGTCACAACCCTCCAGCTAAACACCTTATCGGCAAGAAAGAACACTGGCTTAATTTCAAACCTTCAAAAAAAATACCGGTCTTTGCCTAGCCTCCTGCTATATAAATCGGGCTTTTCAGTATTATAAGTTCAATAATTTTCCAAAAAATACTTGTTCTAGTACTGTTATTCGCCCTTTTATAGGCTGTTGGATCAACTCAGAATGTTCTAAAACATCACAATGTACTAATTTGTCGTTGGCTCAGCTAAGTTCCTTAAAGACAATAAACATTCTGGCCACAATCCAAACCCTGCAACCGGGTAGCGTCGAACTCTTCTGCCTGCTTGAATTTATAATCCAATCCCCAATATAAAAGCTGCTCCGCCCAATGCTGATGCGAAGCAGCCACTTTTAATATCTTGTTACCGCAAACGTAAGACAGGCAGATAAAGTATGTTAGGGCACAATCCTCTATAAATCTTGCGCCTTGACTGTACTACGACGGTTTGCTTGGGCACGGGCAATGGCGCAATCGAGCATTCCATAAATGTTATCGCTGATCGCTTCAACTGCCTCTGACGACGTCATCATCTTCTTACTTTTGACATACGCCTTCATTTTGCTCGCCACAACAAGAGATTCCTTTTTCTTCTTTGCCATTGCTCTAATCCTCCCTGTCAGTAGTTGGATATTTAAATGTCCGATTCTAACAATTAGCCCCGGACCCCTCTTTCAAGCAGAGTTATTAAGCGCTACCGGCAAAATTTGCAACAAAAAAAACGCTTAAAAGCTAAATTTTTCTGCTTGTAAGGCCGATAGGCAAAAATGTACATAAAACAAAAGGTCGTACATAAGACGTGCTCTTTCGAAAACAGAGGGTTTTTCTGAACCGTTTTTGCTCTAAATTAAACTTAAATCACTTTTATAAGTATAGCTCTACAGCCGGCACTCAGCAGCCGACTGTGTTCAGACAAGATATTTCAGGTTGTGGTGGAGAGATAAAATGGAAAAGAGGGCTAATAAAAATCAGAAATCCCAGGCAAAGTTGAAGGATTTTGTAGTAGTTACTTTTGTCGAGGATGCCGAGCAGGCAAAAGAGTATGAAACCCTATTAAAGTCAAACGATATCCCGGCGGTCATCAGAGAGCAAATTGACCCTTCGATGAGCAGCAAAGGCCTCGCCGTCATGGTTCCCGAGGACTTTCTCGACGAGGCACACGTGGTCATCGAGTCTCAGGACGCCTATGATGACTTCTATGACTTCGCATTGGACGACGAAGAAGAAGGTGACTTTGAAGCCGATCCCTTTGAGGACGACTTTTAACCCGTGAAGGAAGTTCAGGTCTAAACGGCTTTACCCATACTGGCTAAGCTGCTAAGTGTATACATGACTAAAGACCTGACACCATAAGGATTCTAAGCTCGGAAGGAATAGCAGATGGAACAGGAGCATTTCACAGAGCGTCGCGGTAATGAAGACCGCAGGAAGAGTGTTGTAGACAGGCGCTTGGGTCTGGATCGCCGCAGAGGCCCGGGAAGACGAAGAACCGATGACCGAAAAGCTGCCGAAGAAGGCTATATGTCTGATGAACAATTCGAATTCCTGATGGCTATTGATGAATATAAGCGAAAAAATGCCAGACCTTTTCCAACCTGGACCGAGGTTCTCGAAGTTATAAAAGCTATTGGCTACCGTAAAGTCGCCGAACCTCAGTCGCTCGATCACCCTGAAGAGCAAGCCAAACCTCCAAAGGTGCCCTTGGGAACCTGGCAGGACTGAAAAAGACCAAAGCAATCATCAACTTAATCCAGCCACAAGCCCAGTTCAAAGCGCCTTTACAAGCGAACCTCTCATCAGTTCTGCTGATCCCAAGACATAAACAGCCGAATCCATGAACGGCGATTTAAGCGCTAAGGCCAAAGCCGCTGCTCAAGCCACATACTAGCCAGCACCGCAAAATCCTCAAAGTCAATTCGCTCATCACCGTTCAAATCGGCTGGCGACATAATCGGCCGATCCAAAACACCGCTGCCTCCTGTTGCTATGTATGCCGATTCTTCCGCCGATAGTGCATAGTCATAGATGCGGAAATCGTCTATAGTGCCATCGTACCCTCCATACCATCCTGACCCGATGTCAAACGACGTTACTCCCGATATCGGCGAGTACGCGCCATCCTTGCTATCATAAAGAGCCCCATTTAGAAATATCTCCATCCTGCCCTTATTGCTATCTTTCGTGAATACCCAATGGTTCCAGTATCCGGACCACTCGCTTTTATATCGGTGCTCACCGCTGAGTCGATTCTCCAACGACCAAGGCTGACCACAATCCCAATTGTATTTCCCCGGCTCCCTCCAGCAGCCAAGATTAATAGCCACTACGGGGCCACCCGACCCATAAACGTAGTTCGAGCAACATACTGTATCTGCGTGATGTGCCGAATCTGCACCGTACTGCCAGAATGCGATGCTTATCTCTCCACCGATCCCGCTGAACACTCTCCCAACATCAGGAATATGTACGCAAGCCTGCTGACCATCGAATTCGATGCCCTGTCCATACAGGCCTGGAACAAAAGTCACATTGCCACGCAATTGACCATCTACACCACCAATACTGTCATCTGCATTGCCGTCGAACTTATACCAGGCCACCGGCTCATTCGGCGCCTTTACCGAATAGATGTTGTTACTCGTCTGAAGCCAAGCATAAGCCATTTCTTCAAGATCCACGAAATCAACTACGCAGTCACCACCCATATCTCCAGCAGGCCTATTCTCTTCTAAGCACCGTGATCCATAGATTGCAATGCTGTCAAAATATACAGTTCCACTGGCGAAGCTCCTTGGCTCGCTTGACACGTTGCGAAAACCGATAGTAAGACTCTCGATTCTACTCAGGTCAATGCCGGTCAGGCTTGTAAGATCTATTCGCCAGGAATGCCAACTCGGCTCCAGGACATCGTTGACATCGCCATCGTACGACACAACGGCATTGGCATCGCCGTCGCTCAATACTACATACAGACCTCCGTCGTATCTATTTTCCTGCCTCCCGTAAAAGAAAAGCTCCAACGACTTCGCACTTACTCCAGCCCAATCCTGCGCTGGACTGAACTCTCGTACAATCTCCGAATAAAAAAGCTCATCGCAGTAGTAGGAAAAAGTCAACGACTTAAAACATCTGTGAACGGGATGTGTCTCTATATACATAATCGCTTGGCCCTTCCATCTCCAGACATCATGTAGCCGATTATCGCTATTGTTGTAAAATTCAAAGTCGTCCACGATTAAATGGCTGGTTACAACAAACCTCCATATATTACCTATTGATAGACTGTTCCCGTTAATCGTGTTAACCCCATCTATCCGCCAGTAGTAGCTCTCACCCAAATGCAGCCCGCATGGGTCGTAGATATTGTTATCTTGCGGCTGCGGCGGTTCAATGACAGGAATCGCTTCATCGCCCACATCATCTGCCGAATCACCAATGTAAACAAAGTGCCTATCTGCCGAACACCCAGCCAGCCAGCTAAGAACCGTATCCGCCCCCACATTTCCAGCACCATCCACAGGAAATGGTTCGGAAGCAATATCGCTACAGCCGATGTATGTTCTTGCACGCACATTTCCAATGTCGAATCCAGGCGCCCCTCCCTTAAGATCCAGCGCCACAATCCGTATCGCGCACGGCTCGATATCGGATGGAACCCCGGAAATGTCAAAACTAATCTCGCTCGGAGCTTGTAAACTAGAATCCAACGCCGTAGCAATACCAATTGGGTAGTCTTGACCAGCACTATTTACAAGGAAAATAAGAGCCTGTTCGCCACACTGGCCATGCTCGATCAGGTAAATGTCGTCACCCTGCCCATCAACAACTCTGCCGCGAAACCTCAATTCAACCCAACGGTCTGTCGGCAGTGTGACTCCAGACATATCACTCGGCGGTAGTCCAACGAGCCACTTCTCCGGGATTACTGGAACCGGCCAACGCCCATCCACACCCATGCCCTTCCAGCAGTCACCATCCGGATTGTACGCATCGAGCAAATAGTACGGGTATTCAAAGCCAACCTCTACAGCCCAAACGGCTCCCTCAGGTGTTAGAATCCAAATACAACTAACTAAAGTTAACAGAACAAACTTTGACACCACATCTCTCCAGGTAAGTATAATTTTAACACCGCTAATATCGCCGAGGACACAAAATAACTACTATAGAAAATTATACCATTTTTACTCAATCATCTCAAGACAGATTCAAATGCGCTACTGCTATAATGGCAATTATATTCGTTTCCTGATACAAGTCAGGCAATCCAATAAATTACCAAACTTCTCAAGCCACCGGCACATACTCAATCAAATAAGGCTTTCCAATTTAATCTTCATACAACCTATACTCCTGTTATGGCTGTCCAAAACTCTGCCGAAAAAAACTTGATATACAACTTATTGTTGGTAAACTTGTGGCAACCGTTTCAAGGCTCAGATATGAAAAATTGTTCACCAAAACCACCTTTATAATTGCTGGGCGATAATAGTAGTCGTACTGAAGGGATTAACGCAAAAAAGTAAAATAAAATTGTGAGGAAATAACAGTGACCGAATATTCAGTAAGTCCGGCTGGCGAAAAATTCCCCATTCCTGCTCAGAAAGAATACCACGCAGAATTCGAACGCATCAAGTCGCTCACACAGACGGCACACAACGAAGGCAAGGAAATTGTCGTGGTAATGGGCGTTGGCTTTGTTGGCGCAGTCATGGCGGCCATTATAGCTGACACCGTTGACAAAAAAACCGGCAAGCCCAGCAAATTCGTCATAGGATGTCAACGACCCAGCACTCGCAGCTACTGGAAGATTCCATTGCTCAACCAAGGCCGGTCACCGGTCAAGGCAGAAGACCCCGAAGTTGAGCCGATGATAAAGCGTTGCATACTGGACAAAAAAACGCTCGTGGCAACGTACAACAGCGATTGTCTAAAGCTCGCTGATTGTGTGGTTGTTGACGTTCAATGCGATTACATAAAGCACGACCTCGGAAAAATGCGAACCGGCGGAGTTGAAATGAGCGCGCTGGAAGCGACGATAAAAACCATTGCCGAAAAAATCCAGCCGAATTGCCTGACATTGATTGAGACCACTGTTGCGCCGGGCACTACAGAATTCGTCGCTTGGCCGATTATGAAAAAGGCCTTTGTCGAACGTGGCATCGATTCCGAACCTTTGCTGGGGCACAGTTTCGAACGTGTTATGCCGGGCAGGCAATACGTCTCGTCAATCCGTGATTTCTGGCGAGTATGTTCAGGCTGCGACGCCGAAGCACGGGACAGGGTCGTAAAATTCCTCACGGAGGTTTTGAATACCGAGCAGTATCCACTAACGGTTCTGGACCGACCCATCGAATCGGAAACAACAAAAATCGTCGAGAATTCATTCCGCGCTTCCATCCTGGCATTCCTTGATGAGTGGAGCCTCTTTGCTGAGCGTAATGGTGTAGACTTAATCAAGGTCATCAAGGCTATAAAGGTTCGTCCGACACACAACAACATTATTTTCCCAGGACCGGGCATTGGTGGATACTGCCTGCCAAAGGACGGCGGTCTGGGCTACTGGGCCTACAAGCACATTCTTGGTTTTGAAGACAACATTTTCAAAATAACACCAACGGCTATTGACATTAACGATACACGCAGCCTTCATGTAGCCACTTTGACACGTGATGCGTTGCGGAACATAGGTCGGCAATTAGCTGGTGCAAAGGTGCTGCTATGTGGAGCAAGTTATCGTCAGGATGTTGGTGACACCCGTTACAGCGGCTCGGAAATTGTAGTCAGGAAGCTAACCGAAATGGGAGCCGAGATATGGGTGCACGACCCCTATGTAGAGCACTGGTACGAGCTGGAAAAACAGGATGTATATCCGGCACCTGGTCATTCCTTGGCGAGGTTCTTCCGCAACCAGCAAAGCCTGGCTAACATCCGGGTACAAAACGACCTTCCGTCAGCAATCAAAGGTGTACAGGCTCTTATATTAGCCGTGCCGCATGCGCCGTACCTTAAACTGGACCCCAAGCAGATTGTTCAATGGGCTGGAGCACCTCTGGCAGTGATTGATTGTTTTGGCATATTGGATGACGATAAGATTCGTCGGTATTTTGAGCTTGGCTGTGAGGTCAAAGGTTTAGGTCGGGGACATATCCAGCGAATAAAGGAAGAAGTGAGAAGCGTAAAGCACAAAACGTAACGCAAAATACGAGATGCGAGATACGAAACACGATCTTAAGAGCAAACGCATAGCAATCTTATCCCCTGTAGCGTGGCGGACGCCACCACGGGCCTACGGTGCCTGGGAAACCGTGGCGAGCAATATTGCCGAGGGACTGGTAGGCCGGGGTTGGAAAAACATAACGCTGTTCGCCACAAAGGATTCAATCACAAAAGCAAAACTCGTCAGTTTCATCGAAAAAGGCTACGAAGAGGATAAATCACAAATCCCGTTGGTCTCAACCTGCCTTCATATTTCCAAAGCCCTCGAACGAGCCGATGAATTCGACCTGATTCACAATAACTTCGACTATTTACCGCTCACTTATCTTCCGTTCATAAAGACCCCGATGCTAACCACCATCCATGGCTTTTCCGACGCCGACATCCTGCGTATTTATCGCGACCATAAAGACACTTATTACGTCTCCATAAGCGATGCCGACAGGGACAGCGAATTACCATACCTTGCAACCGTTTATAACGGAATAGACCTTTCAAATCTTACGTTCAGGGAAAATCCAGGCAATAAGCTCGTCCATTATGGACGAATACACAACGATAAGGGTACACATCTTGCTATAGAAGTTGCAAAAAAATGTGGCATGGATTTGATAATAGCCGGCATAATTCAGGATCAGCGCTATTTCGATAATCTTGTCAAACCCCATTTGAACGATTCTTCGATCCAGTATATAGGCCCCGTTAATCCTATCCAGCGCGATGCACTTCTCAAAGAAGCATATACGGTCATTCATCTTAATCTGATTCCTGAGCGTTTCGGCCTTGTAATGGCTGAGTCCATGGCAGCCGGCGTGCCGGTCATCGCGATGGACTTAGGCTCATGCCGTGAAGTAATCGATGACAGGCAAACCGGCTATTTAGTCAACAGTGTCGATGAAGCAGTGCAGGCCGTGGCCAGAATTGATAAGATTGACCGTAAAAGGTGCCGCAAGCGAGTCGAGGAGAACTTTACAATAGACTGCATGGTCTCAAAATACGAAAGAGTCTACGAGGAAATCTTCCGGAGAGAAGCGAAGAGACAATGACGATATAAACCGAATGTGTTTTTATAAATATGTGAACTAATACAATATCTGGAGTAAAAAAATGAAACGAACAGTCATTTTGTTAGTGGTGGGTTTGATTTTCGGCGGTTGTTATGCAGTTCCGCTTCGAACCATGTGGCGACTGAGAAACTTTTCAGCTCAGAACGTTGCCTCCATCGATCCGAACAAACTAAGAGCGAAAATTATTCTTCCCGTTGACATGCTCCTGAAACCCGGTGCCAGCCACATTGTAATTGGGTTTACGGATGATAAAGGTCATGGCGACTCATATAAGTTCCCCCTCGAAATCGTTGAGCGAGAAGAGATTACTCAGGGCCTATTTTGGAAGAAACTTGTTTCGCTGTCAACTCTTAGATTATCACGTCAGGCTGTGAGTGATTTTGTACGATTTCAGAAAGGACTGCAGACAAAGGAGAGGAAACACGAAAGGGCGTCAGTGTATGTGTCTTCTGCGTTTGATAGGTCTGAGCCGTCCAAAGAGGGGGAGACACCAAAACCGTTTGAATTGAGTATCCTTCTGAAACTTAGCGCAGAGGAGGATTACTTTACTTTGATCGACAAAGCTAAAATAGTGCCAAGAATAAAATCTGAACAGGAAAATACAAATGAGGGCAAAAAATAATAGTAACCATTCACAGTTTTTTTAACGAATTAGCAACGGATATTTTTGCTTACTCCAATGAGCAATAACAGATTCATGGATAAAATCAAAGACATTTCGCTCTTGCTTTTTGCAAGTGGCCAATATCGT
>Ga0315532_1000338_pt1 | contig 38304 bp, 44 predicted proteins | sample SalMarWE160370MG_FD_203082 | JGI IMG/M metagenome (GOLD analysis project Ga0315532, IMG submission 203082) | Salt marsh sediment microbial communities from the Plum Island Ecosystem LTER, Massachusetts, United States - Salt Marsh Sediment WE1603-70 ...
CGAAATTGCTGCCACCCATTCTCTGACCACCACCACCACCTTGTGGTAGGGTACTTCCCTCTGTATTCAAAACCCAGGTACCTGCAAAGTTAGCTTTATCAGCCTGAGCATGTATCATTACTGGCGTAACAAGGGCCAGCACAACTGTCAATGATAATAACTGCATTAAATTCGATAGATTTTTTTTCATATTCTTTAAATTTTGTGAGTTGATAACATATTAAACAACTAATCAAAGGTAGATATTCCATATGAATAAAAAAATATAGAAGGTTTTAGATTAGAAAGTATATAAAATGAGTAAGAATTTGATCCAAAAAAAGTTACGAAATACCTTTAATAAAAGTCAAATTTATTTTCCACCAACCAAGTCCTCCTATTCAGAGAACCTAGTGAATGGTTTAACGCGGTTAGTTTTTTAGTGGATTTGAAATTTTGCTTTCCGAAGAGGCTTTTTTATAGGTCTGTTGACAGTATTTCTTTCGGGTAATGGTTTATATCACCTAAGGGGAGATAAATTTTTTCACTGTGCTTTTTTAACGATGGTCTAAGTAAAAATAGCATTAAAATGGCATTCTCCTTTGTCCAGTTGTCCAAAACCTTAGGAAACTGGACAGTTGGACAGATAAATGATTCTTTAAAAGAGCAATCCGAACACATATTTGTAAGAAATAATGCAAGTTATCATTGCTTTTACTTTAGCAGGATAAAAAAGAATGCTTATTGCTTGGGTGTGGGGAAGATATTATCGTTTCCCTTTTGATCAATCCACCCCTAAATTCAGTATGGTCACTTCCCTTGTGGATGGTTGTTTGTTCGTCTTTCCCTGGTTATTCTAATTCCGTCTCATAGCCTGCAATACAAGCGTGGTAATCGTTCCGGTCTTTCAATTCTGTATGGCTGATCGATTCTTTGGTCTCGATATCAATTATTTCGATATAGTTCCTGTCTGTTTCAAAAGAATGAGCTGAAAAACTCCAGTTAACATCCGGGATCATCAATAGATATCCATTTCTAAAATCCGGATTACAAATATTTGCCTGGACTTATTATCGGGCAGAAATAATGATGCAAATAATATTACAGAAAATGTGTGAATGATGTAACTTTTATATTGAATTGTGTAATGCTTTCTGCGACCATTTGTATTACTTTTATTTAAATAATTGAACTCTACATAATTACGTATAAAAAGAAAGGAAATTGAAATGAACTATTGGTATTTAATAATTCCTATTGCACTAATATTTTTTGCTGGAATCAGAATTGTACGGCCAACTCAACGTGGCTTAATTGAACGGCTTGGGAAGTACCATAATTTTGCCAATCCCGGATTTCACTGGATTATTCCAATTATTGACAGACTATTTTTGGTAAATATAACCGAACAAATGATAGATGCTCAACCACAGGAAATAATCACTAACGATAATCTGAATGCAAGTGTCGATGCGCAAGTTTATTTCAGGGTAAAAACAGATGAAGAGAGCGTAAAAGGATCAACGTATGATGTTGATCAATATAAATGGCAGATTGTTAATCTTGCCCGCACTACACTTCGTAATATAATCGGCACACTTAGCTTAAGATCTGCCAACAGCGAACGGGGGAAAATTAACACAGAGCTTCTTGGAACCCTTCTTAAAGAAACTAAAGGTTGGGGAATTGAAATTATCCGTACAGAGTTAAAACAAATTGATCCCCCTACCGATGTTCAGGAAACCATGAATAAAGTGGTAAAAGCTGAAAATGAAAAAATAGCGGCCATAGATTCTGCAACAGCTGCTGAAACTGTTGCCGATGGTGTAAAACGCGCTAAGATTAAAGAAGCTGAAGGTTTTAAGCAATCGAAAATATTGCACGCTGAAGGAGAAGCTGAAGCCATTAAACTTGTAAATGAAGCGGCAGATAAATATTTTATTGGAAATGCCCAATTATTAAGGAAGCTGGAGGCTCTTGAAGCATCACTCGGGGGAAATGCGAAAATTGTAATTCCAACGGGAACTGAATTGGTAAATATTATTGGAGAGATGGCAGGAATAGTGCCATTAGAAAGAAAGCAAAAAGAGAATTAAATCAGGGAACAGTATTTTTTGATCCTGTTTAATTGGAAATATTAAGAACAGAGTATCAAAACTACCTGAATTAATTTCTTCTTTGAAAAACAGATGCCGGACAATTAGAGTTGTAAGAAATTCAGATAGAAAATCATTTTCGACAAATAAAATGAAAAAAGTATTAATTGCACTTGATTTTGATCCAAGCGCACAAAAGGTAGCAGAAACAGGATTTTCAATAGCTAAGGCTATGGGAGCTAAAGTGACGTTGTTGCATGTAATGTCAGACCCGGCGTATTATACTTTAACAGAACATGTTACTATAATGGGATTTGCCGGACACATGGATACTAGTGCAGTGCCATTAGAACAAGTTGATGTACCCGAAAAATTATCTAAACAGTTTCTTGATAAATCAAAACTCCATCTTGGTGATAATGACATTCAAACCATAGTAAAAAAAGGTGATTTTGCTGAATCTATCTTAAAGGTTGCCAAAGATATGAAGATAGATGTTATTGTTATGGGCTCTCACAGCCGGAAATGGTTTGAAAATACAGTTATGGGAAGTGTTACGGAAAGAGTTTTGCTTTACACTAACATACCAGTATTAATCATTCCAACAAAAAAACATATTTAAACAGTAATCCCTTCAAAATAATAAAATTCTCTCTTTGAATGTAATTCCGAAAGTTTTCAGGGGAATAGCCTGTAAAACGGCTTTAAAGAGTACCTGCGTATTCCTTATACCAGATAGGGGTCAAATTGCACTTCCTTCATACCCGCTTTTAATAACAGTCGATATCATTTTGAACCGTTCATTTGCTTTGACCATACTAGATGAATGAGCCGGTATAATAATGGCTTGACCTATTTGAAGAATACTTGGTTTTTCATCGATTACTACTTCGGCTACCCCTTCAATAACCTGAATGAATTTGTCAAAAGGCGAAATTTTCTCTGCTAAAGCCTCACCTGTATCAATAGCCACAACACTTATATTTCCGGTCGTTTTTCGGATTATAGTTTTACTTACAATTGAATTGGGGACATACTCAATTATTTCAATCAGGATATGAGTTTTCGATTTTTCAATTTCGGTTGTTTGCATGTGGTTACTTTCTGAAGTACTCAATAAAGGTACTTCAATAGATTCATGGAAATGTTATATTATTGATGATTTAATTTACATCATTCACACATTCCGGGGTTTTTCAGGGTAATTTAGTTTTTAAGCCCGTATACCTTCCTAAAATGATAACCATAAACAGCATGAGTGATTGCCTCGACAAATAATCCGGGACGATTGAAAAGGGTCCAAATGACTAATTTCCAGTATTCGAGTCTGCCTTTATTCATAAATCCGATAATAAAAAATGATTTAAAGAAGGCTATGATAAGCGGAAAGCTGATTCCTATTTTCCTGGTATAAAGACGATTATAGTTTAATAACTGCTGCCGTAACCTTTCATAATAAGGCTTGGTTGTATAAATATTCTGAATTATTTTTCTATACCCTTCCAGTAGTTCTTTGTAGTTCATTTTGGGAATAAAATTCATTGAAGAATCAGTATTATCCCCGGTAGCTTCTGTTGTTAATCTGTTTTCTTTTTCAAGTCGCTGGTATAACCTGGTGTTTTTTGGTGCATTCAACAGCCCTACCATAGCAGTTACAATTCCGCTTTGCTGGATAAAATCAATTTGCCGTTGAAAGACAGAAGGAGAATCGCTGTCAAAACCAACAATGAATCCTGCTGAAACCTGTAATCCGGCTTTTTGCATCTTTTTTACGCTCTGGAGCATATCTCTGTTTTTATTCGGAATCTTATTACAACTATGGAGAGATATTTCATCAGGTGTTTCAATACCGATAAATGTGGCGTTAATACCTGCTTCAATCATCAATGACATTAGTTCTTCATCGTCAGCAAGATTTATTGTGGATTGGGTCGTAAATTCAAATGGATATTTATGTATTTGCATCCATTTTCTCATGGCCGGAAGCAAGTTATTTTTTATTTCCTTTTTGTTTCCAATAAAATTATCGTCAACAATAGATATAGGGCCACGCCAATTAAGATTATAAAGCGCCTCAAGCTCCTCTATAACCTGATGGGTTTCTTTTATTCTGACCTTGTGACCCAAAAGGAAGGTAATTTCACAAAAATCGCATGCAAAGGGGCATCCGCGAGAAACCTGTATATTCATATTGGCGTATTTTCTCCTTGCTAACAAATGGTAATCGGGCACAGGTGTTAACGAAATATCAGCATATTCACTGGTCTTGTAAAGCCTTTGGGGACGCCCAGAATTTAAATCATTTAAAAAAAGCGGCATAGTAATCTCCGCTTCGTTCAGAATAAAATGATCAATCTCGGGATAGTTGTTATATTCCTGAGTGAAGAGCGGGCCACCGGCAACAACTTTTTTATTCAATTTTTTACACTCTGCAATTACTTTCGCCACTGATTCTTTTTGAATGTACATTGCACTTATAAAAACATAATCAGCCCATAGGATATCACTTGTACTAAGTGCTGTAATATTCATATCCACCAGCTTTTTCTCCCATGACGATGGCAGCATTGCAGATACGGTTATTAAACCAAGCGGTGGTACTGCTGCCTTTTTAGATATAAACTTTAAAGCATGTTTGAAACTCCAAAAAGAATCCGGACACTGGGGATAGATTAATAATATTTTCATCATAATAAAATTGACTTAAAGTTATGAAGAATAATAACACAAGTCAAATAAAAATCCACCCACCCAGATCCCCTGTAAAGAGGACCTGGTGAATGGTAAGCACGGTTGATTTTCAGTGGTTCTTGAGATATTAAAGTCGAGGTGAACCGTCTCCCAACAACCGTAAAGAAAATGCAGCGTGACTCGGCTATTCCAGGATTATCTTGAAGTAGATGATATAATACGCAATGCCTCTTATAATGAACACTTCCTTGACTTCAACAGTGAGTGAAGTAGCATCTGTAGACACTTTCTTTCTTTGTCTGATCTCAGGAAGGTCACAGGACGGACTACCTTGAAAGGGAGTAAATGCGTCGCAAAGCAAAAAGCCGGCTAAGGAAGTCGGCCATTTAGTTGCTCCGTCAGGACTCGGACTATTTTTACACTACGCTTAAAATCAATTAAATATAGAAGCCTGCCTCCTATAGGTGTCGAAAAGGTGTCTTCTCTGCTTACATCTGCTTTGCAAAGTTAATTATTTTTTCGACTGGCAACAGCCTTTTTTTACTTCCTCGAGATGAAGAATTATTTCTTGCCCTTTAGTAGTCCAGCCCCCTTTCCTTGAGCAGTGCCATATACTTTGATCCTTCAGGAATAAGAAAACGATTTGCACGGTAATATGGGATAAATGTATCTTTTTCATCACAGGCTCTCTTGAGCCAGTGCAAAGCCATTTTTTCTTCTCCTCTGGTTTTATATATAAGATAAAAAGAGGTTGCAGGTATATATTCTATTTCTACCCTTTTTTTTAAACTTACATATAATTTATCTGCCTGATCTTTTTTACCAATTCTATAATAATTACTAACAAGCAATGCTAATAAATATGGATTTCCACCCGAAAGATCGACTGCTTTTTCATATTCAGCTATTGCCTCTTTATGCATTCCTTTCATACGATAGGTAAATCCAAGTTGAAAGTGTGCCAAAAAGTAATTTGGATTTATTTCCAAAGCGATCTGATATTCTTCTATCGCCTTATCATACTGACCAGCAAAAGCAAAAGCATCACCTGTCTTTGCAAAAATATAGACTGAGAGAGGATCAAGTTCTTTGGCTCGCATGGCCTCTGAAATAGCCTCTTCATTACGTCCCGTAATTGTCAGGAAAATGGAATAATCAGAATGAATCAACGATGAGTTTGGATTAATCTGTAGAGCATGTTTATAATGCCTTTCAGCTTCTGCCATGTTCCATTGATAATACAGCTCAAAACCGCCAAGTACCCAATAGGCTTCAGCAAAGTTGCTGTCGATTTTCAGAGCCATATTTGCATATTCTTTTATTCTGGGAAAAGCTGCTTTTGGAGGAACATTTCCAAAAAATGTACCGAGCACATCTAGTACAGCTAACCCAAGATTGGCAAGAGGATAGTCCGGATCAATTTGAAGCGCTTGTTTATAATATTCTGAAGCTCTTATATATCCATCCAATGGAAACATTCGACTATGATAATTGCCTTTCAAATACAGGTTATACGCTTCAAGATTTTCAGTATGCCGTTTCGCAATCATAAATTTTCTTTCGCTTAAAAGCTTAACTTTTAGGTTTTTTGTTATTTCCAGCGATATTTCATCCTGTATAGCAAACACGTCTTTTAATTCACGATCAAAGCGTTCTGACCAGATGTGTGAACCATCAGCAACCTTAATAAGCTGGGCGGTTATACGAAGCTGATTGCCCGCCTTGCGTATACTGCCTTCAAGTAATGTCTCAACATCAAGCATTCGTCCTATTTCACGTATATCCACATGTTTATCCTTGAATGCAAAAGCAGAAGTACGGGCTATAACCTTAAAATTCTCTACATGAGCAAGGGCATTTATGATCTCTTCAGTTATGCCATCACAGAAATAATCCTGTTCTTTCTCAGGACTCATATTCAAAAATGGCAATACTGCAATGGATTTTTCTGCTTCTGATACTTCTGAGAAACCGGTATCATGTGTTTCTGTTTCTGTCTTTGGCTTACCGGTAACATTGAAATTCTTATATTTCAGGTACCACTTTATGATTATATCAAGATTATTAAGAACTGGCTTTATTTGTTCAGGATCAAAATCTTTTGGATGAGTACCATAGGTTGAAAGTTCATTCAATCCGTGCATGGAAGTTATTATGTGGGAAGGAACTTTTTCCTCTTTATGAAGTTTATCAATGATCCCTTTCAGAGGTTCAGTTTTTCGGGGTCTTTTTAATTCACACTCGCATAAATCAGTTATTATTACTTCCAGGCATCTCCTTGAATACAGTAGAATGACATTAGGATCATCAAAGTGGATCAGTTGCTCCAGTTCCTTCTCAAGATCGGGTAACTAACCTTTTAGGGATTCATAAAGTATCTCAAGTTCTTTTATTTCAGCAGACCAAAGAGTCACTTGCTCAAATATTTTTAGTCAAAAAAGGATAATTATATTGTAAATTTACGCCATTCTGGACCCAATGTCAAGTAAAAGGCAATTTGAAAAATCTATTTGTAATATATTTAAAATCAAGGCTCGTCTGATCACCTAATAATCCAGAAAAACTGATAATTACTTGAATCCCCGCGAGCGCATTCCCCGCTGCTTGCGGCGGGGTAAGCGAGCAAAAAAATAGAAAAATCCTTATTGGGGATCGAAGATTCCTCGCAGCTTGCTGCGAGGATCTTCAATCTAAATTATATGTTTCATTGATTTTATCAACATTACAAACCACAGTAACCAGAACTACAGAAAGGAATTTCTTGTTTTGGTTTTCCTTTTTTGGGTTCAATTTTTTCTGAGCATTCTTTATGACACTGAGGGCAGTATGCTACATACTTTGAACAAGGACCATAAATAGGATGCTGGTATTCTTTTTTTTGTCCCTCAGCAGAGAAAATGAACTCGCAATTATTACAGTAAAAATTTTTCCCCATAATGGTTGAATTAATATTTTTCAAAATTAAGAAATTAAATAAAAACAAAAAATAAAAATTTTAATAGATAATATTAAAAACTGGCGGATTATTTTCGGTTCATCCCAAACATTGTAAATCAAACGATCCCTTATGGAATCTGGCAGATATGAAATTAGAAGATATTGTAGAAGAAATAGAAAGTGTAAAGTTTTATTTAGAGAGGAAATTTTTAAAAGACTCATCCATGATGAGAGTTATAATATAGGATATATTCTTAATTTTAAAAAAAAGAGAAATAAATTATGAATAAAAACATCACAAAAGAAGATATTCGTGAGGCAATAGCAGGGATAAAACATCCTGCAATCAATCATACTCTGCTGGATTTGGGAATAATAAAAGATATAAGTATTGAAAATGATAAAACCAAAATCATCTTGGCATTTCCATTCCCAAATATTCCTATCAGAGATTATCTTATAAATAGTGTGCGAGAGCCAATAGATAAACTTGGTATAGAAGTGGATATTAAGGTAACAGTGATGAGTGAAGAAGAACTTCAAAGATTTTTGGTTTTGGAGCAGGATGCATGGAAGGGTAATATATAGACAATAAAGTCAAATATTTGGAGAAATATTAAATGGAACCGATAGAACAAATAATAATATACCTCCTGATTGGTCTTTTTGCTGGATGCATGAGCGGTATGTTCGGAATAGGCGGTGGTTCTATAAGAACACCCTTACTTTATGTTGCTGGATTGCCATTGCTAAGTTCTTTTGGAATAAATTTATTAGTTATACCATTGTCTTCTTTCATAGCTGCTATAAGCCACAGAAAGAATATAGATTTAAAAATTGCTCAGCCTGTAATAATTGGTGGTATTTTAGGTACAGTAACAGGTGCATTTTTAATAGGGTTTATATCAACCTTCGTTCTGGCGATTATCTTTGTTATTGTTTCTATCATAACGGTATTTGGAATTTATTTTGATAGGATTTTCCCGGAAATCGCTCAAAAAATTAATCCTAGCATGATGTGTATTATTAGCGGAGCTATTGGCTTATCAATCGTAAAACTTGAAAAAATAGAAAACGGCGTTCTGTATGTTTCAGGTGTTGATGCGTTTGACGGAACCCCTGTTCTTGATATAAAACCTTATCTGCCCTCAATTAATTGTGTAAAAAGCGTGCAAAACGAACTGATCGAAAAAGAATTGGGGCATCATGACGAAATTTTTATAAACGATTCAACATTTTATAAATAATAAGTATATGGAAATAATAAAAAATTTAAGGGATAGGGCAAAAATATTAGAATTGGGAAAGGTTAAAGATAAAACCTTGCTTGATATTGGAACAGGACCTCTCGCTAAAATTGCCGTCAAAGATTTTAATTGCCATGTTACAAGTATCGATATTTCTAATGAGCAATTGGAGAAAGCAAGAGAGGAAGCATTAAAAGAAAATATTAGTAGTATTCATTTTGAAAAAAACAATGCAATTGATATGTCTTATGAAAATAACATGTTTGATGTTGTTATTAGTTACGGAACTTTGCATCATATTCCTGTAAATAAGAGGAAAGATTTTTTAATTGAGGTCTGCAGGGTTGCAAGGGAGACAATTATCATTGCTGATTTTAATGAACAAGGATTCCCTCATTCTGATAATGAATATAAAAAAGTAGATTTAAAATGGCTGGAAAATGAATTAAAATCATTCAATTTTGAAATTGAAAAATATAAAGGTGAGGAAATGGAAGTTTTTATTTGTCATAAATAATAAAAGCATTAAAATATAAAATTTTGCTAAATATTCAAAACACATGATACAACAATTATAGGAGCCAATATTAATTACACAGACAGTATTACCATAGATAAGGTATTACTTATAAAAGCAGGTTTTAATATATGGCAAAAAAGTAACTGTCTATGATATCATAAATATAACGAGGGATTAAAACCTAATTATCCGACTTCACTTATCTTTTGTAACAATGATCTGTTAAGAATTTTAATATGTTTATTATTAACATTTATTATCCCGTCATTTGAAAATTTCATCAATGCCCTTGACACACATTCCCTGGATGTACCTATTAGGCCTGCTATATCACTTCTGGTAACAGATAACCTGAAATGATCTTTTTCATATATTTTGTCTGCAAGATACAAAACAGTTTCAGCAACACAGCCGTGTAAACATTTCTGAACTTTATTAACACAATGGTGAAAATTATTTATCTGGTCTTTACATACATACATTAATATCTGGTATGCGAATTCACCATTGCTTTTTAGCAATTTTTTCAAAATCTCACTATTAATAAAACATACAGTAGTATCTTCAAGAGCAGTTGAGGAATAGTGATTTACCCTGTCACTGAATATAGAATGAATTCCCAGGAAAAACGGTGCTTTTGCTATCTGTAATATTTCTTCCTTTTTATTTGGCCCGGTCATATGTTCTTTTACTATGCCTGATTTAATATAAACTACATTTGTTGTAAGTGCACCCTGTTTTATAATTATTTCATTTTTTTTGAATTTTACTTCTGCATGATTATTACATAATAACCTGATTTCCGATTTGCTCAGAATCCCAAAAGCACAAAATTTATTGTCACAATCCAAACATTTACAATAACTCATAAGCTTCTCAATTTATAAGACCATGAATATATATATAATTAAATTACTAAAATGTGATAAAAGTCACAGAATTTAAATATATAAGTCACATTTTATATATAATTAAATTAAAAGTAAATATCTAAAATTGTAATAAATCTTATTTATTAATAAAAATAACTTCAAGGAGGATAAAAAATGGCAAAAATGGTTATTGGGCTTTTTTCAGGCAGTATCGACAGATTAACAGGCGCAGGTGTAATTTCAAGCGGTGCTGCTGCTCTTGATATGGATATTGAAATTTATGTCTTGATTATGGGAGCAAGGGCATTCATGAAGGAAAATTCAGAAAAAATAAATGAACTATCAGAAACACCACATCTTCAAGATCAATTTTTTAACGGATTAGACAAAAATAAAGTAAAAAAATGGCATGAATTTCTTAAAGATGTAAAAGAAATAACAAATGTAAAAATTCTTATATGCGGACTTGCAGGTAAAATCTGGGGAGGAGAAAAAACCGATGATTTTATTGATCTTGTTGATGATATTTGTGGTGTAGGTGAATATGTTGATGCAGCAACTAATGCTGACCTGCATTTATTTATTTAATAATTCTTATTTCATATTAAAAAACAAGGAGGAAAAACCATGACAGAAGATGAATTAAAAAACCTAACTGCCGACAAAGTAGTAGATGCAAGAGGAACTGCATGCCCGGGTCCGCTTCTTGCAGCAAAACAAAAGATAGCTGAAGTTCAGTCCGGACAAGTAATGGAAGTTCAGTCCACAGATGTCGGCACAAAAAGGGATATCCCTAAATGGTGTAATAAAATGGGGCATGAATATCTTGGTACGGTTGAAGAAGCAGGCTATTTTAAGATATTCTTTAAGAAACAATAAGTTTAGACTTCATAATATTGTTATAATTTAAAATTAAAAACTTAAAATTGGCAATAGGTAATGAGTGACCAGTGATCGGTCGGCTATCTGAATTACCTGATACTGAATACGGATTGCCGAATACCGGTTACTGAATACTTGCTTATTGTATTCTTTAAAATTCAAATATGCGACGCATTTTAAATAAAGTTATATTACTGAGTTCAGAAGTGAAAAAGCTATGGAGAATAAAAAAGATCATATACCCAAAATACTTGTATTTTCTACTGATAAAATTTCTGATCCGGGCATTGACCTTGCCGGGCAACAACACGTGCATTACCCGCCAACGGTATATACTATAATTGTCCCATGTTCTTCGGGAGTTAAACCAAGATGGATTTTAAGGGCTTTCAAAAAAGGTTTTGACGGAGTATTTATTGCTGCTGATGGTACAGATTGCCCTTATGGTCCGGCTTGTCCTGAAAGGACAGGTAAATTGGTTTTTCATGCACAAGAACTGATGAAAAAAGAAAAAATAAACCCTGCAAGGCTTAAAATGGCTGCTATATGTTCTGTTTGCGCAATACCATTTGCCAATCATATGAAAAATTTTTATGAGGCACTGGTTGGTTTGGGAGGTCTAAAGCAATAATACATACTATAATTAAATTCCAATTCTTATTGAAATTTAAATAGTATTTGTATATAAATTCATAAATAAATGGATTATGAATAAGCTTTTATCTGAATCTGTCTTTAACTCAACTTAAAAAATTACAAATTTTAAGCACTAAAATACAAATAATAACAACCGAGTGAAACGAGTTCATGAACACCTTTAAAATAATCAATCTTGTGAATAATCACCGAAACACCAATACTATAAACAATTTTGAAAATTTGGTAATTGATAATTGGAATTTATTTGTTATTTGTTTTTGAGATTTTATTATCAAAATTACTTGACTTCATAGACAAACAACAATACTTGGGGGAAAATCAAAAAAAAGATATGGAATACGATGTAATGATAATAGGTGGTGGAATAGCTGGCCAGGAAGCATCCCTGAACCTTGCCGGCATGGGGTTTAAAGTCCTTATAGTTGAGAAGGATTTCTCAATCGGAGGAAAAATGATACAGTTAAGTAAAGTGTTTCCCACACTGGATTGCGCGGCTTGTATCGCCACACCTAAGATATCTGAAACAGTAAGGCATCCTGACATCACTATCATGACCAACACCAGGGTGAAAGACCTTGAAAAGACAGGAAAAACCATACAAGGGAAGGTAGTTGAAAATCCAAGGTATGTGATACAGGAATTATGCACCGGATGCCAGGAGTGTGAAGGAAAGTGCCCGGTGGTGGTAGATGACCAGTACAACTATGGTATGGCAGGAAGAAAAGCGGCTTTTATTCCGTTTGACCTTGCCAGTCCAAGAATTGCCGCCATAGATATTGATAATTGCCTGAGGTGCGGAGCTTGTGAAACAGTATGCCCTGCTGATGCGATTGACTTTACCCAGGAAGTGAAAGAATATGACCTTGAGGTAAAATCGGTGATCATTGCCACCGGCTTTGAGCTGTTTCAGCCTGACCAAAAGAAAGAATACGGTTTCGGCAAGTTCAAAAATGTCATACATTCGATGCAGATGGATCGCCTGCTGGCTCCTACCAGACCCTATAATTACGTGCTCCGGCCGCTGGACGGGAAAAGGCCTGACAATATTGCTTATGTGTTATGTGCCGGCTCAAGAGACAGGTCTGTGAATAATCCCCTTTGCTCCCAGATTTGTTGTATGTACTCTATCAAACAGGCACAGTTGCTCATGGGTGCATTGCCTATTGCTGATGTCACAATCTATTATATCGATATCAGGGCCTTTGGAAAAGGTTTTGACGAATTTTACGAACAGGCAAAAGGTATGGGTGTTGAATTTATTAAAGGAAAAATTGCTAAAATAGATGAAAAAGAAAACGGAAACCTGACCCTGAAATACGAAAATATTGAAAATGGAGGATGTATGGCAGAAGCAGATCATGATCTGGTAGTGTTGGCAGTGGGTGCATTGCCAAATACCGAACCTGCTTCTCTATTCAGGAATAATGCATTGGCTTTAAATGAATATTATTATGTGAAACAGACAGATGAACTGCTCAGCCCGGCCAAAACAAATATCGAAGGCGTGTTTGTGGCAGGTGCAGCTTCAGGACCAATGGATATCCCGGATTCGATTTTATCGGCAGGCGCCGCTTCATCTGAAGCAGCAGCTTATATAAGATGTTTAAAATAAAGGAAATATGAAGGAAAAAATTGGCATTTATATATGTCATTGCGGTGGTAATATTGCTGACTACGTGGATGTTAAAAAAGTGCGCAAAATTGTTGAGAAAGAAGAAGGTGTAGCACTTGCAAAAGATATGATGTTTACCTGTGCAGATTCGGCACAGAAACAGATCACAAACGATATAAAAGATCAGCAGCTGGATGCTATTGTTGTGGCTTCCTGCTCTCCCAAGCTTCATTTATATACATTCAGGAATGTAGCGGAAAGGGCAGGTCTGAACCAGTACAACTATGTTCAGGCCAACATACGTGAGCAATGTTCATGGTCCCATACAGATAAACCTAAAGAAGCCACTGAAAAAGCTATCAGGATAGTCAGGGCTGCCATTAACAGAGCCCGCCATTCCGAGGCACTGGCACAAATTACCATAACTGCCACCAATGCAGTGCTTGTCATAGGTGCAGGAATGGCCGGTATGAGAGCTGCTTTGGGCCTGGCAGATATGGGAACGGAAGTGGTGCTCATAGAGAAGGATCATTTTGTGGGGGGCAGAACAGCACAGATGGGAACTCTCTTCCTTACCGATGAACGAGGGGAAGATGTGGTTGAAAAATTGTACAACGAGATTAAAAAAAGAAAAAAAATTAAATTATTTACAGGAGCCGAATTGGAAAGCATATCCGGATGCATAGGTAATTTTAAAACAACAGTTAAGGTCAGTCCAAGATATGTGGCTGTGAATGCAGATAAAAACAGACTCAACGAAGCTATTACAGAGAGTTCAGGTGAAGTGCCGGATAAATTTAATTTCGGATTGACCCAGCGAAAAGCTGTTTATAAACCCTACGAAAAAGCACAGCCGAATATACCGGCCGTTGATATGGAACTGTTAAAGGAAAATCCTGAATTTATCAATAAATATAAAGACTGCATTAACACCAACCAGCAAACAGAAACCCTGAATTTTGAAGTAGGTGCAGTGATCCTTAGTACCGGATTTGATCCTTATGAACCGAAAGAAGGGGAATACGGGTATAAGAAAGTCGCCAATGTAGTAACTCTTCAGCAGTTGAAAAGGCTCATCGAGGTCAGTAACGATAAACTGAAATATAACAATAAGGAAATAAAAAATGTCGTATTTATTTATTGTGTAGGTACACGTCAGGTCGAAGGGGAAAACAAATATTGTGCACGTTTTTGCTGTACTGCAGCGGTTCATACTTCTTTACTCTTAAGGAAAAATTTCTTCGGAATAAGAAATTTTCATCTATACCGTGACATGCGTACGTACGGGAGACAGGAACTTTTATTCGACGAAGCTTCCAGGCTGGGAGATTTGTTCTTTAAGTTCGATACGGATAATCCGCCTGTGGTAGAAGAAAAAAACGGCAATGCCCTGGTTAAATTTAAAGACCTGCTGACTGATAACGAAGAGATGGAAATTGAACCTGATCTGGTTGTCCTTGTGACGGGTATGGTGCCGCGGGAAGACAGTGATACCATCGGTGGTATTTTAAAAACTCCTATCGGCAGCGACAAGTTTTTTAACGAGGTGCACCCCAAGCTAAAGCCGGTGGAAACAGTGATAGCAGGGACATATATATGTGGTGCCTGCCAGGGGCCGAAAAACATTTCCGAAAGTATGGCGTCGGCACTTTCTGCTGCAGCCAAAGCCAATGCTACCTTAGGCAGCGAAAAGATCGTGCTGGAACCTAACATCATAAAAATTGATCCCAAACTGTGCGAGTGGTGCGGCAAATGCCTTGAAATATGTCCCTATGATTGTATAATGGAAGTAGACTATACTGCCGGAAATGGAAAGAACAAAAAGATAGCCGGGGTGAACGAAGCTACATGCAAAGGCTGTGGCATGTGCACACCAATTTGCCCATATAACGCGATAGATATTATCGGTTTTACCGATAATGAAATAGAATCCATGATTGACGGATTATTAAAGGAGGTATAAACGATGTCCGGGGAAAAGACAAAAAAAATCACAATCACCGGTTTCAGGAACCTGATCATATATGAATATCCTGGAACTGATTATCAGATTATCCGGCAAATCATTCAAAATAGTTTGAAAAGGTTTATAAATGATATTAATTAAATTAAAAATAAAACCAAATAATAATATTGATCATGAGTAGTGGAAATTGTGATGTAAAAGCCGTTAAAAGCATTATAAAGAAATGGAAAAATGACAGGGAGTACGTCATCGAGATGATGCAAAACCTGCAGGATGATTTCCGATATGTTTCCAGGGACGCACTGGAAGTGCTTAGCCATCAAACCGGTGTACCACTGGCAGATCTCTATCATATTGCTACATTCTATAAAGCATTCAGTCTTGAACCCAGAGGCAAACATGAAATACAGGTCTGCACCGGAACAGCATGCCATGTAAAAGGCGCCCCCAGATTGATAGAAGCTTTTGAAAGGGAACTGTCCATCAAACAAGGGGAAACCACATTCGACAAACTTTTTTCCCTTGAAGGCGTGCGTTGCATTGGGTGTTGCAGTATGGCGCCTGTAATAACCATAGACCATGACCTCTATGGGGAGGCACGACCCTCACAAGTGCCAAAATTATTAAAAAAATATGGATAGGATGGAAAACACTATGGATCAATTAACAATAAACGATATTGACAGGATTAAAGAAAAATGGCTGGCTGAACAGGATAAATATAAAGCTATGCTGATGATATGTGCCGGTACCGGATGTGTTTCGGCTGGATCCATGACCTTATACGACCTGTTTGTCAAAGAGCTTAAAGAAAGAGGGCTGAAAAATGAATATTTGCCTGTTCCAACAGGTTGCAATGGTTTTTGCGCCAAGGGGCCGATCATCGTTATACAGCCTGAGGGAATATTTTACCAGAAAGTCAAAGAAAAAGACATACCGGTTATTATTGAGCAACACCTGAAAGGCGGAAAGCCAGTGGAGTCCCTTTTATATAAAGACACTGAAAGTGGTGAGGCTATACCCCGGATGGATGATATCGGTTTTTTCGGGAAGCAGATGCTCATCGCCCTGCGAAACCGAGGTGTTATCAATCCTGAGGCCATCGAAAGCGCCATTGCCAGGAATGCATATAAGGCCATGGGCAAAGCGCTTACACAAATGAGTCCTGAAGATATTATTAAGGAAATCAAAGCATCTGCCATTCGCGGCAGGGGTGGCGGCGGATTTCCGGCAGGTATAAAATGGGAAAGCTGTTATGAAGCTGCCAAAAAAAGAAACGAAAAACCTTATGTAGTGTGCAACGGAGATGAGGGAGACCCCGGAGCCTATATGGACCGAAGCATTGTGGAAGCAGATCCGCATTCTGTCATCGAGGGTATGGCTATATGTGCCCGCGCCATCGGGGCAGAAAAAGGTTATGTTTATATCCGCAAGGAATATCCGTTGGCCCTCTACCGGCTGCACAAGGCAATTGAGGACGCAAGGGCACGAAGGCTACTCGGGAAAAACATCATGGACACAGAATTTACATTTGACATAAATATTCATCAGGGAGCAGGTGCCTTTGTATGTGGTGAGTCCACAGCACTTATGGCATCTATGGAAGGAAGAGTGGGAGAACCCAGGGCCAAATACATACATAATGTGGAATATGGATATCGAAACAAACCAACAGTCCTGAATAATGTCGAAACATTAGCAAATATTCCCGTGATTATTGAAAAAGGAGCAAAATGGTTCACTTCAATTGGTACGGGAGATGTTTCGCAAAATCCGTGGAACGGCAGTTCCGGCACCAAGGTATTTTCACTGGTTGGTAATATAGTAAATTCAGGTCTTGTGGAAGTACCTATGGGCATTACACTTCGGGAAATCATTTTCGATATCGGAGGAGGAATACCCAATGGCCGTAAGTTCAAGGCAGTTCAGACAGGTGGACCTTCCGGCGGATGTATTCCTGAATCCCTGCTCGATATGCCGGTTGATTTTGACAAGCTGACTGAAGCCGGATCAATGATGGGATCAGGGGGAATGATCGTCATGGACGACCATACCTGCATGGTGGATATAGCCAGGTATTTTATTAATTTTCTCAAGGATGAATCATGCGGTAAATGTACCCCATGCAGGGAGGGATTAATCCTGCTTGATGAACTGCTCGGCAAAATTATCGAAGGAAAAGGGGAAATGAAAGACCTTGATATTATAAAACAAATATGTGAAGCCATGGAAACAGGTTCCCTGTGCGGTCTTGGCCAGACTGCCCCATATCCTGTACTTAGTACATTTAAATACTTCCGGGAAGAATACATAGACCATATAAAAAATAAAAAATGCCCGGCCGGAAAGTGCAAGGCCCTGATAGAATTTTCAATCAATGACAAGTGTACCGGATGTGCAGTTTGCGCCAAAAACTGCCCGAATGAAGCAATCACCGGTGTGCCGAAAGAAACGTATAGCATTGACCAAAACAAATGCATTAAATGCGGTATTTGCGAAGATGTATGTAAATTCGAGGCTGTAACTGTTCAATAGATAAGCTAAAATCCACCCTCTAAGAAGGTGGCTTTAATATAAACACATAAAATTTTTAAGATACAAGAGCACAGGAATTATGAAATATTATGCCATGGCACTCCCTATGACCACGTCTCAGGAAGGTGGATTTCCAAATTTAATTGAAATATGAGATGATTGAAATAACAATTAATGATCAGAAGGTGCAGGTTGAAGAAGGATGTACTATCCTGGATGCCGCAACAAAGATCGGGGTGGATATACCGGCTTTATGCCATCATACGTCATTGGAACCTTATGGCGCTTGTCGTTTATGTACCGTAGAAATTCATGACGGACGAAAAACTCGCATGGTGACGGCATGCAATTATCCCATCAGAAATCCCATTACTGTAAATACTGTTTCCGAAAAAACTGTGAACACACGAAATACATTGATCCAGATGATGATGTCGCGCTGGCCTAATGTGGCATATATTAAGGAAATGGCTAAAAAATATAATGTTATAATGCCGGATTATACCCATCCCCAGGTAGATTATAATGAAAATGCATGTGTGCTTTGCGGATTATGTGTAAGAATATGCAAACAGGAGGGAATATTGAAAGGCATCATGGGATTTACCGGACGAGGTTCATCACGTGCAGTGAAAGTGGACATGCCTTTTGAAGAACACCCCGACCAGTGCCAGGAATGTCACAAATGTGAAGCGGTTTGTCCCACCGGGGCTATTACCATTCCATCAGAATTTATCCGTATAAAAGAAGAAATCACTGCTGCTCTTGAATCCGGGCCCAAATCAATACCCGAAGTGGCAAAAGCAACCAATCTGCCTTTACCTGTTGTAACATATAATATTATGTCATTGCGAAAATTCGGTTTTATCACTGAATCTGACGAACCCAATGACGACGATTACTATTTGTATGAATTTTTAAAAAATAATTGAGCAATGTTGCATATAAATCCTGATTTTGTTAAAAAACTGAAAAAGTACGGTTCTGTTGACATCAATGCATGTTACAATTGTGGAAATTGTACTGCCATTTGCCCCCTCTCTGAAGGGAACAATTCTTTTCCCAGGAAAATGCTCAGGTTTAGTGTGTTGGGTGCGGAAGACAAGATAAAAGTGTCACTAGAGCCATGGTTATGCTATTACTGCGGTGAATGCAGCGAAACCTGCCCGCGGGAAGCAAATCCGGGAGAACTGATGATGTCATTAAGGCGTTATCTAATGAAAATTTATGACTGGACAGGCCTTTCCGGACTTTTCTATACATCATTGCCAGCATTAATCATCACTCTTATTTTGGTAGCTGCTTCAATTATTGGTGTTGCTTTTGTTAAACAATTCAATATTGAATCAATAATGAATTTTGGACATCATTTTGAAATGGCCGCAATTATTTGCGTTTTTACTCTGATAATCCTTCCAAATGTTATCCGTATGTTCTGGTTTACAATAATAAAAGAAAAAATCAAAGCACCACCTTCTTCATACATCAAAGGACTTAAGGATTTAATTATTCATATGTTTACCCAGAAAAATGCCTTGAAATGCGAAAACAATACATTCCGCTGGTTCGAACATTTCCTGATTGTTATTGGTTATTTATTATTGCTCTTTACCACGGTTTTTCTCAATTGGTTTTCAACTGAAAACAACTTTATTATTTGGTTAGGGTATAGTGTAGGCGCAATTATATTTATTTTTACATTTGACTTTATCATTGGGAGATTTAGAAAAAACAAAGAAATAAGTAAATTTTCCCATCCAAGTGACTGGCTTTTTGTTATCTGGCTTTTTTTACTGGGATTGACTGCATTTATAGTGCGTATTTTCATTGACATAGATTTTATTAATAATAATGTATGGTTATATTTAATACATTTGATTATTCTTGCCCAATGGGCTGTCATAATTGTTCCGTTTGGAAAATGGACGCATTTTATTTACCGGTCGTTTGCAATGTATTTTAATAACCTTAAAAAATCAGCCATAAAGCAGTAATCGGTAGTCTGTGCTTTAAAAAGACTACTAATAATTATTGTTATTAATTCAAATTTTTAATATTACTATATGCACCCATGGAAATGCTTTATCTAGTTTTTCTTTTGGAACCTTTAAAGGTTGGTGTCGCCAAACAAGTTGATTAATCCTTGAATAACTTCTAAAATCATCTGTTTTTACCACTGCCTGCTTGCTGATGTTCGCTTTCACCTTATCCATCATCGTATCGCCTTGCAAATCATCGATCACCAACATTTTTACATACTTCAACTGAGTCGGTTTCGCATACTTGTCTAAATTCATTTGAAAATTTACAAAAAACACTTACAATTGGTCTTGTAAGTGTCTGGTTTTGTTCAAAATCCGTCCTTCTTTGACCACTTCAGAAGACGGTCTGATAACACTTAACATACAAAACGAAACAACAAGGATTTAACTCAGTATTGATATGGTCAATTTATCTCTAAAAACATCCCATTTGCTCACGTATTTCATTAGCATGGGAGTTTCATTCTTTTACACAGATCCTTGAAACGAGGATCATTTCGGACATTATCGTAAACAGGCAATAATAGATATGGCAGATTGGGATCTTTGAATTTATATGACTGTTCCAGCCAGTAAATGGATTTATCGGTTTCATGGCCTGCTGAATAGTAAGTGGCAATATCAGTCGGATTAAAAAAATGATTTTGATTATTTGTCCATAACTCCCCTAACCTGTCAGCCAGGGATAACAATGCTCCCCTGAAGCCATCTTTCAAATATCCTTGCTCAAGAGATTTCCCCGATTCAGGATCTACCATGCTCCAAAATGATTTTAAAGCAGCATATGCTTCTTCATTTCGTCCAACCATATAAAATGTAAACCACAGGTTTGCCAAGGCAAAAGGATATCCTGGTTCAAGACTTAAAGCAGGATTGAATGCTTTGATAGATTCATCATACTTTCTGGCCATAATAAGGTCAACCGCATTAAATGTCATGATAAAAGGATTCATAGGATCAAGCTTGAGAGCTATATCAATCTGTTCCAATGCTTCTTCAGGCCTTCCCAGAATATTTAAAAGATGGGAATACGCTGCATGTGTCATAGCATTATTGGGATTGAGCGAAATGGATTTTTTAAATCCCGATTCACCACCTTCCCAGTCGAACATTCCCCAGGTCTTTTTATGTGCTAAACTATACTGTACTACCGCATTGTTACTGTCCAAGGCATAAGCTTTCATGAGAGCCTCCATTGATTTGGGATTCCCTTCAGCAGGTGTGACGAGTCCCCATTGCTGACGATAAGCCCATACATCACAAATCCCTGTATAAGCAAGAGCATAATCAGGGTCTAGTTCTTTAGCAAGCTCAAAGTATTGCATGGCAGAATCCAGATCTGCAGGAGTGAATTTATTGAGGTAGAACTGTCCCTTCAGATAGGCCTCATATGCTATGAGATTATCAGTGGGCAGTTTTTCAATCAATTGTTTCTCCTGCGGAGTCATAACTGCTTTTAATTCTTTAGCGATTGATTCTGCAATATGAGATTGTATAAGAAAAATATCTTTTGCGTCCTGTAGTTCCTGTTGATATGAATCACCCCAGAGATGACTTTCTTTTGCTGCCATAATTAACTGTGTCCTCAGACGAAAAGCATTGCCATATTTTTGTCCGCTGCCTTCTACAATATAATTTACACCCAATTCCCTGGCAATTTCAGGAATTGGTTTTGTCTGATTTCTGTATTGTTCAACTGATGTCCTTGAAATAACCCTGAGATCTTTTATTTTCTGGAGGTTATTCAATACTTCCTCCATTATACCATTAATGAAAAAAGTATTTTCTTCATCGGGGCTGTCATTCTTGAACGGTAGGATAGCTACTGATTTTTCAAGCTTTGTGACATCAATAGCTTGTTTACCAGAGGCAGTCACTTCAAGGTATTCTTCCTTCAAGTCTGTTTTGGGAATCTCTATTCCCTTGTATTTAAGATACCATTTGGTAATTATTGAAAGATTACTTAAAACGGGCCTTACCTGCTCAGGATCGAAATCCTTCGGATGAGCCCCGTAAGTTGAAAGGCTGTTCAGACTATGCATAGAGGTAATGATATGCGAAGGCACTTTTTCCTCCCTATTCAATTTGTCAATAATGCCTTTGAGAGGTTCAGTTTTACGAGGTCTTTTCAGCTCAGATTCACAAAGATCTGTAATAATTACCTCAAGGCACCTCCTTGAATAAAGCATAACGACATTTGCATCTTTAGACTCAATCAGTTGCTCCAGTTCTTTCTCTACTTCAGGCAACTGACCTTTGAAGGACTCATGGAGTCTCTCCAGATCCTTGATTTCATGAGACCAGGTTGTCATCTGATGAATATTTTATGACTAAAAAAGTTATTGTACAGGTAAAGTTAAACTATCCTGATACCAAAGTCAATTTTTTTTTTAGGAATCAAGCTCAAATGCTGTCAACCAGGAATTTTGAGATTTAGTTATGATATTATACTGCAGAATTCTATTCTGGTTGAAAAAGGCCTAAAAGGGTGGGTATGATCATAAATGGTGGTAACTACCACCGACCTTTGTTGAAATTTACCCAGTATATATAAAAACACTTAAAAACTTGGCAAGAACCTGGCAAGAAATGTCGTGCAAGCGGCATTTTTTGTTGCTCCGCCAGGGCTCGAACCTGGACTTTTCTGATCCAGAGTCAGACGTGTTGCCAATTACACCACGGAGCAGTTATGAGATGGCAAAGATATATTAAATACTGAAAAATCACAAAAAGGGTGCCGGGTCCTGGGTCCTCGAACACACCCAGCACCCAGCACCTTTTACCCACCGAAGTCTTGGCGAAGGTGGGCAGCACCCAGCAAAATGAATTATTTAAATAGTATAATAAATCGTCAGTTTCGGCCTCATGGATGGAACATCGTAATCGCTCGATGCAAACCGGAATCCCGGGAACCTTTCAGTTGGCCATAGTCTGAAGAACATGCCATAGTTCGGCGCAGCTATCTCCTGGAGAGGAACAAAAAGCCTTGTCACATCTACAATGATAAAGTTTACATTCCTGATAAATGGCCGAATGAAAACCTGGTTGGCTTCAATGGTTTCAGGCTGAGTGTTCCATGTAACCTTATATTCCTCCCATGGTTCAACAATCTGCTGCAGCACACCTCCGTAACAGGCTATACCTGTTGAGGGATCAGTATTGGTCAGATAATAAATGGTGTCAAAAGGTACAGGGATGTCGTAAAAAAGTTGTAATGTAACCTTCTTTATTATAGCTGATTTAGGTAATGCATTGCGGTCAAACCAGATTAGACTCCTGTTGGAACGCATAACGGTAAGGACAGGTTCCGACAGGAATGTAGCCTCAAAATACTTGTGATCCCCGAAATTCTTATCAGGTTCGAGATTGGAGATCATAGCGTCCTTCCCTTCATCAGGTCCGGGCTGGAGAACAAGAACCTTCCACTCATTGCTGTCCCCCGGAATTTTAAGTACCAGAGGATTGTCCCTGGTTGTCGCCATCAGTTCTCTTGCGGTGAATTCCATCTTCTGGGGTTTGTAACCTTCTTTCTCAAGTAAGAAACAGTAAACCGGGTATCCTCCCCGTATGATGAGATGATTGACTGTTGCCTTCAGCTTGAAAGTATAATGCCAGCAATCGGGAGTGTATACCGTAAGCTTTGCAGTAGTATACTGTGTGGAAGTCAGGGATGTCGGATCATCAAGGATGCAGACAAGCCAGAAATGTAAAGGCTTAATTATCTGCAATCCAAAAGCGGCATATCCGAACTGGTCGGGAGTCTGATCCCCGACGTACAGCACTTCAGGAACTATCCGTGTAACCTTGTCAGGATAAATATTAAAGATTAAAGGAAGCGGCCTTTTAACAAGGTATGCCAGTGGAGAACCCTCAACCGGAGCTGCATAAATAACTTCACCTGAGGGATTAATCACAAGAAATTTCGTAAGCTTGTATTCTCCGGACATAAGTTCTATATTCTCACTCATAAATCCTGAGCCAAAAACATAGAGAGGGATCAGGGAATCACTAATAACAACATTGCCTTCCATATCCTCAATGGAAACCATCAGCTGATAGGAGATTATTCCACTAACTGTGGATGTATCTGATTTAGCCAGACCTGCCTCGTCAGGCAGGCTTAGAGAAAACTCTGCTGTCCCCATGCCTGTATTGCCTGCATGTTTTTCACATGCCGAAAAACCAATAAAAGCAAGAAGGATCAGAGAAACCTGTAAAGATCTGATTAAAGTATTCATATTCCGCTAGTTAGGTTCAACGAAAAAAAAGATCAGGTATAACTCTTTAGGAGGCGCAAAAATTATGCCATTGTGGAAAAGCAAAGAGCACAGGCTTGCCAGCCGAAGCAATAGCGAAGGCTGGACTCAGGGCACAGAGCTCAGGACCGCCTGCCTCCTGAAGCCTGAAACCTGACGCCTGAAGTCTGTAGCCTTATTTATTGATCTTCGCCCAGGTATCCTTAAGCTGGACCGTCATATTGAAGACAGGGGCTGATTCTGTAGAGTCATGGTCAGCACAGAAATAACCGACCCGCTGGAACTGGAACTTATCCAGGGGTTTTGCAAGTTTAAGTGAGGGTTCCAGTTTGCACCCCCTCAGGATTTTGAGGGAATCGGGATTAAGGAATTTACGGAAATCTTCTTCTTTCTGTCCGGCAGGATCCTCATGATTGAACAGCCTGTCGTACAGCCTTACCTCTGCATCAATTGCATGCGGGGCGGAAACCCAGTGAAGAGTTCCTTTTACCTTTTTTTCGGATGTATTTCCACCACTTCTGGTATCCGGATCATAGGTACAGTATACTTCATCGATTGCTCCTGTATCGGGATTTTTCCTGTAATCTTCACATTTAATTATGTATGCCCCTTTCAGTCTTACCTCCCTGCCCGGAGCGAGCCTGAAAAACTTATGAGGGGGATGCTCCATAAAATCTTCCTGTTCGATGTATATCTCGCGGCTGAAGGGCACTTTCCTTTTGCCCATCTTCTCATCTTCAGGATTATTGATGAGTTCCACCTCCTCAACTTTTCCTTCAGGATAGTTGGTAATGTTTATTTTCAGGGGATTAAGCACACCGAAAACCCGCGGAGCTCTTTTATTCAGGTCTTCACGTATGGCATGTTCAAGAAGAGAGACATCGTTTATGGCTTCAACCTTGGTATAACCAATCATATCGATGAACCTCTTTATTGCCTCAGGTGTATATCCTCTGCGGCGAAGACCGCAAAGGGTTGGCATCCTGGGGTCATCCCATCCTTTGACTTTTCCTTCCTGCACCAGTTCTAGTAACCTTCTCTTACTCAAAATGGTGTAAGTAAGATTTAATCTGTTAAACTCAATTTGCCTTGGCCTGAAATCGTCTGTTCTAAGTTGTTCCACAAGCCAGTCGTATAATGGCCGGTGTACTTCAAACTCAAGAGTGCACAATGAATGTGTTATACCTTCAAAATAATCGCATTGTCCGTGAGCAAAATCATACATGGGGTAGACTTTCCATTTCTCACCGGTGCGGTGGTGGGAAGCTTTTAATATCCTGTATATGATTGGATCGCGCATATGCATATTTGGAGAGGCCATATCTATTTTTGCCCTGAGCACACGGCTTCCCTCATCGAATTCACTCTTATTCATTCTTTCGAAAAGGTCAAGACTCTCTTCGGCAGGACGATTACGGAAAGGACTCAATAAACCCGGTTTGGACGGTGTGCCTTTCTGAGAAGAAATAACCTCTGCAGGCTGATCATCAACATAGGCAAGACCACATCTGATAAGATCAACAGCAAAATCGTACAGTTGACCAAAATAGTCTGATGCATAAAATTCACGGTCTTCCCAGTCGAAACCAAGCCAGTGGATATCTTCTTTTATAGAGTCGATATATTCAATTTCTTCTTTGATAGGATTGGTATCATCGAACCGCAGATTGCATTTACCACCGTATTTCAGCGCCATGCCAAAATCGAGACAAATAGCTTTGGCATGACCGATGTGAAGATATCCGTTTGGCTCCGGAGGAAATCTTGTATGAATTCTTCCGTCGTTTTTTCCTGCTTTAAGATCGTCAATAATAAATTGTTCTATAAAACTTACCGGGGATCTTGATTCTTCTTTCTCCCTGATATTCTCTTCATTCATCCTTCATAATTTTAAGATTACAAAAATAGAATGAATTTGGGATCCGGCATCGTTTATAATGAAAAAGATCCTTGCCGGGCTAATCATTCTGCCCGGGATTAAGATAATCCTTAAGTGCTTTAACATATTCAGTGAACTTTTGCTTCCCGAGCTGAGTTATCCTGCACAGGGTTAACGGGTAGTTATTTCTGAATTTCTTTGTAACCTCAATATAACCGGCCTCTTTCAATCTGGTTATCTGTATGCTCAGGTTCCCTGCAGTTGCTCCTGTTTGTTCCTTGATATAGGTGAACTCAGCTACTTCTACACCCATAAGCAGGGATATTATTGCCAGGCGCAACTGGGAATGCAGGACCGGATCGAGTTCTTTAAACTTTTTCATGACCTGTTTTTCTTTTTAGCATATACCCCGGGATCAGGTACCCGATAATTATAGCAACAGGCATTGTCAGCATAGCAATATCGGGGCCGGCAAATTGCGCAAGCGGAGTTAGTATCCAGAATGTTATTCCTCCGAAGATCAGCGGTCGGAATTTGATAATTAATCCCGACATAAATGTTGGAAAGCCGGCAAGAAGGAGGATAAACGGACCAACTGCCTGCAGGTTGTTCGAGAGAATTATGAACAGGATAATTGCAGCAAAAAGAAATCCTATCCATGTCCACCCGTATAACATGGTAGCATACGTATATACTTTTTCTTTACGTCCGGTTACAAAACCGTAAATCATTGATACAAACACACCGGGGATCACAAGGAACCATACATACCAGGGAGTTGCGTAATCGGTAAGTTTGAAAAGAAGGTATTCCGTGAGGCTGCATGCAACTATCAGCCAACCCCAGAAGAGCAGGTGAAAACTGCTCTGGCGAATGTTAACCTTTGTTTTGTTGATCATTTCTGTAATGATCCTGAGGCTCTCTTCACCCGTCATAATTTTTTCATTGTTTTCCATAATAATGTTTAATTTTATGTGTGATGTTAATATAAATATGTTACAAATATAAATAAGTTTATAATATAAACCAAATATTTTTTGAATTATTTTCTGAAAAAAATAAAAAAGTACTGGAATCGACATAATTAATGACTGAAGAGGCTGTTAGAAAAGTACACCACCTCCTTCCGATCCTTCGGCTGGGGTAGGGGTTGTCGAATAACCAGGGCTTTCGCACTTGAAATAAAAGACAGGAAAACAACAAAATATGAAATCATGGGTCAGATTCAGATCGAAAATATGGAGTTTTACTCTTTTCATGGTCATTTCAGGGAGGAACAGATAGTCGGCAGCAAGTTTCTTGTGGACCTGACACTCGAAACTGATATGGATGTACCTTCTGAAAGCGACAACCTGAAGGATGCTGTTAATTATCAGCGGGCATATGAGATAGTGAAACATGAAATGGAAAAAAAATCTCATCTTCTTGAACATATAGCCGGCAGGATCATAAAAGCATTGTATGCTGAAATGACCGGCATAAAGAAAATAACTCTCAAGGTATCAAAAATGAATCCTCCTATGGGCGGTAAGATAGGGTCGGTCAGTGTAGTGATGAGCCGGTAAGCAATACCAACTTTAGCGTAAAAAGGATTTCCTCCTCCGGGGTAATGGATCTCAATATTCTTTAAAGTAACATTTTCTATCATCACATCGGGCATATCGACAATGGCAGAGGGTGAAATATTGCGTGGCAGATCTTCTACCGGCCCCTCGTAATTATAATCCGCATCAGGCTTTGTTGAAGGAACCTCGGCATATACATTTGATATAGATATGTTGTTCATTTTTCCTTTTTTACCTTCTCTGCGTTCTCCGACACGCAGAAATATAACATTTCCGGTGTTTATGGACCTCAGGCTGTCGACAATTATGTTTTCAACCAGGCCTCCGTCCACAGCCGCGAAAGTTATTGCGGAGCGGTAAGTGTCAAAAACAAGGTTATTGGCAACCTGGAATCCCTGTCCGTCAATGACTCCTTATCCCGTAATGCCTATATTTTTCTGTTCGTGTGCAAGAATCAGAGCTGTCCAGCCGGTCAACTGTTCATAATCGAAAGGATTAACAGAACCGACAAGAATAGCTCCCTCTTCAAGTTGAATGGTAACATTTGATTTCAGGTGTATAGTGCCTGTAAGATATCTGCTTTAACCAGGCATCCTGCCGAAAGTACTGCACTCTGTGACACGAACCTTCGTCTATTCATGTATTAAATTCATTATTAGAAGTTTAGTTGAATATCATCCGGTAATCTTTCTGACATCTGAAAGTACATAAATTAACATCAAAAAGAAATATTGCCTTTAATATAAAGTATTGATATCACGTATCTCGAGAAAATATTACATGATAAAAACCGTAAGTTAAAGTTATAAGGTACTTTGAACTTGATAAAAAGCATATTTTCATCATTTCTTCATTTTTGTATTATAACTTTGCTGATGACAAAAATCAGATAATTCGTTAAACAGGCTTAATTTCAATGAATTACTGATATTATTGTGAAGCAGTTGAATATTAAAAAAAGAGAAGTTATGAATAAGAATAAGCTGGGGAAAATAATACTGGTTTTTTTGCTTTTTTCATTTCCGGGGTATTTAGGATTTGCGCAGAGCGTTACGCAGCAAAGAGATACTCTGCAGGTTACGGTTCAACAGGACCAGTCTGACCGCGATATAAATGAACAGAGCGCACAGGGAAATCAAAATATGCAGGCTGCTCAAGCCGGAAAGAATAATGCAAACAAAAAAGTCAAGCAGATAAAAGGGGCACGTCCGGATATGAGCAAAGCAAGAGGAGCCAGGCCACCTGTAATTGTCCGGCCGGGAGGCTCGGGTATTCCCAAGGGGATTGGCAAACCCAAAGGAGTCGGCAAGCGTGGTGGCAGGTAGTCTTTAAATACGGTCTTATGAAACGATCAGAATCTATTCTATTAGTATTTTTATCAGGTCTGCTGATGCTCCTTATCCCGCAGATTGCATTATCACAGGCCGATTCAATATCTGTTGTACAGGAGGCTGAAACAACGGAAGCTGTTTATGCTGGTTCACGTCATTCGTTATATACGGGTATTGGATACGGAAGTAATATGATCTACCTGGGATCAACAATCTCACAGGACCAGCCTTTTGGATATGGCTCTTTAACGTATGGATTCAACAATGAGTTTTTTGCAACTGTTTCAGCAATTCACCTTTCCGGACTGGATCCTTTCGTGGCGTTTTATACAGGTTCATTAAATTACAGTCATGTTTTTAATTCATGGTTTGATATTTCCACGGCTATTTACAGGTACCAGGTAGCTCCGTCGCTGGCCGATACTCTTTTCAGCAATTTCACATATGGGGATCTCACCGTGGGTTTTGACTGGAGGCTGATTTACTCAAAGGTCTCGGTAGGCGGATTAATATCTGATGAAAACCGGATTTTTTTGCAATTAAGGAACTCAAGATATTTCCAGACGCCTGAAATTTTCAACGGTAAGGCTAATATATCGTTCGATCCCTATATAAACCTGTTATTCGGAACACTTATAGAAGTTGAGACCATTACAGGCACAACAGTAACTATCTCTCCTCCATACCGCAAATGGAGGAGTGACGGGCAGGGCACAACCAGTACAGTCTATTCCAGGAAATTTGGTATCATGGATATTGATTTCGGATTACCTGTTGCTATCAATACGGACTTTATGACTATTGAAGCAGAAGCCGGGTATGTATTGCCTGTATATGAGGACCCGGATTTCCCCGGCACAAAGGGCTTTGTTCTCCTCTTAAGTGGCTATTTCAGAATCTTTTAACCAGCGGCTGATGAATATATTGATAGTTGAAGATGAAAAGAATCTTGCCCGGGAAATAGCTGCATTTCTCAAATCAGAAAACTTTCTGTGTGATCTTGCATATACGGGCATGGAAGCTTCAGAGAAGATTACAGTAAACCTTTACGACTTCGTTCTCCTTGATCTCGGGCTGCCTGATTATAACGGGATTGATCTTATAAATGAAGCCAGGGAAGCCGGGAGTGAAGCTTCATTCATCATCATCACTGCACGTGGAGAAGTTGAGGATAAGGTTAAAGGGCTGAATCTGGGTGCTGATGATTACCTGGCAAAACCATTTGCATTGATTGAACTTCTTTCCAGAATAAATGCTGTGGCCAGAAGAAAATTCAAAGTAACCAGCCAGGATATTATTCTCGGAGAATTCATTATGCAGATTCAGCCGCGTAAGCTTCATTGTAACGGCCGTGAAGTGGAGCTTACAAAAAAGGAGTATGACCTTCTTCAGTACCTCGTACTCAATCACGATAAGGTACTTACAAGGCATCAGCTTTATGAACATATATGGGGAAATATCCTTGACGACCAGTACGACAGTAATTTCATTGATGTTCATATAAAAAACCTCAGGAAGAAACTTAATGCTCATGCTCCCACACCATGGCTGGAGACAGTAAGGGGAGTCGGTTACAGGGCGAGTATGGAGCAATAGTCAATATATAGTCGGGGAATGATCAAACTGAAAATTAAGCTTGCATTTTTCAATCTGCTTTCAAAGCTTGTCTTTACAGCGCTCTTCCTGATATTCATGCCTTATATTGTTGAAAGAATCAACTTAAGACAGGTTGATAAGGATCTCATCCAGAAAAGAGAACAGGTAATCGACCTCATTTCGGAAGTTGGAATCGAACCTTTTATTGCATCCGATTCAACCGATACTTTCGGAAGCTATAACATTCTGAAGGAGGAATTTGTCAGCCTTGAAAGATTTGATATTGAAGAGGACTGGAATTTTATCGAGGTAACCAGCAGGTTAATTGAAGATGAAGAGATCGAATACCGGGTACTTAATTACTCATTCCTGGTTGACGGACAAAAGTATCTCCTTGAGGTGGGGAAAAGTCTTGACAGCATTTTATTTGCCAGGAAGAATATAACAAGAGTGATATTACTTTTTTTGATATTCATAATTATTATAACCCTTCTGACCGATTTACAGTATAACCATTTCCTGTTGCGTCCGCTCGATAAGATCACAGGTAAGCTCAAGGGCATTGCCAATCCTTCACTTTTTGATAAAACAGCAGTAAAGACCAACACATCGGATTTTTATCATCTCGACCATGCACTGAGAGAACTGATGGAGCATATTGATGAATTATTCAAAAAAGAAAAAGAGATCACAGTTAATATTTCCCATGAATTGCTGACTCCGGTATCGGTATTAAGAAGCAAGCTTGAGAATCTTCTTCTGAGAGAAGATATTGAATCCGATATGTCGGTAAAGATAGAGGAGTCGCTTAAAACTCTTCACAGGTTGCAGAGTCTAGTAAATTCCCTTTTACTGATTGCCCGTATTGAAAGTCACCAGTTTCTCCGTGAGGAAATCTTTTATATCAGTGATGTCCTGAAGGAAATTGTTGAAGAAATCAACCCGATAGCTGATGATAAGGGGGTGTTATTAACTGAAGATTTTCATCAGGACATGCAATATAAGCAGGCCAACCGGTCGCTTATTTTCTCAATGTTTTATAATATTGTCAATAATGCCGTCAAAAACACACAGTCAGGTGGTGAGGTTATATTAAAAAGTGCCTTTCAGCAGGGAAATTTTACGGTAACGATTGCCGACAACGGAAGAGGAATGACGGAGGCACAGCTGAGCACACTCTTTTCACGTTTCAGGACCAGGATAGATCAGAATGAAGATGGAACAGGAATCGGGCTGGCAATAGCAAAAACAATAGCCGATTTTCATAAGATAACTGTATCAGTAACTTCCGAAGCGGAAAAAGGTACAATTTTTTCTTTTATTTTCCCCGAAATTTCATGATTTCTTCATAATCACGGGATTATATTTGACTTGTGAGTTATTAATAATTAAATTAATTAAATAAAAATGAAGAAAATGAAAAGATCAATTTTTTTAACTGCCATAGCACTCATGATAAGTGCAGGCATTATGGCACAGAGCACCAATCAGGTCCGGACTCAAAATGAGAACAGGACTCAGACCCAGGTACAGAACCAGACACAGGTCCAGAACCAGACTCAGAATCAAACTCAGGTACAGAATCAGGATCAGTCAGGGACACTGGATCAGACACGTACGAGGAGTCAATTAAGGAAAGATGCTGCCGAAACCGGTCAGACAGTACGTGCGAGAGCCAGAAACACCGAATCCGGTCCGGGGAAGGGAGCTGCTGTCAGTCAGCAGGCAAAAGTCCGCGGTGAAACACAGCAGGCCCGTAAGGCAACACAAAATAGTTCAGCACGGAGCAGAGCTGCACAGCGTAATGCTATGAGAATGTCGAGAGGAGCCGGTTCAGGTCGAAGGTAGAATTAAGGTAAATATTAAAAAAGGGGGTTGTCAATACCCCCTTTTTTTTGCCCCCCAACCCCATTATGCGAGTTTTGCCCCCCAACCCCTCCCGCTTCGCGGGACAGGCTCTAAAGGGGGGCTTATGTTCTGTTTTATGCAGCCTCTTAATTTTTTTTATTATCGGCAAATCTTCATCAAAACTTCATTTTAGAATTGATATATTTGGTTAAAATAAATCGATCAATTAAAAATCAGAGACATATGAAAAAGCTATTTTTTACAGTTATTGCAGCCGCTTTTGTTTTAGTATTCTACGGTTGCAACAAAACTATTGACACTGACAGTCCGGGAAGGTTGATTATCAAGGTAACGGATGCACCATTTCCTGTTGACTATGTGGAATCTGCCACAGTCACGATTACAAAGGTTGAGATCAAAAAAGCCGGTGACGGAGTATGTGATGGCACTCCTTTTCTGGTTCTATCAGAAGATACGGTTACTTTCGATCTGCTTGAGCTGAGAAACGGAGTGGTTGATGATCTGGTTAATATTGAAGTTCCTGCCGGGGAATATGACCAGATAAGGCTTTATGTTGATCAGGCGGGTCTGAAGATCAAAGAGGGCGGTGACTATTGTGTTAAAGTACCAAGCGGTAAGCAGACCGGTATAAAAATTATCATTCATCCAGGGTTGTTTGTTGAAGGAGGACTTACTTCAGAGGTTTTGCTAGACTTTGATCTTTCCCGGTCGTTTGTCATGAGGGGCAATCTCCACAAGCCTTCAGGGATTAACGGTTTCATTTTCAAACCTGTAATAAGGGCTGTGAATTGTACCACTGCCGGAAGGATTGAAGGTATGGTTACCGATACAGCCAGTGTTAAGATCAAGGAAGCTTCCGTATGGGTTGAGCAGGATACTGTTGTTGCTACTGCGGTAGCTGATACTATGGGTTATTATGCAATCATTGGACTACCTGCAGGAAATTATTCCGTGTTTGCCACAAAAGAAGATTATGATACTGTCAGCTTTGATGATATCAAGGTAGTTGCTGGAAACAGGACAATTGTGGATTTTGTTCTCACAAAGGCAGAGGAAGAAGAGGCAGAAGAAGGTGGAGAGGATTAGAAAAGGGAATATATATAATTTTTATAATAGAGGCCCGTCCGGAGAAGGCGGGTCTTTTATTTAAATATCACTCAAACTCACGGATCAGGTCAATGACTTGGTCAAAATATTTGGCATATAAGCTGGAATTATGTTATTTTGCACCCTGAAACATTTGGCACGCCTTCTCCGCCGGTTGGCGGCTACGGTGTACACGGCACACCTTCGCCAAGGCTACGGTGTACACGGCACACCTTCGCCAAGGCTACGGTGTACACGGTCGGTTGACCGAGTGGTTAGGTAGCGGTCTGCAAAACCGTGTACGGCGGTTCGACTCCGCCACCGACCTCAATTTTGAAGCCCATCATGTTGATAATCAATTATGATGGGTTTTCTTTTTCACGGCTATTGCACGGCAAATATCAAAAATCATTAAAATTCTTGCCAAAGCAATACATTGCAGAGCCCCTACCCGGGTAGTTTTACCACAATCCAGAACCAACTTAAGTCCTCAATATGTTAATCAAAATAATCCTTAATCTATAAGAATTACAATTAACTAATATATTGCTACTTAGACTATATTTTAATAAAATATCTCAAATTAACTTTAAAAATCAAAAGCCAAAAACCCGCCATAGGTATAAAACCCCATAATTACCTGATATTGAATAATATGTAACTTATACAGAATAGTTAAGTAAATAATACCCTTAGAATGTACGTAAATATCTGATATTCTGTATTATCATAAAATATTAATGTCCTTAGAATAGCTCAGAATAAGTTATAGAGGGATAGGCTAATTTTGAATATTGAAACGTCAGGGAGTTGGGTTTGAAATAGAATGATTGACTTGCCCGCTTAAGTTGAGATAAAAACTTTACAGAGATAAGCTATACTTATCAAACCATTCATATAGACATCTTTCAAAACCACCATTAATTTCATTCATGACTGAAATACCTAGAGGTGTGAGCTTATATCGTTTATACTTGCGGATTATTTCTGCTACACGAATCATTCCCTTGTTTTGTAAAGAGCCAATGTAGTATTTAATTTTCGGTAGATTATAATATCCGATAAACTTAAGACAAGCATCCTGGCTCATGCAGGTGCTTTCATGCTTACAGTACAGGTACATTCCGTTTAAGAAGATTATTTCATTGATTGAAAGCTGGTATTTGCGTCTGAGTGGTTTTAAGCCTCGGAATAGATTATGTAAAATATAATGTATGGTGGTAGCAGTAATATTATAATCAAGTATGTCCGGTGCGTGCACTATTGTTACCTCATCCGTATTTCCTTGTTTGTTCATCCTAAATGCAAAGGTAGTGCATTATGAGGACTCGTTTAAAATGCCCTCTGACAGTATTATCCTATGGATGCTTTTAAAGAAGATTGGTAATGTATTGCTTTGCTTTTTCTTTTGCGGGAATAATAAGAATTCTTTCTGGTAGCGGGTGGAGTCGATAAATTGGTTTTCCTATTTTGATGGGTAGCCCTGATTTGTGCAGGTGACCTCCCTAATGGTTCTTTGTTTGTTAATCAATCCATGAATCGGCATTAATAATTCTTTTGCTCGGCAACAGCCTTTTTTGCTGCTTCGAGATGAAGAGGTATACAATAATTACACATTGGCTTTTTATGTTCAAATTAGTGTGAATGGTGAAATAATACCGACACCAATCAATATCCAAAGTATTCCTCCAATTATTAATAGAAAAATTTGTCTTCGGCTAAATGAATTTTGTATATTAACTGTGAATCCTTCGCAGTAATCTACTGCAAAGTTTAACGCCTTAAATGGAGGAATTAAAAATACAAAAGAAATAATAGCAATTAAAGAAAATGGGGTTGGCAATAAAACGAGAAGATTTGTAATAAGGATTCCGACAAATAAAAATACTGATACATAAACATGCTTGTAGCCATTTTTTTTAGCAAGCTTTAAGATTTTGTTAAACAACGGGATTAAAAAGATAATACTAAATACTGTTCTAATGGCAGGCATTATTTCCGATTTTTCCTTAGCCTGAAAGAACCGCCAAGATTTATAAATCCACCACAACTCATATAGTCCTATTGTAACTATTGACAAAATGATAAATTTATTTACACTTAATTTATTGATCTCAATTTTATCAACTTCAATATTTTCAGAAATAATATTTGTTTCTTGACTCTCCATAATTCATATTTTATTGATTACTAAAATAATATTTTTAATCTCTGAGTTTAAAGATCAAAATTACACCTTGTTTAAGCCAAAGTCAAGTTTATTTTAGAATCCTGCCACGTGTCAGTACCCCGGTTGAAATAAGGGCATATGTTTTGAGTGGATGGTTACCATTGCTCAGAACTATTATGCTGATATTCCACCTATATTCCAGGCATACGCCAGGTAAATTAATGGTATATTAACACTAAGCAGATTATCATTCCTGGATATCTGGCTCATATAAATCAATATACCAATGATTCCTACGTTGTAGTGTCCTAAAAACAAGACTAACTTCACGCAATTCCATTATTTTATTGCAAAGTGGGGTCTTTATATTACCCAAGAGGGTTTGTGTTGGATTCACGTTGCGTTTTGACATTTTCTTATTGGTTTTACGTTGTAATTAGCTATTTTTATTTCGACTTCTTCTTAAACATATAACTACCCAGCTTTTCTCTGAGTTAGTTTTTTTCTTGTATGGTCATTTCTTTTATTTCGGGGTGGGCATCAAGCCATTTCGTAACTGCTTTTTGTCGTCAAAATCGGCATACTTATTCCTTGCAGAAGAAAAAGATCACTCGCTTTCTATTCCAAGGTAGAAAAAAGAATGCTTTTAAAGGTGGAGTGGGGTCAATTTTTAAGTTTCCCTTGTAGAAGAGTAGCCCCTCCTATAAATACATTCACCTTTTGTATGTTTCTTTGTTTTTGATGAAAATGCCACTGGGGAGTGTTAAGAATTTTGTATAAATGAATTGGTAGCTGCATTAGAGGCAATCGTTTAAGGATGGTTAGATTATCCGGCTTTTTCATTAAATTTCTTATGACCCTAAAATTTCCGTGTATCTTTGATTCGAATGAGAAAAATAATTATAAGAATGCAGGGGTTCTGTACTGTCAGAATTGAATTAAGAGCATGGGATCAGCAAGACCAGAATACTTTCCAGTTAAAGGTAAAACCTATTCATTATTCAGGGAATCGGATTCAACTACCGGATATTATGAAACAATAAGGATGCTTGCAGATAAAGTCCTTACTTTGAATCCCAATACCAGAGACTTAATTGAATCCATCAGGAAATTCTCATTAAAAAAGAGAATTCTGAAGAAGTCCCTTAAAATTAAAAATAGCGGTAACCTGATGGTAATCATTCTAAACTTTATTGATCCCTATCTTAAAAAATTCACAGTAGATACAGAAGAGCATTTAAGAACACTTCCCATGTCCAAGTTTTGGGATAGGAGCCTTGCAACCTCAAGGGAACAGTTTCATTTATATATGCTTGAAATTGAATTGACCAATCGTTTGTTTATTTATGAATTTATAAGGGCTGATAAGAAAATTGCTTTGATGCCCTATTGTTTGCAGGATTTTTCTGTTAAATGCAAATCAGAAAAAAACGAGTTTGATTACCAATGCAAGCATTGTTCGTCAACGTGTTTTCAGAATTACGCAAGTGAAATACTGAAATCGTATCATGTTGAACCATTTATATGGATGGATGGAAACATGAAACAGCTTGCAAAATTTACATTAAAAGAAAAAAGAACCTTTGGCGTTCTGGGGATCGCATGTATACCGGAGCTGACACGGGGCATGAGAAATTGCCGCAAAAACAATATCCCTGTTGTCGGTATTCCTCTAAATGCCAATCGTTGTATTCGTTGGTTCGGCGAATTCTTTTCCAATTCAATTGATCTTACCGAACTTGAAAAGCTGTTGGCATCCGGCTTGTAGGTCTTATTCCCGATTAAAGAAAAAGTTGACTGAGAAGAGACTGTAAAAAATTTTGTGTAAACTGGTGACTGTTAGGTTTAATAACCATTTAGCTCCATTTTTAGTCGTGAGTTTCGACCGGCTAAAAGTGATCAATCTGGTCTGGCGGGCCTTGGTCAATTTACTCCTTTAGAGTTTGATCTTGCATTAATAAGAATACAATTTAAATCTAACATATTGTGGCATAATATTTTTTCTTTCAAAAATAAAATATGACTTTTGACACTGTTTTAATAACACATTAATAATTGAATTATGAACCTTTATGTCGGAAGTCTTCATTATAGTACGAGTGAAGCAGAATTAAAAGAACTATTTACAGAGTATGGCGAAGTAACATCCGCAAAAATCATTATTGATAAATACTCTGGGAGAAGCAAAGGATTTGGTTTCGTAGAAATGGCTAATGAAGCTGAAGCAAAAAAAGCTATAAAAGAACTTAACGGTGCTGAAGTTCAGGGAAGGAACATTGTTGTGAACGAGTCTAGAGAAAGAACTGAAAGAAAAAGTAATTTCAGGGGTGGTGACAGCGACCGCAGAGGCGGCGGAGGAAACAGATGGGATAACAGGTAGATCAGGAAGTTGAATTTGAAGTCGAAAAAGGTGAAAAAGGGCCTGTTGCCATCAAGGTAAGAAGAGTTGAATAGTTTTATATCTATGAAAGAATTAATCCTTATTACCGATCCTGAATTTCTAAAAATGCCGC
>Ga0315532_1000341_pt1 | contig 37834 bp, 36 predicted proteins | sample SalMarWE160370MG_FD_203082 | JGI IMG/M metagenome (GOLD analysis project Ga0315532, IMG submission 203082) | Salt marsh sediment microbial communities from the Plum Island Ecosystem LTER, Massachusetts, United States - Salt Marsh Sediment WE1603-70 ...
TGCTGGCGAGAACTCTATCCCTGGCTGTAGGTGAGCCACCTCTTTGGACATGTCCCAGCACACAAATTCGGTATTCCAGCTTTAATCTCTCCCATACTTGTTGAGCAATTGAAAACGCACCGCCTGCATCATCTCCTTCAGCAACTATCACGATAGAGGATTTTTTACCTCTCTTGAAGCTGCGCCGTATATCAAGGCAAAGCTGTTCTATTTTTGTCTCTAATTCCGGAATCAAGATATCTTCGGCTCCGCCAGCAATTCCCACCTCCAGTGCAATAAATCCCCTACACTTTCCCATGACCTCGACGAAAAAGAGGCGCTGTAGCGAACCCGCAGTATCTCTGATTTTATCTATGGCATCCAAAGCTGTATTTATGGCGGTATCGAAGCCAATAGCATTGTCAGTGCCATAGACATCGTTATCTATGGTGCCCGGAATACCAATCACCTTTACATTTCCAGCTTCGGCCAGGGCTGCTGCACCGCGAAAGGTACCATCCCCGCCTATAGTTATCAATCCCTCGATGCCTTCCCGTTGGAGAATTTCATTTGCCTTCTTTATGCCTTCCTCAGTCTTCATTTCCTCACAGCGAGCTGTTTCTAAGAAAGTGCCACCACGGTAAATAGTATTGGCTACCGACCTGCTGCCTAACTTTACAAAGTCCTCCTCCAATATACCGCAGTAACCTCGGCGAATTCCCACGACCTCCAGCTTACGGCTAACCCCACAGCGGACGATAGCCCTGATGCAGGCATTCATTCCTGGAGCGTCACCGCCGCTGGTTAACACGCCAATCTTTTTCATAATACTTTCCGGTTTAGCTTCTATTCTACCATGAGCAGTGAAGTTATTTCACGGACTTTGTAGAAAGCCCGCGGCACTCAAGTTGCCAGGGCAGAAAAAGCCCTCAGTATTCTCAATGCCTGGCTCCCTTAAACCTTGTAGCTATCTCGATAATACACCAGCAAATATAGCTCTCTGAGCAGGTCAGACTCGTTGTGCTTTATGATTTGCTGCAAATAGTTATCATCCTCTGTATAAAGGAATCTTTGCCATAGAAAAGGGACGTCTTTGCCGCTTATCACTGGCTCGTTAAAATACTGCTCCGCGTGAGAAAACAGCTCGTCCAGCTTAGGCCACTTGAGGTACAGTGCCTCGGCTTTTTCCTTCCAGGGCTGGAATAAGTCTATCCCTTCTATATTAATCCCTTTAGCTTGAAGAAATCCCTTCTCAAAGGCGAGATTATAGGCGTAAAATGGCCTGGGGAGCGTCGGAACGAGTTCAGCAAGCTGAGCGATAAACGGCGCTTCTTCTTGCGAACTCCGGCAAATTATCTCAAGGTGACTCCCTTGAATGTAGCCAAAAAGCACTATCTCATCGTGGCCCATATCAAGGCCGGTGGTCTCCAGGTCAATCAAGGTTCCTTGGGGGATACCTAACATTAACTCTCGGCTGTATGAGGTCATCATGCCTGCATCTTCTTGTTTTTTGCCAGTATTATACAGGCCAGATTACACCAAAGATAGCATAAAAAGGTAAAATGGTACTAAGTGGCTTAGCATGGATTTGCAAGGCATAGGCAAGATTCTAATCCTCGGCGGAGTTTTTCTCGCCTTCCTCGGTTTGCTATTGTTCTTTTGACAGCGAATTCCTTTCTTAGGAAAGCTTCCCGGCGATATATTTCTGCAAAAGGGGAGCTTTCAGTTCTTCTTCCCCATAGTAACCTGCATTATAATTAGCACTATCAAGCAGAATAGAATATCTGGTCTAAGCAATGTCTATCCTCTCCAAATCCGCCAGCTCAACTACTCGTTAGGTACACCTGTCATCGTCTTTGTTGCGACACAATTATAACTATAACATCCCATTCTGCATCCCTATCAGTATAGAAACTAAGCAACAATAAGAAGGAGGTCCATATGTCCAGAGCACTATCTGCCTATGAATAGGAAACCATCATAAGCTTCAACAAGGCCGAGGATATTGCACATATCTTCACTTATGATAAGAAATGGCAGAAACACTTGGAGGGGAAGCTAGGCTTGAAGCCGGTTATAGATAACGGCTTTGGTGGCAAGGAATATGAGATAGAAAAGAAAAGAAAAGAATCAGACCACCGAGGGCACCGGTAATATTATCGGTTGAAGCGCGGGCTAAGCTAATTAAAAGAATGAAGGATATGCCACAGAAACGCGCTTTGCTGTCCAAAACTACAGCGGCCACTGCAAAATCTGACAAGAAAAACAAATCGAGCGTAAAACCTACCAACAGCTAAGGACCATGAAATGTCGCACGTAACTCCCATGGCAACTTATTGTCACTATATATACCATGAGTGTTACCCATGCATCTCAGCCTCCTCAGCCACATCCGACGAAGTTAGCTGTTATGGAGTAATTTCCGTTGATGGTGATGGTTGTTGAAAAGGAATTGACAGTGTTGATCGTCGCCACATCGCCGGTCCATTTGACAAACCAGTAGCCGAGAGCCGGCCTAGCCACCAGTCTCACCACTCTTCCCTCGCTATAGGTAAAAGTCCCCTCTCCAGGGGTAGTTACCGACCCTCCACAGGTACTAGCGATAGTGAGGTCGTATTGAACAGGAGCACATCCTACCATCCCGACAACTAAGGCTACCGCAACCAAAAAGATGCCAACTCTTTTCATGGATATGAACCTCAGAGAGTCATTGTATCACAAGCGAGAGAACCGTCACTATGCTTCTTTGTGGTGTCCTTCGATACTTAGTATCCTCGCCAGTCATCAATATCAGGATGTCTAAAGGCGTAAACAACGACTGTTATTAGCATTGTGCTCACCATCATTCTGAACCTTATCCTCCGCCTATTTAGATGATGGATGCCAAAGCGGCATATAAGAAGAGCGAGCTCCAAATTTTGAAGCTCGCTCCTGAATATCGCTATTCAGTTTTAAATCACCCCTACTCTTCCACTTCAGCTTCCGGCTGAACTGCCGTTGCCCCTTCTTGGGAGCCTTGCCTTACAGACGAAGAGCTCAGGGCTTCCATGTGCTCTCAAGCAACGCACCTTAACTATCGAAGTCAACTCCTACTTACGTTGCCGGAGAGCTCCGATAAGGAAACATCCATCGGCATAACCAAGCCTCTCTTCGTGTCATGCCTCACCTCCTTGCTAGGCATCGATTATTCTTGCCTAACAGATATATTTTAGCATAATGCAGGGGACTATGTCAAAAATGCAAGCGTGGAGCTTTTAATGTTCTGATCTCTCCTACCTGTCATTGCGAGGAGCATAGCTCCGAAGCAATCTCGTTGAAGGGCATGAGACTGCTCCACTCACAATTACAGTGTGGAGTTATTAATCAATTCGATGTTAATGATGTTAATATGGATGGTAAAAAATTTGGGCAATATGGACCCTTATGAGCAGTTAAGGAGTAAGCTTAAGGAAGCTGTGGAGAGGAGCAGGGCCGATGGCATGCTCCTATCAGGAGGAGTCGATACTGGCATTTTGGCTTTTGTAGCCAGGCCGAGCGTGGGCTTCACGGTGGCGTTGAAAGACTCCCCGGCATCTGACCTGAGTTATTCAGAAAAGATTTCCCAGCTCTTGGGAATACAGCATAAGAAAATGGAATTCACTACGGAAGAAGCGCTTGCCACCCTTCCTGAGGTTATAGGAATACTGAAAACCTTTGACCTCGCTTTGCCCAATGACCTTTCCATATATTTTGCCCTTAAACTGGCCAGGGAAAATAGAATTAGTTCTATAATGACGGGCGACGGAGCCGATGAGCTCTTCGCCGGCTACTCTTATATGGTGGAGCTTCCTCCCAAAGACCTGGAAAGGTATATAAGAAGGCTCTCACAAAACTGGCACTTCTCAGCCAATGAGCTTGGCAGGGTTTTGGGCATTGAAATAAGGCAACCCTTCCTCGATGAGGATTTCGTTCGCTTTGCCCTGGAAATAAGCCCGGAGCTTAAGGTCAAAGATGGGATAGGGAAGTATATCCTGAGAAAAAGCTTTGAGGACTTGATTCCGCCGGAGATAGTGTGGCGGAGAAAGGAGCCCATAGAATATGGCTCTGGCTCCACCAAGCTGCACGAAATAATAAATAGTATGGTCACAGACGAAGAATTCCAATCAGCAGCTAATAAAGTTGACATAAAGTTCATAAACAAAGAGCACTTCTTTTACTGGCGTATCTATAACGAAATCGTGGGGGAAATTCCCAAGGCCAGGGATGATGAAATTAGCTGTCCCTGCTGTGGGGCGGCAATGGGCACATACCATTGCCCAACCTGCGGCTTTTCCCAACCTCTGTTATGAAGCTCGTCTATTCACCATAAAAGGAGCCCTGAGCGAAGCGAAGGGTTTGGGTGAGTGCCATTGGACAGGAACCTTTTACGCTGTGTTATATGAAGTTGGGCATACTTATTCACTATTATTGCAATCGTTTCTGCAACTTCTTAATGTAAGTATTAGGGCCAACTATTGTTACTGAATTTTGCTCTATCTGGACAGATATCTTCCCAGCAAGAAATCCTGCTTGAAATGATGGCTTAAAGGTCAAGAAAGTCTCAGTTTGAGACTCCGGATGGTATCCCATTTCAGCTAGCGCAACATTGAGCCGGGAGAGAAAGGCTTCCCTTTCCTGAAGCTTTATGAAAATCGTAACTGCCTTCATAAAGAAAGCCATTATGAAGCCAAACAGTAACCCAAAAAAAATGCCACACCATATTCCAACACGGAAAGCTTGACCAAATCCTATAGCCCGCATCAGGGAAAGCACCAACGAGAAAAGCAAGGCGAATGGCAGTGCTGTAATCGCAGCTAGCGTAACGAATGTCCCCCAAAAACCTCTAGGTTTCATGTTAATCCCTCCTCTTAGATTTTATGCCCAATTTCGTATAACGTTTTGCGGATAAAAGAAGTTGCCGAAGGCAATTTGGGCGAAGCCTCTTATCCGCTGTTGTGCGAGTGCGATAGCACCGAGTGAGCATTAGCGAACGAGGGTTCACGGAGCCCCGCCGAAATTTTTGTATATATCAAACATTATTAAAAAAATGAGATTATTCTCCAAATCAAACCAGCAAATAAAAGACCGTAAGCTATTGAAATTACTGTTAAACCTATTGCCTTTTTAAACTCAAATTCTTTAATGAGTATTCCTAAAGCAATTATGCATGGGATTCCAATTGTTGCTGCTACACCAAATGTATATATTTGAAGAGGAGTTAATGCTAAAGATATTTCACTACCAAGAACAGATATAAGCATCGCTCCGGTTAAATCTTTCTGCAAAAATCCAAATACCAAGGGAATAAGGGTTACAGCAGGCAATCCCAACCAGACAGCGATCGGTAATAAAGGTTTTACCATAGCACTAGTAAAGTCAAATATATCCAAAATTCCATAAGCTATTCCTCCAACTGCCAATAAAGGTATAACTATGTATACAAAGTCCTTCATTCTAATCCAACTTTTAGCAAGGACATTTCTAACCAAAGGCTTTCTATAAGGAGGGATCTCTAAAAGCAATGGATCACTCTTTATATGCATAATTTTTTTTATTCCGAAAGCCCAGATTAAACCAGCAATTAATAAAGTAGCAAAAACAGAAAAAGCCAGTTTTACACCTCCGTAAAATCCAACTATCCCCATTATTATAGCTATTCTTGAAGAACAAGGCACAAAGGCAAAGAATGAAGCAGTATAAAATTGTTCCTTTTTAGAAGATAAAACTCGAGTAGCTCTACACGCCGGGGCAGTACAACCCAAGCCCAAGGCTAAGGGAATAAATGCCTTTGCAGGTAAACCTAATCCTTTCAAAAACCTTTGTGTATTTACAATAAACCTGGAAAGAAGCCCGATATCTTCTAGTAATCCCAAAATCAAATAAAACAAGAATACATAAGGTAAGGCAATGGAAACACCTGCTGCAAGCCCGGTTAAACCTTGAATTAATACCATAGCAACAATAGAGTGTTCTGCTAAGCCAAAAGAAGACAAAAGGCTTTCTGTCAAGCCCATAAGAACACCTTGTATCAAGTTGCCAAAATACAAAAGTATTCCAAAGATGGCAAGAAAGAATAAACCAGTAGTAAGAGGACCCCAGACTTTATGCATAAGAATATTATCAATTCTCTCCTGTAAATGTTTTTCTTTTTCTATGGGAACTATTTGAGTAATTTTTTCCGCTATAAACGAGGCTGTGCCATATCGGGTTATGGATATATCCTCTGCAACTTTTGGGTGATCTTTCAAAATTTCTTTAGCATCCTCAATCACCCTTTCGCTCTTCAAATATTTATAAAAATCTTCGTCTCCCTCCAAAACCCTTAGCGCTATAAACCTCTTTGGTATAGAAGTTTCTTTTATCTGTGATGATATTTTATTTATAGCTTTTTCTATGTGGTCATCATACTCAACTTCAAAACCTCGTCTTGTCGCATTTCTAATTTTTAATATTGCATCCACAAGTTTATCTATTCCTGTCTTGGTTAGAGGATTTATAGGAATAACCGGAATACCAAGCAATTTTTCTAATTTTTCACAATCAATCTTTATTCCCCTCTTTTTAGCGTCTTCTACAAAATTTAAAGCTAAAACAGTAGATACCCGGGCCTCTAATATTTGCAAAACCATATAAAAACTTCTTTCAAGAGAAGTTGCATCAACGATTGTTATTACCCCATCTTTACCTTCTTCAAATAAAGCCTTTTCGGTAACTTTTTCTTCTTCACTTCTATCAGAAATAGAATATATCCCCGGAGTATCTACAAACTCAATTTCTGTATTATTAATTTTCTTTTTGGCTTTAGTCACCTCAACGGTAGTTCCAGGATAATTAGATACTGTAACTCTTGGACCAACTAATGCATTAAGCAACGAAGATTTCCCTACATTTGGCTGGCCGATTAAAAGTATTTTAAATTTTTCCATATTCTAAGACTTCAATTTCTTTTGCTATATCTTTGCCCAGAACAAATTTTTTGTTTTTTATTTCAATAATGACGCCATCTGGAATTTTATTAGTTATCCTTATTTTTTCTCCTGGGTATATGCCCATACTGATTAATCTCTCAAATAATGCAATACTAAGATTGACATCGGTAATTAAACCCTCTTTTTTTTTAAACTCTGTTAAGGCAATCCCTCTCTTTTCAAAAGTAGACAGTTTTTTGATGACCTCAACAACTTCTGTAGAAATATAATGTTCAAGGGCATTAGCCGCCTTGATTGCTCCTCTCACGCTCATTCTTTTTTTAAAATATTCTTCAAGAATAAGGTGTTTTTTGAGAATATCATTTGCTTTATTTTGCCCTCTTTCTGTCAGCTGGATACATTGGTCCCCGTATTTTTTGTCTAAAGAAAGCCTTATTAAATTTTCTTTTTCAAGTTCGTTTATGGCCTTAGACACAAAAAATTGAGAAACATTAACCTCTAGATTCATAGATTTTAAAGAAATCCTTTTATTCTCTCTGCCCAAGACTTCCAATATATCCTCTTTTACTATTTTTAAGATATCAGATTCTTTTTTGACCATATTGTTAGTATGGTTATCATTGGTTATCATTGGTTATTAATCTCTCTTTTTAAAACGGGGCGGAGTGAATTTCGCACAACAGCAGTATATACGAACTTTCAGTTCGCCTAATCTGCTGCAATCGGTGGAATTGTAGCAGGAATCGGTCTCTTTGTTGCAGTACGGTTATACCAGATTATGCTCCCGGAGAATGAACAGACGGTGTATAAAGAGTCAAGGACTGAAAGAATGGTGGAGGCGGGGGCGTTCGGTAGTGGATTTATGCGTTTTTCTACTTCAAAGTTTGCTTTACGGAGCCTGCCCTGAGCGCTATGAGATTGCTTTGCTTCGCTCGCAATAATGGATAAGAGAGCTACCCCTTTATCTTTACGGGGATGCCAGAGACCATGAGATAGACTTCTTGTGCTCGTCAATCCTTGAAGCCATTTCTTTAATCTATCTTTTGTCTTTCCTCGGCGATAGGTTGGGGATAGGAATTATATCAGCTCGTTCCATGACTCCCGCCTGCCGTGATAAGGGTGGTGGGCAGCTTATTAATGGGGTGGGGGTAAACACATACTTCGGCTCCGTAAACCTTCTTGATATTCGGCGCTGTGAGTATGTCGAGTGGCGTGCCTTCAACGTAAACTTTCCCTCCATTTAGCATGACCATCCAATCGCAGTATTGAGCAGCTAAGTTCAAATCATGTAAAGCGATAATAACGGTCAAACTTTGCTCCAGGCAAAGACTCTTGACCAGATTGAGAATCTCGACTTGATGGTTTATATCCAGATTGGCGGTGGGCTCGTCAAGGAGCAGCGCCCTTGGCTGCTGGGTTAGTGCCCGAGCGATAATAAGCCTCTGCCTCTCTCCTCCTGAGAGCTCACTTACTCTGCGTTCAGCGAAGGATTGGGTATGCGTTGCCTCCATGGCTTGCCAGGCGATGGCCAGGTCCTTTCCTCCCTCGTAGCGAAGAAGCCCGAGGTGAGGCGTCCGTCCCATGAGCACCACTTCAAAAGCCGTGAACGCCCCGGGCAAAGCCGGGCTTTGCGGCACCGTAGCAACAAGGCGAGCCAGTTCATCGTGTTTAATAGTTTTTATATCGCGGCCGTCAATCGAGATACGCCCGGAGAACAGGTCTATTACCCGGGTCATTCCCTTGATTAATGTGGACTTCCCTGAGCCATTGGGGCCGACCAGCCCAAGTATTTGGCCCGGCCCGGCCTTCATACTCACATTGTGCAAGATGGCTCGATGGTTATAGCCCAAACTGACATTATCCAGTTCAATCATAGTGTCTTATCCTTTTAGAAAAAAGCGAGCCCCTTTCTTCTCCGCAATAGATAAAGAAAGAAAGGTGCTCCACAGAGAGCAGTAATTATTCCTACCGGAATCTCCGTAGGAGGAATTATGGTACGGGCTAAAGTATCGGCCAGGATGAGAAAGATGGCGCCAACCAGCGTGGATAGAGGGAGCAAAAATCGGTAGTCCGGCCCCCAAATAAGCCTCACTGCATGAGGGATGAGTATGCCGACGAAACCGATAAGGCCGGTGAAGCAAATCGCTGAGGAGGTAATGAGGGTAGCAGCAGCCAGTAATATGAGTTTGACTCTTTCCACATTGATGCCCAGTTGTTGGGCTTGCTCTTCGTCAAGCTGCATTACATTGAGCGGTCGGGCATGAATCCAGATGACTACGAGGCCCGCTACTACACAAGGGAGGACCGTCCACACCTCAGACCATTTAGTCAGGTAAAGTCCACCCAGCAGCCAAAATACAATCCCATGTAGTTCTTCACCGGAAATGGTCATAAGATAGGAAGTGATGGAGGCCAGAAGAGCACTTAGAGCTACTCCAGCCAGGATAAGCGTGGTGGCTGGCAGGGTTTTGCCGACACGGGCCAGCAAATAGACCACAGCCACGGCGCCTACAGCACCAATGAAGGCAAATAATGGCACGGCCCCAAAAGCCATCCAGGCTAATGTGAAAGGAGTAAGCATAGCAATGGTCGCCCCCAGTCCGGCTCCGGAGGCCACACCCAGAAGATAAGGGTCGGCCAGAGGATTGCGAAACAGTCCTTGATAAGTGGCTCCGGCTACTGCCAGGGCGGCTCCTACTAAACCGGCCAGAAGTATGCGCGGCAGACGGATACCCAGAATTATCGTTTTCAGAATTTCCAGGCTCAACGGCGCCCCGAAAATTTCGGGAGAAGAAGGGGTAATATGAACGAAGGGCAGTTGAGATAGGAGGACTTGAAAAGTAGTGGCAAAGGGTATATGAACGCTTCCCAGAGTAGTGGCAAACACGGCTACCACTACCAGCAGCCCAGCAAGCCCCAGTAAAGAGTAAACTCTGCTTTGCCAGCGAATGGCAAAAGGGATAACGGGCTCACTAAATACCTCAGATACAGTATGTGCCATCGCTAGATAAATCCTAAATTCTAATTTCTAGACTCTAAACAAACCCAAAATTATAAATTTAGATACCAAAACTCATTTGTTTTGGACTTTGGTCATTGGATGTGAGGAACTAAATTCCTCCTTTCTTTTGTTTAGGATTTCGAATTTCGTGCTTAAGATTTGTCATTTTTGCCCTGTCATTTTGCATTTTCACTTTTTCCTTTTGATTTTCTCTTAGTATTTGTTGCTCAAGGTTTTTCGTCTAATATATCCGCAGTGCTTCATACTCAAGCCCTTCACCTCCAAATTTTTGTAGTGCGACCCTTTAGGGTCGTGCAGCGCGAGGCTAAAGCCTCGCGCTACATTTTTAAACAGCTTCTAATATTCGATGCCTTCTCGGCTTTTTATTCCTTGACTATAAGGATGCTTCACTTCCCTCACCTCGCTGACCAAATCTGCTTTTTCTATAATATTTTCTGTGACGCCCCGACCGGTTAAGACAAGCTCTAACTTTTCTGGCTTTGTCTCCAGAAGAGAGAGAACCTCTTCTTCTTTCAGAAAGCCGTCGCGCACGGCAATATTTATCTCATCCAGGACCAGCATATCCCAGGATGGGTCCTGGAAAAGCTCCTTAATGAATTCCAGCCCTCTGGAGCATTCCTGGCAGACATCGTCAGGATTCAGTTCCTTGTAGAAGTGAGGATGTTTCTTAGCGAAAAGGAAAGTCTTTATCCCCAGCTTTTCCAGGGATTTATGTTCACCGTACCCGAATGCCTCGGGGTCTTTAAAAAAAGAGACTAAGCCGACCTTAAAACCATGCCCGGCAGCACGAGCTGCCTGACCAATGGCGGCAGTGGACTTTCCTTTGCCGTCCCCGGTATAAACTTGAATTAAGCCTTTCTCTTTCATTTCAGTTCCTCCTGCAGTCCTTATTTACTATCTCTCATCTTGCTGTCATTCCAACCCTTCGCTCTTGTCATTGCGAGCGATGAGATTGCTTCGGGGCTTCGCCCCTCGCAATGACCTTGGTTGAGATTTCCCAGAACCATACGTTGTCTCTTTTTTTTCTTTCTCCCCTGGTAACCTTAAGTGCTTTCCTGAAAATGGGCCCCTCGGTTACGAATGTGTGATATTCGCCATTTTCACCACAGGGATGGGAGCCAAGTTTGCTAATTTGCCTTACCAAATCTTTGTCCAGAACTTTTCCCAGGAAGGTCTCCTCTAATCTGGTGGCGACTATTATAGCTTTGAATTTCAATTTAAGGAATTCCTCAATTAGCTCTTCTGCTTTTATCCCCCAGAGGGGCAAAAACGCCTTTATCCCTACCTCGCTGCATGCTCTCTCTACCCATTCCCGATGCTCTTCCAAGTCCATATCACCGAACACGCCCCCTTCGATGCCCCTGTCCTTGAGTTCCCTGACAACTTTCTTAAAGTTCTCCTCATAATTTTCCCATGATGTCTTCACCTGGATGAGAGGGATGCCAATGGCTTCTGCTTGCAAAGCTAAAACACTGGCTTTAGTCCCGTGGGACCTCGACCTCTCGCCGTCTTCGGAGATAAAGTTAAGCAGATATAGAACTTCGTGCCCCTGGGAAATTGCCTTATACGTCGCGAGGGAGCATTCCTTACCCCCGCTCCAAGAGGAAAAAACCTTCACTTAGCTACCCTCAGGCTCCTCAAATATCTCGGGGTGAATGAAATGGGCAAACCACTCTAAGCCTTCGACCAGTCTGGGACCTGGGCGTTGAACGAGGTTATCATCGCATGCGAAGACTCTGTTGTTTTGTCTGGCGTCGGTAGCGTTAAGTGCGGTCTCGTTCATTGCCCACTCATATATGCCTGGCCATGAGCTGGTGATGATTACCTCTGGATTGCGAGCGATGACCTCTTCGATTGAGATTATTGGATAACCTGTGATGTTACCACATATGTTCACTCCGCCTCCCTTTTCAATTAGCTCGTGGATGAAAGTCCCGGAACCAGCAGTCTGTAGCGGGTCATTCCAGATGATATAAAAGACCCTTGGCCTTTCTTCCAATTCCGAGGTTACATCGGTTACTGCCTTAATCCCTACTGCCATTTCAGATGTAAGTGCCTGGGCCTCCAGTTCCTTATCGGTTATTTCCCCTATTCTTCTAATATCATTAAGCAAGTCATCTAAATCGGTAGTCTTTATACCAAATAGTGTAAGCCCCAGCCCTACCATGTTATTGATAACATCCATGGGAGTGCCATACGCAACCAGTATGAGGTCGGGGTTGAGAGCAACTATCTTCTCTATATCCGGGTTGGCATATCCTCCCACCTTTTCCTTCTCCAAAGCTTCTGGAGGATAATCACACTGATCTGTTACTGCCACCACCCTATCACCCAGACCCAGGGCAAACAAAATCTCGGTGTTGGAGGGAGCCAGGGAAATGATTCTTTGGGGTGTTCCGTTAATGGTGACCAGTCTTCCTAGATCATCAAAAAAATATTGGGGTGGTGTCTGCTCGGTAGGGCTGCAGGCTGTCAGGACAAGAGCCAGGCTCAAAAGCGCCACCAGGAACCAGTTTGTACCTCGGGTAAAGATTTGCTTACAGGGCATTTTCACGCGAGTCACTTTTGCCTCCTTTTACACAAAATAACTTTATTTTATACAAGTGCAGTTGATTAAGCCCTATTATAAAATGCCACAAAATGGATGTCAAGGCTTTTCGCTGGTAACTATCGTGATTTTCCGAAATCGTCACACGAAAGTCATTGCGAGCCCCGACTTGTCGGGGCGTGGCAATCTTGTATAATTACCTTGAGATTGCTTCGTCGCTACGCTCCTCGCAATGACAGAAGGGGAGAGTCAACCTCGCAGTGACAAGGAATGGGGGTGTCTCAAAATGACAGGCGTCTAACTAACGGACGCCCTGGGGAAATTTTGACGTAAGTCGATAATCTGGTAGTCCAGGTTCTCCTCTTCCAATCTCTGCACTAAAATTGAAACCTTGTCCTCGCTACAGACAACCAGGGAGGGCAGGCCACAGTAAGCTGCCTCTATGGCTGCTTCCCGGACACCGTGAACGTAATCAGGCTTTACACCTATCTGCATTAACGCTACCAGGGCTTCCGTGCCCATTGCTCCCACCAGCCTCGCTTCCTTTACCTCCCTTTCCAATCGGGCAAGGTTAGTGCTCCTGGAACCTCCATCCTGCACATTGGGTACTTTGCCTATCATTACTTCGGCTGGCTCGAGTGTTATTACTCCTTCAACGTTGCGAATGCCGACATCCTGTCCTTTTTTAGCCTCAGTTATGGCTGTTCCTTTAGCCCCTTTATCACTAATGACCTTGGAGGCGAAGAGCAAGCCGTCCTTCATATATAGCGATGCTGGTTGACCAACGGATAAGTCGCTATCAGCTATGGCAGTGGTAGTTGATATATCAGCCACGGCTTTGCTCACAAACCAGGCGTAACTATGTAACTGCCGGGACATCTGCAAAATCCAATCTACGCCCTCCTTGGTTACCTTATATCGGGAGCGACCCTCGGAGCTCAGCCAGCCGTCCTTTATCAATTCCTTCACGTACTCGGAAACCGCCTGCGAAGTGATGCCCAATCTTGGGGCGATGTCTTTCTGCTGTATGTTAGGCTGATGTGCTGCTATTTCCACCATTATCTGAAACTTGGTAGCCAGGTTTTTGCTCTTTAGTATCTGCGCCATATTAACCATTATATCACTTACTAACCAGGCTAAATTAGTAAAGCGAGCCGGGGCAAACGCCTCTCAATATGCATCTATTGCAACGAGGTTGGCGAGCGTGGCATATCCGCCTGCCATGCTCTATCATATGGATATGGAATTGATATACCTTTGCGGGTGGAGTTTGCTCCTGCAGCAAGCTATGTGCCTTCTCTACGGACACTCTGGAATCAATTAGTCCCAATCGTTTGGCTACCCGAAAAACGTGGGTATCCACAGGCAGCGATGGCTTCCCCAGGGAAAAAAGTAGCACACATCTGGCTGTCTTATGTCCTACTCCAGGCAGACGCATTAAGTAGTCTTCAGCTTCAGCCATAGACTTCGATTTGAGGGAGTCAAGACTGATACGACCCTGTTCCTTTTCAATTTGCTCAAGTACCTGTTTGATCCTAACGGCCTTGATTTGGGATAATCCTCCGGACTTAATGACCTGAGCGATATGCTCTGCTGGAGCCGAAGCTACAGCTTCCCAGCTATCGAAGCTAGCTTTAAGAGAGGCAAAAGCTCCTCCCGAATTTGTATCCGAGGTATTTTGGGACAGTATGGTTCCTACGAGCACATCAATAGGGTCCCTGTCTGGCTGCCACTTGCCAGGGCCATATTCCTGTTCTAAGAGCTCAATGACTTCTTCAATAGCCACTAGCTCAAAAATATCATGTCTGCGCCTCTTGATGCAAAGATGACTGCTGCCCCATAGCATTTGCGGCAACCTGGGTGAATCAGATAAGATAAGCATCTCCAAAACGAGAGATGAATATGACTCTTGTAGAGAAGATACTAGCTAAGAAAGCTGGGAAGAAACTTGTAAGGCCGGATGAGATTGTCGAGGTCTCTGTAGACCGAGCTATGATACATGATGCACTAGGTGCGCATACGATTGCCAAGTTCAGGGAGCTAGGTGTTGAAAAGGTCTGGGATCCTGCGAGAATCGTAGTGGTGCTAGACCACTATGTGCCCAACAAGGACATCGATACTGCCAAGAAGTGTCTTAATATAAAGAAATTTGTCATTGAACAAGGTATAGAAAACTACTATGAAGTTGGGAAGGGGGGCATAGCCCACCAGGTGCTTGTAGAGAAGGGGCATGTGCTGCCAGGAACTACTCTTGTTGGTGTGGACAGTCATACCACGACATCGGGTGTAGTTGGGGCTTTTGCTACCGGGATTGGTGTTGATGAGATGGCTGTGGTCTTCAAAACAGGGAGGTTATGGGAGCGGGTCCCGGGGACTATCAGGATAAATGTTGAGGGTACGCTGCTGCCTCCAATTGCGTCGAAAGATTTGATGCTTTTCATACTGAAGAAGTTAGGGGTAAGCGGCGCCCTGTTTAAGTCTCTTCAATATACAGGCCCGACCATAAGCCAAATGAGCGTCGCGGGTCGCATGGTATTAACCAATATGGCAATAGAGTCAGGTGCTACTAATGGTATCATCGAGCCTGACCAGAAGGTAGTGGATTTTCTCAAGGCAAGGATCGACCACTCTTTCGAGCTTATTCAGGGCGACAAAGATGCGGAGTATGCGGAAACACTTGAGTTTCACGCTGATGATATTAAGGAGCCCATGGTTGCCGTGCCCCCGAAGCCATCCAATGCTGTGGGAGTTACTGAGGTTGAGGGGACCAGAATCGACCAGGCGTTCATAGGCTCGTGCACCAATGGGCGCCTGGAAGACCTCAGGATTGCTGCCAGAATACTCAAAGGTCGGAAGGTGGATAAGTTTACCAAGGTTATCGTCATACCAGCCTCACAGGAGGTTCTTAAAGCCGCTCTGGAGGAGAGGTTAATAGCGACATTTGTGGAGGCCGGCGCTGTGGTAGGTCCACCCACCTGTGGTCCGTGTATGGAGGCGCATATGGGCATACTGGGACCGGGCGAGGTTTGCATAAGTACGGCAAATCGTAACTTTCAGGGCCGGGTAGGAGATGTGACTGCCAAGATATACCTGGCATCGCCAGCGACCGTGGCAGCCTCGGCGTTGAAAGGCAAAATAAGTGACCCACGGGAGTTTTTCCGGGAGGCATAGATGGAACTCAAAGGCCGAGTCTGGAAGTTTGGCAAGGATGTTGACACTGATGAACTCTTTGCCGGAAGGTTTATCATGGGTGGTGATGAAACGAACCAAAGTCAATATCAAGAGTTCATCGCAAGAAGCGGGCTAAGCGATGTTGGGCATCGTGAGAATGTGCCCAGGGATTTCCTCACCAAGGTTGAGAAGGGGGACATTATAGTTGCCGAAGAGAACTTTGGCATTGGTTCAAGCAGGCAGCAGGCTGCGGAAACTTTGAAATTTAAGGGTGTCCAGGCTGTAGTTGCCGACTCAATCCACAGGATATTCTTCCGGAACTTCTGGAACCTTGGATGCCCGGCCATAGATTTGCCGGGAATTTCCGCTGAATTTGAGACCGGGCATGCGATAGTGATTAACCTGAGGCAAGGGACTATCAAGAACCTCAATACAGGCAAGGAGTTTGAGTTTCGCCTGATAATTCCATCATGGTTTATAGACATGGTGGAAGCCGGGGGTCTAATTCCATACCACAAATCCCTGAAAGCTTAAATTTTGGAGCTGAAGCCAAATATACGGAGCTAAAAGGCTGTTCTACCTGTCATTGCGAGCGAAGCGTGGCAATCTCGTATAATTGGCAATCCCTTCCTTCACGATTTTGTGCTGGAGATTGCTTCGTCGCTATGCTCCTCGCAATGACAGAAGGGGGGTGCCTCGCAGTGACTTTTGTGTCGCGATTTCTGCAAATCACTTTATGCTCTTCCAAAATTTATGATAGTGTATCCCGTAGGATTCGATGCAGAAAGTAGTTTGGGATATGGACCCCGGCATCGATGATGCCCTGGCTTTAATTCTGGCGTTAAAATCGTCTGAAGTCCAGGTTCTGGGCATCACCACGGTGGCAGGCAATGCTTCTGTGGAAGTGACCAGCGCCAACGCTCGCCGGGTATTGGAATGCCTGGACGCAGGCAGTATCCCGGTAGCGATGGGGGCAGCAAACCCTTTGAATCACCCTTTAGAAGATGCCTTAAGCTACCATGGCCCGGATGGGTTGGGCAACTGCGACTTGCCGTCGCCCCTGACTCCACTATCCCCGGCAAAGGCCTGGGATTTCCTTGCTCGGCTAGTTTTGGATGCTCCCGGTGAAGTTACTCTTGTAGCCACGGGCCCCCTAACCAATGTGGCTTATGCTTTTGAGCTTCATCCCGAACTGCCTGAACTTTTAGCCAGGCTGGTTCTCATGGGAGGTGCTTATGGTCTTACGCCCTACGGCAAAGGGAATCGCACCCCCTATGCCGAGTTCAATATCTGGCAGGACCCTGAGGCTGCTTATGTAGTATTCAACTCTGGAGCTGATATTTTTGCTGTGGGGCTGGATGTAACTATGGACCCTGCGGCTTACCTGACTAGCCAGCATCTGGAGCAAATTAAGGCCAGGCGTACACCGGCTGCACATCTGGCGGCCCAACTGGTAGAATACGAGGTAAAATACCACGGATGCTGTAGAATGCATGACCCGCTAGCTTTGGCGATGTTGCTGGACGCTTCCTTGCTAGATTTTACATCGGCAAGGGTGGAGGTAGTTAAAGGAAATGACTGGGATAGAGGAGTTACTCGTATTTTGCCCTCTGGCAGCTCTCAGTTAATACACGTAGCCTCTGCCGTGGACGGGCCTCGCTTTCTAAAGTTATTTCTATCTCGTATACTGGAGGAGTAAGATGGACCGCAAGACTTCTCATTGTCCTCCTTCCCCTAGCGGGAGGGAGTTAGAGGGAGAGGGAATTCAATGCACCCTCACCTTAATCCTCTCCCGTCAAGGGAGAGGAACCGAGAGTTTGTGTAGGGTTGGAGTAAGATGGCTAGCTTGGTAGTATGTGGCGCCATAAACTGGGATATTAGCTGCTTCGTAGAGCGGCTGCCAGTGCCCGGTGAAGAAGTTACCATAAGATATATCACCCGTGTATCTGGAGGGACGGCGGGCAATGTCGCTGTGGCGGCAGCACGGATTTTGGGGGCTGAAGAAGTTGCCCTGATAGGTGCTCTGGGGAAGGATGACATTGCTCGCCAGCAAATTGCCGCCCTCGAGGATGAAGGAGTCATCACTGAGGGAATCGGCCACATTGCGGGAGAAGAATCGGGGCAGGCTTATATTCTGGTTGACCAAACAGGGGAGAACGTTATTGCTAGCCATCTGGGGGCGAATGCCAGGCTGGGTACGCAACACCTGAACAAAGCACAGGTCAAGCAGCAGCTACAGGAATGTCGAGGCATCGTCCTCACTGACCCCCCTCTAGAAGTAGCAGAGGAGCTAATAAAACTGGCAAAAAGGCGCGATGTCCCTGTGTTGTGGGACCCGGGGATTTTGATAGGCCCGAATCCGGAAGCATTGCAGTCTCTTGCCAAACAGGCAGAAGTCCTCTTCTTAAACGAGACGGAGGCGAATGCTCTACTGGGAACCGAGGAGTTAAATACGAGCTTACAGAAGCTAAAAGGGCTGGGACTCGGCAATCACGCGGTGCTCAAACTTGGCGCTCAAGGGGCAGCCATGCTTGAACCGGCTAGTGGTGCGGTGATCGAGATCCCAGCCTTGCTTCTTAATAAGCTAGGTCTAAATGTAGTCAGCACAGTAGGCTGTGGAGACGTCTTCGCAGGGGTCTTTGCTGCCTACCATGTTATGGGAAGTAGCCTGGCGCAATCGCTTATCATGGCCAGCGCAGCCGCAGGACTCAACGCTACCAAACCTGAAACTAGAGGCAGCCCCGACCGAGCAATCTTGGAGGCGGTGGAACAACAGTGCCACGACCTTGGCTTCACAGTTCAGGAATACAGAGCTCCAAAGACTGCTGAGTGACTCTTTTCGATAAGATGTCTGAATTCCGGACTAAACTGAAAATAGGCCTCCGCACAGGAATTAAAAAGGGGTGGGGTAGTTTTGTCTGGATATGTAAGATCATCATCCCTGTCTCCTTTGTTGCAGCTCTTATCCAGTGGACTGGTTGGCTAAGTCAACTAGATTTCTTGCTACATCCCTTAATGAACGTGATCAATCTGCCTGCCGCAGCAGCGTTGCCAATCATCATCGCAATGACAGTAAGCTTTTACGCGGGGATCGCCATCATTGTGGTACTTCCCTTTACCATTGAACAAATCATCTTGATCGCCTTGTTCATAACCATTGCCCACATGCTCATTGTTGAAGGCATAGTCCAGCATAAATCGGGTTTAAATATCATCAAAGCAACCTTGGTTCGTATTGGCGCAGCTATCTTGTCTGTGTTCATTGTCTCCCAATTTTTCGCTGATACTAGCCAGAGCATTAGTTTGCCAGCCAGCCTTGCAACTCAGACTCCGTTTATTGAGGTCCTGAAGGGTTGGGCTATTGACACACTGCGCTTATGTGGCAGGATTTTCATAATCATCATGCTGGTTATGATGGCGCTCTATGCGTCAGAATCTTTAGGATGGATCAAATATCTGGTTAAGTTTTTCAGGCCGTTGATGAAAATCCTTGGACTGTCCGATCGAGCAGTAACGATGTGGGTAACGGGCGCTGGTTTTGGCCTGCTATATGGGAGCGCCGTTATTATGGAAGAAGCTAAGAAGGAAAATTTAACAAAGGAAGAACTGGAACATCTTCAGATTTCTATTGGCGTCAATCATAGTATAGTGGAAGAAACTGGCTTATTCCTGGCGTTAGGAGTAAATCCTTTGTGGTTATTGATACCCCGGTTTGTTGCAGCTACTATAGCAGTTCACGCTCTCCGTGCCATACAGTATCTCAAGAGCAAATTATTTCCTAAGTGACTCGTCATAGCGTTGCCCTTGTACATCAGTTGTTTAAATCCCAATTTGAGGGTCCCTGCCCGGGTTAATTTAGAGGGAGTAGCGAAGCGCAGCCGCGACCTGGGCTTTGTGCCTCGGGAGCGGAAGTTTTCTAAAATTTAGCCTGGTAAGCCCTTGTATCTGCTTCACCTTTAGAGTAAGCTTCATGCCACCCTTCGGGCACCGGAATTTTCTTATACCAGCTAACCCGGTCTGCTTCGAGCAAATTACGATTCCGCCCCATGAAATCGGCAGCACAGATAACCTTATGATTGGTAATGGAGGAAACCCAATCCAGCCATTTCTCCCCTTCCCTGGAGCGCAGCAGGTGATGATCCAGGATAAGCGTATCAACCTCTCTGGCTACCATCAAAGTCCTATGCAGCGCAGCCTTTCTTTTTCTCCAAGTTAAGCTTGGCAAATAAATTGGCGGCCCGGATGCCAGCACCACGGTTGGATGCCACGCAAGTATTTGCTCTATTGCCTCGTCATTGAGCATCTGAATATCCGAGGCGTGCACGAAAATTTCTTTTTCCTCTTCGATCCTGGTCATCATTACTGTGCCACCTCTATCTTGTTGACCGTGGGGGATGGGAGGAGAAAAGCTTAAGCAGCCATCGCTTAGCCCCTCCGAAGCTGGAAAGGCTCGACCAACCTTTTGAGCTAAATCTTTAGCCCGATGAACCTGACCAGGAGCGATATTCTGCATCCCTTTTGCCCACAGTCTGGGATGCTTAAATAATTCAGCAACCCGGTCCGCTGAAAGCTGGTAAGGATTGGCATTGACCATTGGATGATGCTCACCGTGATAATGGCTAATCACCACGTCTGTGGCATCTTCCAGCGCCTTTTCGATGGCAACTTTCACCCTCTCCGCCACGGCAACCTGGACTGGGTGGGGCAACAAACCATGCCGCCTATACCCCAGCGCAACTCCAGGATCGATGACTATTTTGCGGTCCTTGGTTTGAACTACGCAGCACAGGCCCCGAACACCCAATGATTCTGCACCGACTATCTTTATCCTCACTCCAAAGCTAATATTACACTAATTACCTTTTACCTTTCATTATGGTAACTTTATGGGAGTAAATGAAGGCAGAGAAGAAAGAGAACTATTGGACAAGAATTAAGAGGGTTAAAGTTGATTTGCTTAAGTTCGGCATCAGCGCTAGCCTGGCGAAGAAGCTTACTTATTTTTATCCCCTTGGTGTTCTGGAAAGGCTTATCAAAGCCACTGAGAAACGCCAGCCTGGAGAGCCGGCTACATACTTTCTAAACGGTCTTAAGAAATCCAGAATGAAGCACGAGCTTCAACATGGTCCAATCGGAGATGAAGACATAAATTGAAATGATAGTAATCAAATGTGCTAAATGCAGGGCTAAAGTCTTCAGGTACTTGAAGATTGGGAAGGGGCGAATATTACACTGCTGGAAAGAGCGCATAATAGAAGACCATAGTGTTCGAGATGGAAATGAAATTAGATGTCAGTGTGGCAATTTAATCGGGATGGATGAAGGGAGATGGATCAAAATGAAGCAGCGCTCTTTTACTTACTCAGGAACAAGAACAAAAGGATAGAATCTCTGTGAAACTTATAAGCGCCTGTTTGTTGGGAATAAAGTGTGCCTGGGATGGCCAAGATATTTACAAAAGTGATAAGGCAATTGAGCTTTCAAACTCCGAGATGCTGATGCCTGTTTGTCCAGAGCAACTAGGAGGATTAAAGACCCCCAGGGCACCTCAGGAAATCCAGGGAGGGACTGGTGAGGATGTTCTTGATGGGAAATGCAAAGTGCTAAATATAAACGGAGAAGATGTCACTCAGGAATTTATTAACGGAGCGGAAGAGACTTTGAAAATTGTCAAGCTATTCCACATTGAAGAATTCATAGGGAAATCCAGAAGCCCCTCATGTGGCTGTGGGCAAATATACGGTGGCACATTTTCCCGGGAACTGATTGATGGCGACGGCGTTACCACAGCATTATTGAAGAGAAACGGAATCAGGGTTATAACCGAAGAAGACTTGTAGCGTTTTTTCATAAAACAAAATCACATATTACACTACCTCCCGCCGACTCCTGTTTAGCTACCTTGCGTAAGTACAGGACAGCTCTATCTCTCCACACTACTCTTCTGCAACCTCAATAACTTTATTGCTGCTCCTAAAACCGCTGAGAATCCTGACCTGGCTTTGGGAAACGCCGAAATGCTCTGCCAGTAATTTGATGACTGCCTGGTTGGCCTTGCCTTCCTTCGGTGGCTCCTTAACCTTGATTATGAAGCTATCCCCTTCCTGACTAAGCTCTTCGGTCTTAGAACTGGGCTTTACCTTAACTTGGATTTTCATCCACTAATTTTCCCCATATTCCCTGGTTATGAAATTCTACCAGTTTAACAGGTGCTATCTCGTTGTTCAGGGACTTTTCGCTGTGAGTAAATACCCTGATGTAGTTGCTGGTCAGCCCTGAGTATATACCGCTTCCGGGACCGGTTTCCTTCTCCCACAGGACCGGCATAGTTTGCCCCAAAAACTGCTCACAAAAGCGGCGACGGGAGCTTCGAGATAGCTCTAGCATCCGATGGTTGCGCTCTCTTTTAACTGTGTCTTTTAGCTGCTCGGGCATCCTGGCTGCTGCTGTCTCGGGGCGGAGTGAGAAGGGAAAGACATGGATATTGGCAAAGCCAGCTTGCTGGCAAAAAGAGTAGCTCTGTTCAAACTCTTCATCGCTTTCCCCGGGGAAACCAACCATGATGTCTGTGGTGATGGCTACCTCTGGTATCATCTCTTTAATCAAGTTTACTATTCTCTGATATTGGTCCAGAGAGTAGCTCCTCTTCATCCTTTGAAGCACGGTCTCGCTTCCACTTTGTAGCGCTAAGTGGAAATGCCGACAGAGCCTTTCATTCTGCCACAAGGCAAGAAATTCAGAGGATATTTCCGAAGGCTGTAAAGACGAGAGTCGTAATCTCTCGATGCCGGTACTGGTGAGAATACGCTGAACCAAATCCCCGAGGTCAGTACTACCATCCCTATAAGAGCCGACCTTTGTCCCGGTGAGAACGACTTCTTTGTAACCGAGGGCCACTTTTTGCTTAATTTCGTCAATTATCTGGGAAGCGGGCAAGGAATATTCGTGGGGTCTTACTTTGGGCACAATGCAATATGTGCAGGGGCTATGACAGCCATCTTGAATCTTTATCAGGCTACGAGTCCTAACGGTGGCAGCAAGCATCTGAGACTGTTTTGTTTCACCTTCACCCAGTCCTCTCCCTTCAAGGGAGAGGGTTTGGGTAAGGGCCAGCAGGTTCTTTTTCTCTGTGTTGTCAACTACGAGGTCAGCAAGCTGAGCTAGCTCTTGGCGACTTCTTTGGGCATAGCAGCCAGTGGCGATAATCAGGGCCTGGGGATTTCTTCGCCTTGCCAGCCTGAGCCAGTGGCGTGACTTGCGGTCGGCAATATGGGTGACTGTGCATGTGTTGGCAATATAAATATCGGCCCCGTCACCGGGGGATACAAGTTGAAATCCGGCTTTGCTAAAACGATTAGCCAGAGATTCCGTCTCGGCCTGATTGAGCTTACAACCCAATGTGTAGAAAGCTATCCTCATTTACATGGATTATAGTATCTTGCCTAAGTTCTTACAAAGTCTTTCCCCTTGATGGGAGAGGATTCAGGTGAGGTGATATCCCCCTCTCTCTAACTCTCTCCCGCCAGGGGAGAGAGAATTATGACGTGGCAATCTCTAAAAAGGATGTGAGATTGCTTCGCTTCGCTCGCAAAGACATTTTGTTAAAGCCGTTTCTGTGATATAGTTAGCGATTCTAGCCAAGGGCATTAAACTGAGGTGCGAAATTGAATCAACGGGCTCAATGGAAAATCCTGCCTCCGGTGCCTGATGAATACTTAAATGCTTCTGACTTTTCTCCTCTAGTTGCTCAACTTCTCTACAATCGTGGTGTTAAGCCAGAAGAAATCGAACCTTTTTTGTCTGCTGACCGTAGGCTGGAGGGTAATCCCTTCCTCCTTCCTGATATATCACAGGCTGTAAGCAGGGTCTATAAGGCCGTGCTTGCCCGGGAAAAGATTGCCATCTATGGTGACTTTGATGTTGATGGCGTTACAGCCATAGTTATTCTTGTCGAGGGACTGTCAAGGCTTGGTGCTGAAGTTATTACCTATATTCCTGACCGCGTCAACGAAGGCCACGGATTAAAGATTTCAGCTCTGGAGAAGCTTCAGGCACAGGGGGCTAGTTTGGTTATTACTGTTGATTGTGGCGTAACTGACCTTACAGAGGTAAAACAGGCTCGAGAAATGGGAATGGATATGATTATCACCGACCACCACATTCCGTTAGGGAGCCTGCCTCGAGCCGTAGCTGTAATTGACCCGAAGCGAAAGGATTCGATGTATCCCTATCCAGATTTGGCTGGTGCTGGCGTTGCCTTCAAGTTTCTGCAAGCGTTATTCCATAAAGATAGCCGGGAGAAATGGCTAGCTGGATTGATGGACTTAGTAGTTTTAGCCACTGTTACCGATTTAGTTACTCTCGTTGGTGAGAATCGGTACCTGGTGAAGAAAGGGCTGAGAGAGCTTAATAATAGCTCCCGCGTGGGAATTCAAGAAATGGGTAAATTGGCCGGGCTGAAGCCAGGTGAACTTGATACTGAAGATATCTCCTGGGTACTGGGACCTCGCCTCAATGCTGCTGGCAGGATGGACAATGCCTCCACCAGCTACCAGCTGCTCACTACTCAGTCACCAGAGGAAGCTCGCCTTCTGGCCCTGGAGCTAGAGAGAAGGAATGCCGAGCGGCAAAAATTAACCAAGGAAGTATTAAGCCGAGCGAGGGAGAAACTAGCTGCCAAACTACACCTGCCGGTGCTTATAGACGGTGACGAAAGCTACTTCATCGGTGTTATCGGGCTTGTTGCTGGCAAGCTCGTAGATGAATTTTACAAGCCTGCCATTATCATCAGTTTAGGCCCTGAGCTATGTCAGGGTAGCTGTCGCAGCATAGCTGAATTCGATGTCACAGCTGCTTTAGGAGAATGCCATAACCTGCTTACTACCTTTGGTGGCCATCCCTTAGCCGCTGGCTTCACCGTAACGCGCCAAAATTTAGCTCAGCTAGAGGAGTGTATTACCAGACTAGCTACGGACCAATTAGGTCAGCTTGACCTTCGCCCGGAAATAGTGATTGATGCCGAGCTTCCCTTATCTACTTTTAGTGGAGAGACCTTTAACCTTATGCAAAAATTGAGCCCTTTTGGTCGAGGCAACCCACAGCCGACCTTTCTCACTCGGCAGGTCGAGGTAATCGAGTGTCGTAACTTTGGTAACCAGGGCGCGTGGCTGAGACTAAAACTCAAACAAGGAAACATAATCTGGCAAGCTGTAGATTTTGAGTCGCAGAGCAAACGAGAGGAAATTCCGTCTCACATAGACATTGTCTATAACCTGGAGAAAAGTCGCTGGAATGGAGAAGATGTGCTAAGCCTTAATCTTCGTGACTTTGCTTCTGCTAAGCCTCGTTAGCAAGCTCGGTCACCAAAGCCTGTTTTTTGAATCGGCGCGTTCTGATAATAAGCCAGGGCAAAAATACCACCAATATTGCTAAGTCAAGAACTTGGGCTTGATAAAGACCCCAGAGCAAGGGTTCGCCAATACGGAAAAACCTTATGCCAAAATCACCGGCGGCAAAAACGCAAAAACAGAAGAACGCAAGACAGCCTTCGGGTTTAAATTTCCCCCGAAGTCGCCAGACAATAGCAAAAACTATCAGACCCCAGAGTAAATGATAAATCTGAGTGGGGTAAATCGGCACCCCAAAATATTGGCTGGAGAGGTAATACCAATCTTGAAGAGGAGTGCCGGGTGGAGGGGGAGCATAAATCACAGCCCCAGGGAAATAGTGAAAAGGACTGAGCTTGCCAGAGCAGCATCCGTTTATGGTACAAGCCATCCTGCCTATACCTAGAGCTAAAGGCATCCCAACAGCAACGGCATCGCCTATACTAAGCAGGGTGGAGAAGCGTATTCTCGTTACCCTCATATAGATTAACGCTGTCACAATGACGCCGATAACCATCCCGTTTTGAGCAAGGCCAGCAAAGCCGATAATCTCTCGGGGGTTCGCTACGAAATACCCCCAGTCATAGATTATATATGCTAGCCGGCCTCCGATATAGCCGCCAATAATACACCAAAGGAAAAGGCTGTAGAGATCACGCGTGATGCCTATCCTTTTTGCTTCCCTGGGGATGATGACTATTATCAATATAACCGCTACAGCCACCACAATCCCATACCACCGTACCGTTAGGGAGCCAATAGTGAAGGCAACGGGGTCTATACTGATAGTGAGCATTTATCTTTTCCTTTCGGTTTAAGAGAAAATAGCATTAACAAAGACTTCAGCATCAAAGGGAGCCATGTCCTGTAATTTTTCACCAGTGCCAATATAGGAAATGGGTATGTTTAACTGGTCGCAGATGGCAAATATTATGCCGCCTCTGGCTGTGCCATCCAGCTTGGCTAGGAAAATACCGGTGACGTCCACAGCTTCGGTGAAATGTTTAGCCTGAGCCAGTCCATTTTGCCCTGTGGTAGCGTCCATTACCAGCAAAACTTGATGAGGGGCTGAAGCATCGTGCTTAGCTACCACTCTCTTTATCTTCTTGAGTTCTTCCATGAGATTAAACTTGGTATGAAGGCGACCGGCAGTATCAATAATCACCGCTTGAGCATGGCGGCTATAGCCGGCCTGAACGGCATCATAGGCAACCGCTCCGGGGTCGCCACCTGGTTGATGGGCGATGACTTCGGCATCTACTTTCCCTCCCCAGTGTTTAAGCTGCTCAATAGCTGCTGCCCTGAAGGTATCTGCTGCTGCCAGGATAACTCGCTTTCCCTGCGAAGTGAAACCATGGGCCAGCTTGGCAATGCTCGTCGTCTTGCCCGAGCCATTTACGCCGACCACAAGAATGATGTAAGGGGATTCTCCGCTTTGCTCAGGAATCGGATTTGCTCTCTGGGGGATGCTTAATAGGCTTATCATCTCGTCTTTCAAAGCTTCTCGTATCTGAGATACCTCTGAAAGCCTGTCTGTTTTCAGCCGCTGTTTGACTTTACTCAGGAGTTTGCTCGTAGTCTCTGCACCAACATCAGCCGAGACAAGCAACTCTTCCAATTCCTCCCAGACCTCATCCCCGAAAGCGTCCCGGTTAAAAATATTAGCTATCTTGCCGAACCAGGTTTCCTTGCCTCTTTTCACTCCTAGTTCAGTCTTTTTTAACAAATCAAGCAAGCCGCCTCCATCATCAAGGGTACACGTATATAATAACACAAATGTAGACAACTTTTTAGCTGCCGATTTCTCGTCTTTCCGGTGAAGGTATAACTGGCTCTTTTCTCAGGAATAAAAGAGGATATACGATGTCGCTCAGGCAGCAAGGAAGCCAGACCGCCAGGAATAAAAACAAGAAAATAAAAGGGAGCAAAGGAATCCATTCAGCCTTTCCGAATGCCATGATGTAGAATAACGATGCCCAGGTACTTAACAACACGTGTCCAAAGTGTGGGATTTTGGTTGTTTGCTTCCAATAGCCGATAGCAATGCCAGCCAGTGCCAGGAGATTTATCCACCATTCCTCGATAAAGGGCACATGAAACTCCATTTGAGCATGAAGTAAGCTTCCTCCTAGGTAAGGAATCACGGCATCGCTTATAGTGGCTATACCGATCGACCCTGTCCAACCAATCAAAATTGCCACCCAGATTTTGCCTTTCCTGTATCTCATATACATAGCTGTGGTTACAAGTGCGCTCAATAACACATGGACTGGATGTAATGTGTAAAAAGCAGTCTGAGAGACATGGGAAGGAACGTTGCATAAAACTATTATAACCGTGATGATAATACCAGTAAGAGCGCCAAGGGCTGTGAAAGGGGCATGCTCTTTCAGTTCTTTTGCTATGCGCTTGACCATTTCCTATTTTGCTAATCGGGGCTGCTTTCCATAGCACTGGGAACAGAGTCCAGAGAATTCAGAAAGATGATGTTCGGTATGAAAGCCAAAATCTTGGGCGAAGGTGTTTTCCTCTTGACATAATCCTTTGTCGGCGAATTCTTGAATGGCTCCGCACTGCTGGCAGACCATGAAGCGATGGCAGCCTTCTATGGCATCTAGGCTACACTTCACAAATCCACCGCTGGATAGCAACTTGTGAGCTAGATTGAGGCTGCAAAGCAAATCGAGTATACGGTAGATGGTAACGTGGTTTAGATGTTTGCCCCTGGCACGCAAAATGCCCTGTATATCATACGGGGACAGCGGCTTTTCGGTTTCTTCCAGCACCTTGAGCACCAGCTTCCGCGGCCTGGTTGCCTTGTATCCCTGAGTTTGCAAAATTCGAATTGAATCTCGAACCATGGCAATATTATAACGGAACCAAGGGCTAAATGCAACATTATTACAATTAGCTTTGAGAATAATCGCTTATTTGTCTTGAAAAAAGCAGCGTACTAGAGGGTCAACTCTGTTTTTCTTCCTACGCTCTGCCCACGGGGATTGCTTCGGCTGACTCGAAGAACCCTTCTCCCTCGACGGGAGGGGTTTAGTGTGAAGGTGGGTGAAAATGGGTCGAAGCTTTTCTCCTCAAGCCTGCTAAGCGCGGGGGCGCAGGGAAGAATAGAGTTGACCCTCTTTTATGGTTGCCAACTCAGGAAGGGATAGGTCACCCCATTGACGATATTCCAGATATATACCAAGTTACGCGTACTAGGGTTGGCGACCGCGATTACGTTCCAGGCTGCACCTGAGAAGGTGGCGACGTCCTGCATTTCTGCTGTGGTCTTGCCTGTCCCGCCATCCGATGTAGCTTGTCCACTGGTTTCGATGTCCCAGAAAGAATTGCTTACAGCGGCATTACTATTGCACCCTACCAGACCCCCAGCAGTCGAATTGCCACTAACGCTGGCGGTAGAATAGGATTTGCTCACAGTGCCCTCAGACCTGTTTTCTCCCACCAGACCACCGACTGACGAATTGCCGGTCACGCTGCCGGTGGCACAAGAGTCGCTCACAGTGCCCCCGTAATTATATCCCACAAGACCGCCGACAAACTCATAGCCAGTTACGCGACAGGTGGAATAAGAGTTGCTCACAGCATCAAATAGATTCTCCCCTGCCAGACCGCCAACAAACGAATATCCAGTCACATTGCCGGTGGAATAAGAGTTGCTCACAGAGCCATCATAATTCGTACCCAACAGACCACCAACACTGTCGCGGCCAGTCACGTTGCCGGTGAAATAAGAGTTGCTCACAGCGCCCCCTGGATTGCCTCCCACCAGACCCCCAACAGGCCCATCACCAGTCACATTTCCGGTGCAATAGGAATCACTGACAGTGCCCAAATTCTCTCCCACGAGACCGCCAACGTTGCCTTCGCCAGTGACAGTGACGTTCACCACCCCGATATTCTTGATAATGGCTCCTCTATCAATATCACCGAAGAGCCCAACAAGATCCTCGTCGGGGCGATTGATAAACAGGTCCCTTATCTCATAGCCCTGACCGTCGAATGTCCCCCGTAATCCTACATACAAAATCCCAATAGGCTCCCAACCCTTTCCCTGATTGGCTGTCGGGCTCGCCAGCTCGGTATAGCCGGCCGTAGTAGAATCAAGGTCGTTCATCAGGGTGTGGCTACCGGTCAAGTTGCCTCTGACGGCATCCAGATCATACCAAGTCCGTATTTCCAGGTTTTGGGAAGGAGGGAGAGGAGGAAAGCTGGGCCCACAGCCCACCATTCCCACAGCTAAGGCTGCCGTAACCAAAAAGATGCTGACTCTTGCCACGTAGCCGCGTCTACTCGAACTAAACATCATCTTTATAACCTATATCACCTTATAGTAATTACGGCACTATCCTATGATAACATTGTTAAATTCTAGTTAAGGGAATAAGGAAATCAGCAATAGTTTTTATGTGGTGCCTGGGGCGTACTCCAGATGCTTGTACCATTATTTCCCTCCCGCAACGCCCGTCGTCACTTATATTATGTAACGAGGCAGGCACTATCGCCAAACCTTGAAGTACCCGCCCCGTTAAATCAGCCGCCCGTCAGGAGTCCCAGATAGTGATGTTATAAGGGGGAAGACCGATAGTCATATGGTCCCAGTCAAGGTACAACCAGTCCGCATAGCAATAGCTATCAATGCATATTACTTGATACCGTTCGTTTCCACCATATACATAATATCGGTAACCTTTGATGGCAACAAAATGGCCTCCCGGCGGCGGCCAGTCAGGATCCCCTGGGGGATCCCCCTGTAGTTCATCGTTGAATCTCGCTGCGCTTACCGCTGTCGGAAAACCCCTGTTTATCCAATTGACTATATTCTCGTAATCATCATGGCTCGGCCAGAAAAGCCAGTAATAGTGGAAGTTGTCGTAACCATCATTGGTAGCTGGATTTCCATCTGGATCCTCGGTCATAGCAACGAACCCGGGGCCGTAGTTCCACGGCCATGTGCTTCCATTACTGTCAGTTCCCATACAATCAAAGAGGCGATCATACATTGCCTCCCTTGTTGACGGTAAGTCGGGGTATGGTGGGCCGTACCCAATGAATCTGGTTCTGTAATACCATCCGATTGACACTCCAGAGCATGGGCCACACCACTTTCTATCTCCCTCGGAATAGTGGGTCATAGGTAGCGCGTAGCAACCGCTGCCAGACAATGATAGCGGGCTGTAGTCGCTGCTCTCCAGCAGGTCGGACATCGCCTCCCCGGTCGCCTTCTTGTTAGCTTTGTAGACCTCAGGCGAGGGCATAGCGGCTGTCAAATTCGCTGCCGGGATAGCGAAGTCAAAGACCAGATTCACTGCCGCCTCCTGCTCACCAACCCGATAGACGGCAAAAAGATTGTCAAAGCCCAAATACAATAGACGACTTGGCCTACCCACGCTTTCCACGTCAATCGCAAGATCTCTTTTCAGGGCGGATTTGACCTCATCGGCGTTGGGAATAGAAGGCGGAGGACAGTCTGCGGCCTCGAACACAGGATAGCCATATGCTGAACTGCCAACAATGATATGCCCGACAACTTGGCCACTATTGTCAATGGTGAACATGTAGGCACTCGGTTGTCCATCCAAGCCGTATCAGATCTGCGGTGTCGTTAAGCGGGCGCCCTTCCATTCTGGAGGTTCAATCGTGTTATCCAGCCAGGCCTGCCCTGCCTCCTGAGCTACGATGACCTCATTCTTGCCTCCAGCAGCAAAAGCTACACTTGTCAATGATAAGCTTAGTGTCAATATAACAGCTAAAACTATTACTAGTATCTTTTTCACGTTTGCCTCCTTTCAAGATAATTTGTTACACGTACTCCAAATAAAAAGGCTTTTCCTCGGTGATTCACGGCCTATCTCTAGCGTTCACAGCTACCACCTCCTTCTTCCAGTTAGCTCTCGCCGTCTTCTAGGCTAATTTGAGCGTCCCCGTAAAAAGTCTCCGGGAATATCGCACACGTTAACAGTGAGTATAAGAATAACATTCTTTCGATAAAAAGTCAATAGTTTTTCTGATTTTCCAAGATTTTCCTAGCCCGTCAAACCGCGAGCTCTTCAAGCAGTATTATTGCGGCCTCTTTATCCAGGGGCTGGTTGTTGTTGCCGCACTTGGGCGATTGCACGCATGAGGGACAGCCGTCAGCGCAGGGACATTCCTCCACAGCTTTCAAAGTGGCCTGCCAGAGCTCGGTTATCATCTCGAATCCCTTTTCAGCAATGCCAATGCCTCCGGGGTGGGCATCGTAAATAAAAATCTGCGCCTTGCCGGTGTCGGGATGAAAAGGAGTGGAAACGCCGCCAATGTCATTGCGGTCGCAAAGGGCAAACAAGGGGAGTATGCCAATGGCAGCGTGTTCACAAGCATGTAAACCGCCGTGAAAGTCAAGCCCAGCATCGGCTATTTTGTCAATCGCCTTCTGAGGCAAGCCAAACCACAGGGCCTTGGTGGGAAAGTTTTGTGCTGGCAAATCAAGAGGCTCCTCTTCGATGACCTCTTCGGTGAACTGTTTTTTCCTCTTAAAGCCCACTACTGTGATAGTAACATCAACATCTCCGAAGTAAACCTTCACACCGTGGCAATCTTTTTCCTCGAGCAGCTTTGTGACCCGGATGTCGTGTATTTCCATAGTCTGGGTATAGTAATTTACAGGCCTCGGTTCTGCCCAGGCAATACGCCGGGCTAAGTCGAACTCCTTTATGAGGTAAGATTCACCCTGGTGAAGATAGATAGCGCCGGGGTGTACTTGGAAAAAGGCAACACTGGCTTCCATTGTCTCTAACAAGCACCCATCCCCACCATCAATGACAGCATAATTTTGCCCTGATGTTGCCCTGATATTTATATCCTGAGCGGGATAGGAGATAGTAGTAGCGGGATGCCATCTCTCTTGGCGTTTTCTTAACCTCCCTTCTTGTTCCAGCTCAGTTATTATGGCGCTACTGTCGCCGAAGAATTCCCCATCCTTATCTTCCAGTGGTTTCTCCCAGGCAGCGCAGAGGAGGTGAGGCTTCAGTATATAAGGGTTGTCAGGATTGATTATGGCGTTGTCAAAGTTCTTACTGAAAAAGAAATCTGGATTACGCATCAGGTATTGGTCAAGCGGATTTTCCTGGGCAATAAGAAAACTCAAGGAGCTGTGGGTGCTTCGTCCGCTACGCCCTGCTTGCTGCCAGGCACTGGCAATGCTTCCGGGGTAGCCTGTAAGCACAGTTGCATCCAAATCGCCGATATTTATTCCCAGCTCTAGGGCTGTCGTGGCGACCAAACCGAGAAGCTCGCCTTCGAAAAATTGATGCTCAATTCGGCGTCTATCTTCGGGAAGGTACCCCGCCCGGTAAGGACTGATTTTGTCCCTCAGGGAGGGAGGTAATTGTTCCTTGGTATAAATATAAATGAGTTCGGTAAGCTTACGAGTGCTGGCAAACACCAGACTACGAATCTCTTTCTGAACAAGCTCTCCAAGAAGAAAAGCCGCCTCGCTGTTGGAACTGCGTCGGCTGGTCTTAGCCTCATCAATAACAGGCGGATTCCAAAATGTGAAGTATTTTTCGCCATGGGGTGAGCCATCTTCAACAATGGCCTCAAAAGGCAAGCCGACGATATTTTGGGCATGCTCTTGAGGATTGGCGATGGTGGCTGAGCAGCAAATAAACTGAGGGTTAGCGCCATGAAAAGTGCAAAGCCGCCGCAACCGCCGCAAGACGTTAGCTACGTGAGAACCGAAAACACCTCGATAAATATGAGTCTCATCTATTACTACATATTTGAGATTGTGAAACAATTTAGACCACGATTGATGATTGGGCAGAATGCCCAAATGGAGCATATCGGGGTTGGTGAGTACTACCCTGGCCTGTTTTCTTATGGCTGCTCTTTCATCCTGCGGTGTATCGCCGTCGAAAGTAGCCATGGCTCTTGGGGAGATTGCTTCGCCTCTGGCTCGCAATGACAGGGAGCTAGCGATTTGTTTCAGGCTCCGTAGCTGGTCCTGGGCCAGAGCTTTCGTGGGAAAGATATAAAGAGCACGGCTGTCCTTATCATGTAAAAGCGCATCGAGCGTAGCTAGTTGATAGCACAAGGTCTTGCCACTGGCACTTGGCGTGGCTATTATCACATTTTTCCCAGCCAGGATGGCATTCAAGGCTTTTGCTTGGTGGCTATAAAGAGCGGATATCCCCAGGGATTCCAGGCATGTTTGAAGGCTGAGGTGGAGGGGGTTATCCAGTTTGCCAAAAATAGCGCCTTGGTGAGGGATGTATTCAATATGGACAATCTGTTGGCTATAATCGGTTAGGCTGACAAAGTGGTGAAGAAAAGCAGCGGCATCCATCAAGGACAGGTTTCTATTTTCGAACTCAATAACTCTACATCGGGGTAGTTCTGGACAATGAATTTTACAACATTGGTTAGGGTTTCATCGGCATGTCTTCTGTGGTTGCTAACGCAGGCTACGCCTAAAGTGGCTAATTGCCATAAATCCTGATTATCCACCTCGGCTACGGAAATATTGAACTTATTTTGTAGTCGTGTAATGATGGACTTAATTACCTGTCTCTTACCTTTAAGGGACTGGTTCTCAGGGAGGCGAAGCTCAATTTGACACACACTGACGTGCATTGGTTGTTTCCCTCTTTATTTCTCTGCCTATAAGGCGAGGATAAACCTCGCCACTACATTCATCTGTAGGGGCGGGGCTTGTCCCCGCCCGTAATTTTCAAGGAAGAGGTTTGGGAGCTATAATCCCTTTCCAACAATATAAGCAGTAAGATCAGCAAGACGACAGCTATAGCCCCACTCGTTGTCATACCAGGCTAGCACCTTTATCATGTTGCCATCAATGACCATAGTGCTCAGGGCATCGAAGATAGCACTGGCGGGATTGCCCTTAAAATCTGAGCTCACCAGTGGCTGGTCACAATATTCCAGAAGTCCCTTAAGCTCTCCGTCAGCAGCCTTGCGAAAGGCATCGTTAATCTCTTCAGCACTTACCTTTTTCTTCAAATCAGCTACAAAGTCCACAAGAGATACTATGGGGGTAGGCACTCTTATGGCGATGCCATGGAGCTTGCCCTTAAGCTCAGGTATGACCACAGTTACGATGCGAGCGGCGCCGGTGGTGGTGGGTATAATGTTGGTACCGGCAGACCTTGCTCGGCGCAGGTCGCGGTGAAACACATCCAGTATTTTTTGGTCATTAGTATAAGAGTGGACGGTAGTCATTAGCCCGTGAACAATGCCGAAGTTTTGGTGAAGGACTTTAACTACCGGGGCAATGCAATTAGTGGTACAGGAGCCGTTGGATATAATGCGGTGCTTAGCCGGGTCATATTGCCCTTCATTGACACCAAGGACAATTGATATATCCTCTTCTTGAGCCGGTGCTGAAATAATTACTTTCTTAGCACCGCCTTGAAGGTGGGCAGCAGCTTTGCTCGCCTGCGTGAAAAGCCCGGTGGATTCAATCACAATATCCACCCCGTAGTCTCGCCAGGGAATTTTCGCCGGGTCACGCTCAGCTAAGACCTTTATTTCCCTCCCGTCGACTACGATGCAATCGCCTTTAGCCTCCACCTTACCGGGATAGATGCCGTAATTGCTATCGTACTTGAAGAGATGGGCATTGGTTTTAGCATCGGTAAGGTCATTCACCGCCGCCACCTCTACCTTATCGCCACAACGCTGGATAATTGCCTTCAGTGCTAACCTGCCAATACGCCCAAAGCCATTGATTCCTACTTTTGTTGCCATCTTTACCTCCTCTTTTATCGCTAATCTTTAGCTATATATAAAGAAGCACCGTTCATATCAACATTACTCACCCTGTCTTCCTCCATCAAGAGCTTAAGATGAGCAAGGGTCTCAGTAACAGCCATTCGCTTGTCCCAAACTGGCAGATCCCGAAAAGCGGTGCCTCCCTGGTCAGCCATCCAGGGAATTTCCTGAGCTATAGCGTAGGCTGTCTGCATACCATTGCGCAGAGATTTCATGATGGCTCTCTTCCTGTCTTCGTGATGCTGGAGTATCTTTTCTGTTCTCAGCCCTAAAGCATTGAACAGCGGTCCATGTCCCGGGAGGATGAAATTAACCTTCAGGCGCTCTAGTTTTTTAAGGGAAGAAACATAGTCGCCCAGGGGGTTATCGCCGGAGAGAGGGTTGAAGCCAACGTGAGGAGTGGTGTCATACAGGATATGGTCACCGGTGATAATAAACTTCCTTTCTCGTTCATAAAGGCAGATATGGCCTGGCGAGTGCCCTGGCGTCCACAACACCTCAAATTCGAAAGAGTCGTTGGAAATTATGTCGCCATCCTCCAGCATAACTTCAGGCGAATCCGGGGTAACATATTTGTTCATCCATAACGAGGCTTCTTTTAGCTGAGGCAGTTCGTCCTGAGGAACACCATTTTGGCGAAGCAGCTCTTCAGTCTTTTTAATCAGCTCAGAAGAATCTTTATACCTGGGAGAGATAGAACCTGCATCAATCCTGTGAATAGCTACTTGAGCCCCGCAGATTTGTTTTATCTTGCTTGATAACCCATAATGGTCGGGATGTATATGGGTGATAACCACTTTTTTGATGTCTCGAAGTTTGAGGTATGCCACTTTTAGCCCTTCCTGCAGAGCCCACAAAGATTCCTGGCTATCCCAGCCGCTATCAACCAGTATATGACCATCACCGCCTTCAATTACATAAACATTGGTAGACCATGATGCACCTCCGGGACCGGGACTTTTTATTTGATGAACACCGTTTAATACCTGCATTATTTCATCCCCTCTAAATTATATAATACACTTTTGCCAGGGTAATGTGCAGACTCTCTTAATTCTTCCTCTATCCTGAGGAGGCGATTGTATTTAGCCAGTCTCTCGCTGCGACAAGGGGCACCAGATTTGATGAATCCGGCATTGCTGGCCACAGCGAGGTCGGCAATAGTAGTATCCTCGGTCTCACCAGACCTGTGGCTGATAATGGTTGTCCATCCCGCCTGGTGAGCTCCTTTGATAACAGCCAGGGTTTCACTGAGTGTGCCTATCTGATTTAGCTTAATAAGGATTGAGTTGGAGGACTTCTGGGCAATGCCTTTTTCCAGACGCTTCATATTGGTAACATAAAGGTCATCGCCCACAATCTGAATCTGCTTTCCCAGTCGGGCAGTGAGCAACGACCAGTTTGCCCAATCATCCTCAGCCAACCCATCCTCAAGGCTGATGACAGGGTAATCCGAGACTAATTTGACATAATAGTCAATCATTTCTGTGGAACCGAGGGTAACACCTTCTCGGGAGAGGACATATTTTTCATCTTGGTAGAAAGTGCTGGCGGCTGGGTCCAGGGCGATAAATAAGTCCTGGCCGGCTTTATAGCCAGCCATGCCAATGGCTGCTAGTATCAGCTCCAGCGCATCTTTATTAGCAGGGAGTCGGGGAGCAAAGCCACCCTCATCTCCCACATTGGTGCTTAATCTCTTATCTTCAAGCACTTTACGCAGGGAATGATACACTTCGCTGCTTATTTGCATGGCTTGATGGAAATTGGCAGCGCCCACTGGCACTATCATAAATTCCTGAAAATCTATGGAGTCCGAGGCATGCTTACCCCCATTGAGTATATTTAACATGGGGACAGGCAATTGTTTAGCTCTTGTCCCTCCTAAATAGCGGTATAAAGGAACACGCCGGAAGCTAGCTCCGGCCCTGGCTACGGCAAGAGATGTCCCCAGTATGGCATTAGCCCCCAGCCGGGCCTTATTAGCAGTGCCATCGAGTTCAATTAGTCGCTGGTCAATAGCCGCCTGTTCTAGAGGGGACATCCCCACTATTGCTGAAGCAATTTCAGTATTAACGTGTTCTATGGCTTTTAGAACGCCGAGCCCCCCATATCTACTTTTATCACCATCACGGAGCTCCACAGCCTCATATTTCCCGGTGCTCGCCCCTGAGGGGACAGAGGCGACACCCGCGGTGCCATCAACCAATACCACCTCTACCTCTATGGTTGGATTGCCCCGAGAATCGAGAATCTCTCTGGCTTTTACGCTTTTAATACTGGCCATTTTCTTTCCCGTCATTGCGAGCGTAGCGAAGCAATCTCATAATTTTTACGTCTCTTGGCCAAAGAAATTGCTTTGTCAACTGCCTCGGTAGCACTCTGAACTCTGATTATGGAATCGTCATCCCGCCCGTTTCGTGACAGTGACCAGGTATTCAAGCCGATTACTGGGATACTACTCTTCAGAGCATAAGCAATTTCGCTTAGCGTTCCGTAGCTTCCGCCAATGGCAATTATAGCCTGAGCCGACTTTACCACCACTATATTTCTGGCCTCACCTATTCCGGTAACCACGGGAATATCTACCCAGGGGTTTGCCATGCTTGAATTTTTCCCGGGCAAAATGCCCACGGTCAAGCCACCTTTTGACTTAGCCCCGCGACAAACAGCTTCCATCACACCACCCAAGCCACCGCATACTATACTGGCACCTCGCTGGGCTAACAATTCACCAACACTTTCTGCCAGCTTAGCTTCTTCTGGGGAACAGGAGGAATCCCCGATAACAGCGATAATCATTTCGTAGCTTAATATATTATATTATCATATAGCCCTGAGTCTCAGCGAACTGCATTGTAGCACGATTTTATGCCTCAGAGGAAAACAAGAAACCTGTCCTGGATTATTGAACAAAACGTCAGAATGTTGTGCTTCACTCCTCTTGATTCACGGAGGCGAAGTGTTTACAGTGCTAATGGGTACTGGTAATATCATTGTGAAT
>Ga0315532_1000346_pt1 | contig 37746 bp, 35 predicted proteins | sample SalMarWE160370MG_FD_203082 | JGI IMG/M metagenome (GOLD analysis project Ga0315532, IMG submission 203082) | Salt marsh sediment microbial communities from the Plum Island Ecosystem LTER, Massachusetts, United States - Salt Marsh Sediment WE1603-70 ...
AGACGGCGCCTCCCACCACGCCATTGAGGACTTAGCCTTGTGTTGCGCTCTTCCCGGCTTCACCGTGGTCGTCCCCGCAGACGCCATAGAGACTGCTGGGGCAATAAGAGCGGCGGCAAGTGACTATGGCCCTTTCTACATCAGGCTAAGCCGCCCCAAAACACCGATTGTTTACCCCGAAGGCTATCACTTCACCTTAGGCAAGGCAGTAACCATGCGACAAGGCAAGGATGCAACTGTTATAGCCGTGGGCATCATGGTCGCTAAGGCTCTGGAGGCGGCAGATATCTTAGCAAGACAAGGTATAGATTGCCGGGTAATGAACATGCATACCCTCAAACCTCTGGATGAAGCAGCCGTAGTCGAAGCAGCCTCAGAGACGGGCGCAATTGTCGTCGCTGAAGAGCACTTAGCCCAGGGTGGTCTAGGCAGCCGAGTTGCCCAAACGACAGCCAGAAAGAAGCCAGTGCCTATGGAATTTGTTAACCTTGGTGACAGGTATGCTGTGTCAGGCAAAGCTGAGGAGCTGCTTCAAAGATACGGATTGACCGCCAGAGACATTGAAGAGTCGGTGAAGTCAGTGGTCAAGAGAAAGTAATATTTCCAAGCCCGGTAGCAGGACTTACGTCCGTTTGGGTGGTAAATCTTATTCGGGTTTTGGGAAAAATAAATTATTACTTAAAATGACCGGGAGCTTGTGTATGAAAAAGCGCTTTTTAATGTCTTTAGCCTGTGGAGCTGCGCTTGGCTTGCTCATCGTATCCGGGTTGAGTTGCGTCAGTTGTATCTTTTACCCCGAGGACCCGACTACTGGTCATGAGCTTCCGACGACGGGGGCTGAATTTAAGTCTTACGTCACGCCCGAATGCCCATGGGTTGAGGGAACTTTGCAGGGTATCCTCGGTGATCCTCCATACGAACCTTCTCAAGTTGGCTTTGATGATATCCGAGACTGGGTCGCTAGTAATATAGTGTATAAGCCTGATGAAGACCGCTGGGGTGAGGACTACTGGCAAACCCCCGAAGAAACCCTGTCCTACTACACCGGGGATTGCGAGGACTTTTCTGTTTTATTGTGCTCCCTCCTTAGGGCCTATGGCATTGATGCAGAGCGGGTATATGTCGCCCTTGGTGTTGATGGCGATGATGAGGAACCTGGACATGCCTTCCTGATAGAGGATTGGTATCTAGACGGGGAGTGGCGGAGGATAGAGTCCCAAGCGCCTGCCCAACTCTCTTCCTGGCATCTCCGGTTCGGGCCTCCCCATCCACACCCTGATTTTGAACTAGACGAATATGAAATTACCGCGGCCTTCAACGACCTATATTACTATGATGAATCTTTCCCCTGGGATTAAGATTAAGTGAAGCGAGATAGCAAAATCTGCTTTAACAGCTTCCCTCATCGGGTTCTGTATCTGAACCTTTCTAGCTTTCCCCTCAATGTCATCAGATTAACCACGTCTTCTTTGTTGTATTCCAGCAACAAATCCAGCGCCTTTCTGTCGTGGTTAATCTGATATCTCCACCAAAGTATCACTGCCTCTGCTCCCCCAATACCCCGTAGCCGTCGAGGAATACCTAATTGCCGCTCTACTACCTTGAAGCCACCATATAAATTGTTCGTCCAGCAATCATGCATCAGGTCATGGTGATGAAAATGCTCTCTCAGATTTACCCTCAGACGGAAATTGATAAAAGGAAGGTCGAAGCGGCTGCCGTTGTATGTATAGATTGTATCCACACAACGCAAGGTCCTGAGCAAGTTAGCCCTGGTTGCATCACCCCCAACAAGTTGAACCAGTCTATTCTCCATGTCATTGGCTAAACAGATGCCAATAACGGTTATTTCGTCATAAAACGAGCATAAGCCTGTGGTCTCAATGTCAAGATAAGCATCAAGTGGTAGCTGCAACCTGCCGCCTTCCTTTCCGATACCATTAGTTTGACATATGATAGCATATGTTTGGGAAAGTGGCACAGTTTTGTGTTCTTATGCTCACTACATAGTATCACTTCGACTTGGGAGCAAAGAAGCATTTAGCTAAACAATTATCGAAGGAGAGCGAATATGAGAGAATGCACCGTGGAGCAAAACAAAGAAAAATGTAACTGTACCTATGAGCCATGCAGCAGGAAAGGCATTTGCTGCGAATGCATAAGATACCATTGGCGGTTAGGCGAGCTGCCAGCTTGCTTTTTCCCCGACGATGTGGAGAGGACTTATGACCGCTCTATCGAAAGATTTATTGAGACTTATCAGAAAAGAGGACGGTGGTGAATAACAGCTCAAGATGGACAGGCGGATTACTGGATAGTTTGCTATACTTTTTCTAGTATGACAAGAATAGATAACCGAGCTGACAATGAGCTTCGCCCCGTGCGCATAATTTTAGGGTACCAGAGCTTCGCCGAGGGTTCAGCTTTAATTGAACTGGGGCAAACAAGGGTGTTATGCTCTGTGAGCATGGATGAAAGGGTACCCAGCTTTCTTAAAGGTGGTGGCCAAGGCTGGGTTACTGCGGAGTATGCTATGCTGCCTCGCTCCACAGTTACTCGTACACCGCGCGACAGGGCAGCAGGAAGAAGCCAGGAAATCCAACGCATTATCGGTCGTAGCTTAAGGGCAGGGACTAACTTGGCTATCTTGGGAGAAAGGACATTTTTGGTAGATTGTGATGTCTTGCAAGCAGATGGTGGTACCAGAACAGCGGCTATCACAGGCGGATATGTCGCTCTTTATCACGCTTTCCATAACTTAAGAAAACAGGGCCTTTTGCCATTTATGCCATTGAACAAAATGATAGCAGCCACCAGCGTGGGCATTGTGAATGGCAATATGCTACTTGACCTTTGCTACGAAGAAGACTACCAAGCCGAAGTTGATTTCAATGTGGTCATGACTGACAAAAATGAGTTTGTGGAAATTCAGGGAACTGCCGAAGGCAGACCTTTCTCCAAAGAAACCGCCGATGCCTTACTTTCTTTAGCCCAGCAAGGAATAGAGAAATTGTTCAAAATCCAGAGGGAAACCTTAAGGGCTTTGTCTTGAATTTGTATCCAAGTTCTTCGCTCTTTGCTTGTCCTGTTATGGCCGGGGTTGCGTTTGCATTGACAAGTGCCCTGTTTTATACTTTAGTTTTATTGCAACTTATGCGAGGTTTTTAGGAAGATGACCCAGTTGGAGTTAGCACGAAAGGGCACTGTTTCACCCCCCATGAAGCATGTAGCCGAAAAGGAAGGTGTAGGGACGAATTTTATCATCCAAGGCTTGGCTGATGGCGAAATCACAATTCCAGCCAACGTTAATCACACAAATCTAATTCCCTGTGGCATAGGCAAAGGGCTGAAGACCAAGGTCAATGCTAACATAGGCACATCCTCAGATTTTTGTGATTTGAACATGGAGTTAAGGAAATTACAGACCGCCATCGACTTTGGTGCTGACACTGTCATGGACCTGAGCACTGGAGGTGACATTTCAGCTATCAGGAGGGCTATCATGAGTGCTAGCACCGTGCCCGTGGGGACAGTGCCTATTTATCAGGCGGGTATTGAAGCTATTGAGAGTCATGGAGCCATCGTAAACATGAGTGTGGATGAAATTTTCGCTGTGATCGAAGAACATGCCAAAGGCGGTGTTGATTTTATGACCGTCCATTGCGGAGTGACCCAGGCATCTCTGGCCAGACTTAAAAAGCAGGGCAGGACGACTGACATAGTATCTCGAGGAGGAGCTTTTCTCATCGGGTGGATGCTCCACAATGATAAGGAAAATCCCCTATATCAATATTATGACCGCCTACTGGACTTGGCTCTTGAATATGATTTCACTTTAAGTTTGGGCGATGGCTTGCGTCCGGGATGCTTAGCTGATGCCACCGACAGGGCTCAAATCGAAGAACTAATCATCCTTGGTGAATTAGTAGAGCGCTCCAGAGAAGCTGGCGTTCAAGCCATGATAGAAGGTCCCGGGCATTTGCCATTGAACCAAATCGCCACTAATGTTCAATTGGAAAAGAGCCTCTGCCGCGGGGCGCCTTTCTACGTCCTCGGGCCTCTAGTGACCGATGTAGGTGCTGGCTACGACCATATCACTGCCGCTATTGGGGGGGCAATTGCCGCAGCCGCTGGCGCTGACTTTTTGTGTTATGTTACCCCAACGGAACACCTTTCCCTCCCCAATGTAGAAGATGTTAAAGAAGGGGTAATCGCCTCTCGTATAGCTGCTCATGCTGCCGATATTGTTAAGGGCGTAAAAGGTGCCAAAGAGTGGGATGAACAGATGTCTAGGGCGCGCAAGGCTCTTGACTGGAAAACACAAGCTAAACTATCGCTAGACCCAGAACTTTCGCAGCAGGTCCATGGTAAGATTCCTGCTAGCGGAGCGACTTGCAGCATGTGTGGCAAATATTGCGCTATGGCAATAGTAGAAAGGTATCTAGGCATCTCAGTAAGTAAATGCTAACTGCGATTGCTTCGCTGAGCCTGTTCTGAGCGACGCGAGATTCTTCCCCTTCATTGCGTTCAGGGTCAGAATGACGGGAAGCGAAGGACTCGCAGCTGATATTTTAAAATGAAAGCAGAGATAATACCCGTTGGCACAGAAATTTTACTGGGCAATATAATTGATATCGATTCTTCCTTTCTAGCCAATCAATTACCTTTGCTGGGAATCGACTTATATTTTGTCTCTACGGTAGGCGACAATCAGAAAAGGTTAGTTGATACCTTAAAACGAGCTTGGAAGAGGGCAGACCTTATCATCACCACAGGTGGATTGGGACCTACCCAAGATGATATAACCCGAGAGGCCATTGGCGAGCTAGTGAGTGAGGAACTGACAGTCGATGAGAAATTATGGCAAGAATTGCAAGATTTGTTCAGCCGCTATCTGAGGGAAATACCACAAAGCAATATCAAACAGGCAACTATCATCCCTTCGGCTCAAATAATTCCCAATCGTATGGGCACAGCGCCTGGTTGGTGGGTTGAGAAAGACGACCACATAATTATAGCCCTACCCGGACCGCCCGATGAGATGCAATTGATGTGGCAGGAAGGCATTTTGCCCAAACTGAAACAAATAATAACTGGAGAGGTTATCCTATCCAGGATAATTAAGACTTTCCGGCTAGCCGAAGCTAAGGTAGATGAATTGGTAGCCCATGTTTCTAAACTGTCCAACCCTACTTTGGCTACTTATGTCAAGCCAGATGGAGTTTACCTTCGTATTACAGCCAAAGCAAAGGAAAAAACAGAAGCTCAACGCCTTATTGCCCAAAGCGAAGAACAAATTCGAAACATTCTTTCTTCCTATATTTGGGGAGTGGACGAGGATACCTTGGACGCTGTTATTGGGGAGCTGCTCAGAGCCAAAAACTTGCGTTTAGCCACTATGGAATCTTGCACCGAGGGGCTTCTATGTAGCACCATTGCCAGTGGTCGGGAAAGCTATAATTATTTCAAAGGGGGATTGCTAGTTTGCTGTGATGAGGCTAAGATGGCTTGCGGTGTGGATACCTCCATTATGAAGCAATACGGCAAGGAAAATGCTCAGGTAGCTAAGGCAATGGCTGAGACTGCGCGCAGGAATTTGAAATCCGATATTGGTGTGGGTGTTGGGGGTAACATGGGCCTCGATAAAAATTCCGGCGACGTATTCATAGCCCTGAGCAGTGATAAATTTGAGCAGACCTTCACCCATATGCTCCGTGGAAATCGCTCAAGAATGAAGCAAAGAGCAGTTTATGCCGCCCTTTTTGATTTAAGAAGGATGTTACTCGAGGAGGTCTAATGCACTTAATTATAGATGGCTATTCCAGCAGCCAAACAATTCTCCGAGATGAAGATTTCCTCCGGAAGTGGTTGGAAAGCTATCCCGCCAGGATTGGAATGACTAGGATTTCACCGCCATACGTGCTCAGATACACAGGACCGGTGTTAGAGGATTGGGGGATATCAGGATTTGTTTTTATAGCTGAAAGTCATATTGGCATCCATACCTTTGTTGAGCAGAATTACATCAACATAGACATTTTCTCTTGCAAGGATTTTGATACCGAAAAAGCAATAGAGGATTTTCGAGAGGGATTTCAGCTGGTTAAGTTGCGGACCTGCTTGATTGATAGAGAATGGCCAATAGCAGAACCCAGCACTCAGCACCCTGAGTGCTGGGCCAACCCTCAGGGCTTTGTTTACCATGAAAGACCATGACCCCCGCCCTGAGCCCTTTGCCTATGGGCATGAGGGGACATTCCTGCCACATCGGGTCTTTGCTGGATTAACCTCACCTTATTCAAATTTACAGCAAGCCAAGACTGTCATTCTGCCTGTCCCCTACGACAGCACCAGTGAGTGGCGAGGCGGATCTCGCCATGGCCCACAGGCTATTATCGACGCCTCCCAGTATTTAGAGCTTTATGATTTAGAGCTGGACCGCGAGATATATAAAGTTGGTATTTGTACCCTCCCCCAGGTAGAACCCCTACTGAGCAGCCCCCAAGACATGATTGACAGAGTTTATCAAGTGATTAAAGGCTTAATACAAAAGGAGAAATTTGTAGTGTTGCTTGGTGGAGAACACTCCCTTTCTTTAGGGGCAGTTCGAGCTTTCAAGGAAGCATTTCCCAGACTTTCTGTGTTACAACTCGACGCCCATGCTGACCTTCGAGATGAATATCTGGGGACTAAATATAGCCAGGCTTGTGTTATGCGCCGCATCTTTGAACTTTGCCCTATCTCCCAGGCAGGAGTGCGCAGCCTTAGCTGGGAAGAAAAACAATTCTTAACACAAAACAAGCTGACTCCCTTCTATATGTCTGATTTGGCATCAAATACAGCTTCTATAGACCAGATAGTAGACTCGCTTAGCGAAGATGTCTATGTCACCGTAGATGTAGATGTTCTAGACCCTTCCGTTATGCCGGCAGTAGGCACCCCCGAGCCCAATGGTATGCCATGGCAGCAAGTCCTGGATATAATAGAATCGGTTGCCCTTCACAAACATGTAGTGGGCTTCGATTTAATGGAATTTTGCCCCGGGGAGGGGCCAGGTTCTTGCGCTTTCCTATTGGCTAAATTAGCTTACAAGCTTATCGGTTGCACTGTGCCGCAAGAAGAATGATGAGGGGTAATATAAGTCTAGGTAAGGTTTTCGGTATTCCCCTACGACTACATTATACCTGGTTCATTATCTTTGCTCTGGTTACCTTTTCACTCGTGCTTTACCCCTTGGTAGAGCGTCCTTACCCTCCTATAGAGCAGAGGATAATTTTGGGCATATTGACTAGCCTCCTATTTTTTGCTTCCATCGTTACCCATGAACTGGCCCATAGCATCCTGGCTATTCGTAACAATATTCCAGTTAAAGAGATTACTCTCTTTGTTTTTGGCGGTGTTTCTCAGATAACTAAGGAAGCGACCCACCCCAGAGCAGAACTATCAATAGCTATAGTTGGCCCTTTAACCAGCCTGGCTCTGGGTGGTATTTTCTACGGATTGCATCTTTTACTGGCAGGAACCCAGCAAATCCTGGCCGCCAACTTAATGTGGTGACTAGCTCGGATAAATGTGATTTTGGCTGTATTCAACTTAATCCCCGGTTTTCCATTAGACGGAGGTAGAATATTTCGTGCCCTCGTGTGGCAAAGAACCCAAGATTACCGCAGAGCAACTCGCATCGCTACCAAAGTAGGCCAAGTGATAGCTTATGCTTTTATGGCTGGAGGCATTGCCCTTATTATTTTTGTTCCCCAATACTGGTTTGGAGGCTTGTGGCTAACATTTATCGGCTGGTTTCTCCGTGATGCAGCTAGAACTAGTTATCAGCAGGTTTTACTCCGCGATGCCCTTATTGGTATCACAGCACGCCAGGTTACGGACTATGGTTGTCCCTTAATCCCTCCTGACCTGAATCTAATGGAGCTAGTCCAGCAACATATATTGCCCACAGGACGGAGTTGCTTCCTAATAACCCCGGGGGCTGAGTTAGAAGGCATGGTCACCCTGCAGCAGATAAAGGGAGTTCCCCGCACCCGTTGGGCAATTACCTCTGTGCAGGATATCATGACCCCGGCAAGCAAGTTAAAGGTAGCTTATGCTGGCCAGGATATTTTGAGTGTGCTCGAGGAAATGAATGGGGAAAGTACCGATCACATACCGGTAATGGAAGCCGGGAAAGCCATTGGAATAATAAACCGAGAAGATATAGCTCGCTTTCTTCGCACCCGAGCTGACTTCGGGATAAGCTCAACACTTGGATAGTTATTATCAAGACGCTAGAATAATATCTCCTATCCAAGAAGGACTCACATGCGAAGTGCTTGACATTCCAGCTTGAGGGTCATAGACTGTAGCTTGGTGGAAGGGTATCACTGATGAAGTGCCCGAAGTGTGGATACAAGAACCGTGAAGGAGCAGGGTTCTGCGGAGGGTGTGGTCAGTCATTCATTGCCGAGAAAACCTGCCCTCAATGCGGACATGCGAATCCTCAAGGTAATAAATTCTGCGATAAATGCGGCCATTCTCTAGTTGAGCTAGCACCTGAAACAGCCCCACCCTCACCCATGCCCTCCTCCTTTGCCAATGGCCGTTACCAGGTGAAAAAGTTCCTCGGGGAGGGGGGCAAGAAGAAGGTCTACCTAGCTCATGATACGCTCCTTGACCGTGATGTGGCCTTTGCCCTCATAAAGACCGAGAAGCTGGATGACGCCAGCCGAGTCCGCGTCACCCGCGAGGCCCGGGCGATGGGGCGACTGGGCGACCACCCTAACATAGTTGCTATCTACGATATGGGGGGTTACGAAGGACAGCCCTATATCGTTCTCCCTGTCATGCCCGGTGGTGATGTCGAAGGCTTGATTGAGAAAGCAACTGAGCACCGGCTACCCCTTGATAAGGCCATCGGTATTGCTAAGGCCGTCTGCCGGGGCCTGGAGTTCGCCCACTCCAAAGGAATCATCCACCGTGATATAAAACCCGGCAATATCTGGCTGGGTGCCGACGGCACCGCCAAAATAGGCGACTTCGGCCTGGCTCTGGCTGCAGACCTTCCCCGCCTGACCCAACCCGGCATGATGGTCGGCACAGTGACTTATATGCCACCGGAGCAGGCCATGGGCGGGAAGATGACCGCTAAAGCTGACCTTTACTCATTGGGGGCAATGCTCTACGAGCTGGTGACCGGGCGTCCGCCCTTTGTGGGGGACGATTCGGTAGCCATCATCGGACAGCATATCAATACCCCGCCGGTAGCACCTACCTGGCACCGGGCCGACCTGCCCCCGGCTCTGGAGACGCTCATTCTGCAGTTATTGGAGAAAGACCCTGAGAAACGGCCGGAATCGGCCGCGGTTGTCCTCCAGGCCCTGGAAGCAATCGAGGCAGGCAAGATAAAAGAGCCATTGCGAGAAGCCCCGACCGAAAATCCACTCTACCGGAGGGTATTTGTCGGCCGCGAGCCAGAGTTAAAACAGCTTCAATCGGCCTTTGATGGAGCTATATCGGGGCAGGGAGCCCTGATGATGGTAATGGGTGAGCCGGGCATCGGCAAGACCGCCCTGTGTGAGCAATTATCGACCTATGTCACCCTGCGCGGCGGGCGGACGCTGGTCGGCCACTGCTATGAGAAAGGCTCGCTGTCTCTGCCCTACCTGGCCTTCGTCGAGGCGCTGCGCTCCTATGTGCTCAGCCGCGAGGTCAGAGACCTGCGGGAAGAGCTGGGCACCGGCGCTGCCGATGTGGCCCGTATCATCTCAGAGATAAGGGAACGGCTCAAGGTTAGACCCCGACCCCAGAAAGACCCGGAGGAGGAAAGGTATCGGCTGTTGCAGGCTGTCACCGAATTTCTAAGTAACGCCGCCAGTGTCCAGCCGATGCTGGTTGTCCTGGAAGACCTGCACGATGCCGATAAGGGTACCCTGGATATGCTGACCCATGTCTCTCGGAATCTGGCCGGTGCCAGGCTATTGATAGTGGGGACATACCGCGATGTGGAGGTGGACCGCAGCCATCCATTATCGGCGGTACTGGCCGAGCTGAGGCGCGTCTCCAACTATGGCCGCGTCCTCCTGCGCGGCCTGAACGCCGATGAGGTCCGGCGGATGCTGGAGAGCATTACGCAGGAAAGTGTGCCCTGGGGACTGGCCGAGGTGGTGCACCGCCAGACGGAAGGGAATCCTCTCTTCGTGCAGGAGGTGGTGCGCTATGTCGCCGAGGAAGGAATCATTGCCCGGAAAGAGGGACGCTGGCGGCTGACCAGGGATACCCCGCTGGAGATGAGCATCCCAGAAGGGTTGCGTGATGTCATCGGCAAACGGCTGTCCCTGCTCAGTCCGGAGTGTAATCAGCTACTTTCCGTGGCCTCCGTTATCGGACGGGAGTTCGCCCTGGAAACTCTTAGAGCCGTGGCTGCCACAAATGAAGATGTCTTTGCCAACGCCCTCAAGGAAGCCGTGCAATTGTCGGTACTGGAAGAGCGCTCCCAGAGGGGGCTGGTACGCTACCGTTTCTCGCACGCCTTCTTCCGCCAGACGCTCTATGAGGAGATGATTGCCCCCCAGCGCCTGAAGCTGCACCAGGAGGTAGCACGCTCGTTAGAGAGATTGTACGCCAAGAGCCTCGAGGGACACGCCACCGAATTGGCCGAGCATTTCTCCCATTCCAATGACCCCGCCGACCTGAAGAAGGCAGTTGAATATGGGGAGATGGCGGCCAAGAGGGCCACGGATGTCTATGCCTATGGCGAGGCGGTAAGGCTGCTGGAACAGGCGCTCAAGGTCCAGGAGGTGCTGGACCCCGAGGACAAGGCCAAGCGGTGTGACCTGCTTCTGGCTCTGGGCGATGCCTTGGGCCTCGCCGGGGAGATTCAACGCGTTATTGATACGGAGGCGCTGCAGGCGTTCTCCCTGGCTGAGGCTATAGTTGACAATAAGCGGGCGTCCCGGGCCTGCCTGATGGCGATGAAGGGAATATCAACCTATGGGTCGACAATGATGACCTCTCCCCTGGCCGCACAGTGGGCCGCTCGAGCCGATCGCTACGCCGAGCCCGATACAGTGGAGCGTGCCTGGGCGGATGGCACACTAGGCATGGTGAAGTGGGCTGCAGTTAGCTCCTCACCAGAAGGGATTGCCCTCCTCACCCGAGCCCTGGACCTGGCCCGTCGTCTGGGAGACTCCGACACGTACTGGTGGGTTGCTACGTCGTGGCTGGTGGCCGTAAAAGCGCCACAGCATGACGAGGAGCAGATGCGCCTGGTAGAGGAAATGGCGGAGCAGTCCCGGCATGGCGTGAGCTTTTCAATACTCTACTGGACACTGTGGATGATAGTGCACACGTTCCTGGAATTTGGCATGCGCAGCCGCGCCGAAGACATAATGGCTGAAATGAAGACGCTGGCCGAGCGCAGCGGACAGCCAAACCTGCTTATCCTGTCGACGGTGAATGATGCCATCAGGGCCATCTGGGACGGGCGTCTGGAGGAGGCGGTGGCCATCAGGCGCCGCATTGGGGCTCTCGGCGAGGAGCAAGGCATCATTCAATTCGCAGGGATTTGGGCAAGCTGGCTATTGCCTGCATCGGTGTATCTCGGCAACGCTGGCCGGTCCCTCGAGTCTCGACTTCAGGTCGCAAGAGGCCACCCCCAGAACGTAGCCTCTAATCAAAGTATTCTGTTCTACCTGACGCACCTGGGCCGCTATGCCGAGGTGGCGGAGATGCTGGAACGGCTAGTCGTGGCATGCCCCGGTATTGACTCGGCCGAGGACGAGACAATGGTATGCGTAGATATCACATCGCTGGAAGCCGCTGTGTTGGCGGGACATCGCCAGGCGGCTGAGCTGCTCGTTCCCCGGCTGGCTGACACCAACAGACTCACGAGTGGCCTGTGGATCACAACATGCGCAGGCCGCCACATGGGAGCCGCAGCGGCTTTCTTGGGGAGACATGAAGAAGCCCGCACATATTACCAGAAGGCAATCAAGGACTGCACCGAGATGAAATTCCGCCCGGAGCTGGCGCTCACCCGCCTCCAGCTTGCTGAGTTACTTCTGGAGCACTATCCGAAAGAGCGAGCCGAGGCGCTGGAGCACCTTGATTTTGCCATCACCGAGTTCCGCGACATGAAAATGCAGCCATCACTGGAGCGCGCCCTGAGACACAAGGATATATTGAAGGCTTAGAGCCCTGAGGTTTTTACCTGCCGAAAAAAGTCTGTCTGAAGAGTAGAAGTAGTGATGAGTTCTACCTTTTATCATTCCTGGTGAGCCGCCAGGGGATCGAACCCTGAACCTGCTGATTAAGAGTCAGCTGCTCTACCAATTGAGCTAGCGGCCCATGCTAGCTAGGTCAGAACTCCTTGCCACCATTCTCTCTTGTAACCCCCACAAGACATAGCTATAAGTATCAAGGGTAATGTCAATATTGGCGCGCCCCAGCCTTTCACTTAATTATTTTAGGGTGTACACCAGCTTTTAGCAAGAGGGTAGCATGAGTGTGTCTAAGGTCATGAAAACTGTCAAAATTAATTTCACGCTCTTGAGAGAGAGAACATAATCAAAATTGCGAATGGTCAAGTCGAGGGGTCAGTTTTGCTACTTCTTGATTAAGGCGATGATTGTACTCATCGGCTGCATGTGTAGCCTACAGCTTTTATGCCTCTTCCTCCTTGCGCTCTTGAATCTTTCTTAACCACCAGCCATAGTCAAACGCCCTTGCGTCATCCAGGTATGCTCCGCCCCTTTCTAGGTATGCATCGATGGCTTTTCCGACAGCTAGTGTGAACTCGTCATGTTCCTTATCGTTCAGATATTTCTTGGCGTCATCAACAGGCGGACTTATAGAAACGAATGCAGCACACCATCTATCCTCGTATTCCTTCTCCCGTCGTTCCGCGTCAGCCCTTTGATATGCCCTCACTATCAACGATTCAACTCGGAGCATCGGGTCAATAATCCATGTAGCATAGGCATGGAAGAAATATCTACTTGCAATATCCATACACCCAGACAGCCACCTTGTTATAGCGGCCAAGGATTTGTTGAATTCAACCCTCTCGTTGTCATGTAGATAGATATCCAGGTCTGCCATGATCTCTTGGATATCGCGTTGTGGCGTCTTCTTTAGAATGCGAGCCTCCCAGGCATTCATACGCTCTAATGCATGGGAATTAAGCCTCCGCTCATCTTCAGGTTTTAACTTGAATAGTCTCGCTAGCTCAATCATCGGCGATTCCTCACACATATAGTTTACCACATGCAGGCTTTGGAAGGCATTCAGCCAGAATATGTCTTCGAATGTTAGCATTAAGGAATGGTGCCGAAAAGTAGAGCTATAACGAATGAACTAATTTTATGGTTTATGGTAGAATGAACCTTCGGTAATGAAAATTCTTCGTGAAGTCGGCATAACTGTTCTTATCGCCGTAGCCGTTTTTGCTCTCCTTCGGCTCACTGTACAGAGCTATACTGTGATAATGTCCAGTATGGAGCCCAATTTCCAAGACGGTGAGTGCATTATGGTTAACAAGGTGTGTTACCGCTCCTCTGGCCCACAGCGAGGAGATGTAGTAATCTTTGACCCGCCGTTTGATTCCGAATACCCTTTCATCAAACGTGTTATCGGCTTGCCTGGCGAGACCGTGGAGATTGAAGATGGGAAGGTTTCTATCAACGGCACCCCTCTGGAGGAGGATGAATATATCGCGGCACAGCCAAATTACACGATGTCAGCCCAGGAAATTCCCGAGAATGAATACTTCGTCCTCGGTGACAATCGCAATAGCAGTAACGATTCACATAATGGCTGGACGGTACCTTGGGACAACATCATTGGCAAGGCCTGGTTTACCTACTGGCCACCAAGCAAATTGGGGATAGTCAAGCATTACAGCTATCCGGAGTTGTACGGAGCTGGTGAACAAGAAATGGTGGTTAGTCATTCGTTTGGGGTGCAACTTGAGTGACGAGGTGCTGGAGATATTCAAGACGGCCGGAGCAATAAAAGAGGGCCATTTCCTGCTCGCCTCAGGATTACACTCGCCTGTTTATTGGGAAAAGTTCCACATTTTGCAGCACCCACATCTCACTGAGCAACTGTGTCGCCTTATCGCCCAACACTTTAAAGGGCAAAAAATAGACGTAGTTGCTGGACCAACCACTGGCGGCATTATTTTAGCCTTCGAAACCGCCCGTCAATTAGGAGCGAGGAGCATCTTTGCCGAAAAAGAGGGGAAGGTAAGGGTCTTCCGGCGCGGTTTTGAAATTACGCCTGGCGAGCACATTCTTGTTGTTGATGACATCCTGACCACAGGAAGCTCGCTCAGAGAGACGATAACTGCTGTAGATAACCTGGGGGGAGTTGGCATTGGTATTGGGGTGCTTGTCGACCGCAGTGAGGGAAATTTGGACTTTAACCTGCCCTTCTTCAGTTGTCTTCGTGCTCCGACCATAGTTTATTCACCTCAAGAATGCCCCCTTTGTGCTGCTCACATCCCCCTGGTCAAGCCCGGTGCTCCAAGCTAGCAGCCCGTTAGAATTCACTTGCTTAAGCCTCGGTTAAACAATCACGAGTGCACTTGCTTGACACTAGAGTGGGGAAAACCTACAATATCCCTGAAGCCGAGGTAGCTCAGGTGGTAGAGCAGCGGACTGAAAATCCGCGTGTCAGCGGTTCGACTCCGCTCCTCGGCATAAACTATGCAGTTGTAGAACGAAAACAGGTTAATAGTAGAACGCCTCCTGGCGAATAGAAGGTCACGAGAATGTTTAGGGGGGGTAAGGCTTCTGGGTAAATGCGCCGAAGTGGCGGAATGGTAGACGCGGCAGTCTCAAAAACTGTTGGGGGGCAACCCCCGTGTCGGTTCGAGTCCGACCTTCGGCACTATAGATATCAAACTTAAATTGGTATCAATGATGGTTTATGTAGCGGAAGCACAGAGGACTTTGGATATGCCAAGAGGCATGGATTGTTGGACTAGCCTGTCTGATATATCGCAACCAGAGGAAGAATAGGGGGGTCATCAAGAAAACTTCTGTAGTCTTGAACCTGGACTAGATAAGAAAAAGAAGGCCAAAGAAGAAAACAAACTTATCCTAATACTACAAGGAGAATTGCATGGAAGTGAGTAACCTTGATCCAAAAGAACTAAGCGAAAGTGAAAAGCATCTAATAGCTCCATGCGGAATATATTGTGGAGCGTGTGACCTCTTTTTGGGAAACAGTAGGAATCTGGCAAAGGAGATGTACCGAATTCTGAATGGTTTCAACATGGCGGACGTTGGGCCTTGGGCTATGGGAATCCAGCGCGAGAGGGTTATAGACTTCTTGAACATACTGCAGAACTGGAGCCAAGGCAACAAATGTCCAGGGTGTTGGTTAGGGGGTGGGAGCCGTTCTTGTGCAATCCGAGCCTGCTCACAACAACAAGCGTTTTTGACATGTGCTGAATGTGAAAGGATGCCATGCAACCGTTTGGAAGAAGGGCCATCACCAGAAGCAGCGGCTGTCCTTGGACGGGTCACGAGGAGGTACTCAAACTGGAATATAGTGAATCTTGAGCGAATCAGGGAAGTCGGATATCGTCGTTTTGTTGACGAAATGCAGGAAAAGGTACGAAATGGCTTCTTGACAAGTGACGTGATATCACGTGAAATGGTTATAAGCGAAGCCAGGGAGAAGAGGAAAAAAGTGGTAGGAGAGATATAAGACGAAACAGAAATCTTTGATCCAACTAGCTAGGAAACTGGCACTAAGTCACTCTTACCTTTGCCGGGTCAAGCATGTTGAGGGCCCAGTTAGGCCCGAAGTGGTAAGCAGCACGAGGTTACATAGCAGTGCTTTGTGCTACAATTCATAAGGTAATGCCGGGTTGTGTAGCGGTAGCACAGAGGACTTTGGATCCTTTAGCCCAGGTTCGAATCCTGGCCCGGCAGCCAGTTAAAATCAGAAAAGAAGTGAAATACTTAACGTCTTGATGTCAAAATAAAAACCACGATGGAAAAAGTCAAGAACGTGACTATATATACTGATGGTGCATGCCTTGGAAATCCTGGACCTGGTGGGTATGCAGCAATACTCCTCTACCAGGGTCACAGAAAAGAGCTCTCAGGGGGCTATCGCAAAACTACCAATAACCGAATGGAAATAATGGCTGCGATTGTTGGATTAGAGGCTCTGAAGGGGAAATGCAAGGTGATGTTGTACAGTGATTCCGAGTACTTAGTCAAGGCGATGTCGAGAGGATGGGCTCAGAGATGGCGAGCAAAGGGGTGGAAGCGCAATAAACGGGAAAAAGCGTTGAATCCCGACCTCTGGGAGAGACTCTTGCAACTATGCGAGTATCATGAGGTACAGTTTAGCTGGGTCAAGGGGCATGCCGGAACCCCTGAAAATATACGCTGTGACGAGTTAGCCATACAAGCTGCCCAGCAACCGAATTTGCCTGGTGATGAGGGTTACATTAAAGAGACTTAGGGAAAGGCATCTTGAGGAAAATCCTAAAAAATGCCAAAATTAGCGCCAGCGAATTTGAGCATTTGTCCTCAGGTATTCGTTCCCCGGTAGCTCAATGGTAGAGTGGGCGGCTGTTAACCGCTTGGTTGCAGGTTCGAGTCCTGCCCGGGGAGTTTGGAATTCGTCTTGACAATCGGGGGTGATATAATAAAAGTAAAGAGCTGAAAAAACTAAATTATTCGCCTGCGCAGCGGTAATATTGGGCAATGAGAACTTCATCATAAATGATAAAATAAATGATAAATGGTAAATCAACCAGGACTACCTCAGGCAATATAATTTAAGTAAGGCTTAAGTAATTAGCGCCAGAAAGGGAGCGACAAAATGAGTGACAACGAAACCTTTGAACAGTTAAAAAAGTTAATCGTGGAGCTGTTGGAGGTTGATGAATCAGAAGTAGTCCCGGAGGCGTCATTTGCTGATGACTTTAACGCTGATAGCCTGGACTTCATTGAATTGATTACTGCGGTGGAAGATAACTTCAAAATTGAAATCCCCGATGAGGATGCGGAAAATTTACAAACTGTTCAAGACGCAATTGACTTCATCGAAGCAAAAATCTAGAAGGTAGCCATTGCTGGAATAAGCACTGATATATCCCTTTACACCGTGATGTGGCTGATAGGGCTAGAAAATTAGCTTAAAAAGCTTTTTAAGCTGGATAACAAGTGTTGAACAAGAGTGAACAAGGCACTTAAAAAAAGAGTAGTAATCACTGGACTGGGTGCTGTTACTCCCTTAGTCACTGGTGTTGAAGAATCCTGGCGAAGGCTATGCCAGGGCAAATCAGGAATAGCCAAAATCACTAAATTTGATCCTTCCGGTTTTAACGTGCAAATCGCTGCCGAACTCAAGGATTTTCATCCTGAAGATTTCCTGGATAAGAAAAAAATTAGAAGGACAGACCCCTTCATACAGTATGCGCTAGTAGCTGCTCGTATGGCAATAGACGATGCTGGGCTAGTTATAAGCGATAACAACGCCAGTAGAGTAGGGGTAGTGCTGGGCTCATGCGCTGGCGGCATGACTATGTATGGAAAGAACCTTTTCGCCCTTCGTGATGAAGGGGCAGAGAAGGTTTCCCCTTTCTTCATTCCTGGATTTATAGCCAACATGGCGGCAGGGGAGGTCTCCATGGCTTTTGGCGCCCGGGGACCGAGCAAATGTGTCGTTACTGCCTGTGCTACCGGAAACAATTGTATTGGTGATGCTTTCAGGCTTATTCAATATGACGAAGCAGATGCCATGATCGCTGGAGGGAGCGATGCCTACATTCTCCCCATTGCCATTGCTGGATTTGACAAAATGAGAACCCTGTCCCGAAGGAATAACGAGCCCGAGAAGGCGAGCCGCCCCTTTGATAAAGACCGTGATGGTTTCATAACCGGAGAAGGTGCCGGGGTTGTTATCTTGGAGGAAATGGAGTCAGCCGTACGAAGAGGGGCTAAAATCTACGCCGAGCTTGCTGGCTACGGCTCCAACATCGACAGCTTTCATATAACTGAGCCTGACTGGGAAAATCAAGCACGGTGTCTTAAGCTTGCCCTGAGCGATGCCATTATCTCGCCTGCCGATGTTGACTACATTAACGCTCACGGAACAGCTACCGTTCTCAATGATGTATCTGAGACTAAAGCTATAAAGGCAGCCTTAGGAGAACAAAGCAAAAAGGTGCCTATAAGCTCCAATAAATCTATGTTCGGTCATTTATTGGGGGCAGCAGGTGCAGTAGAAGCTATTTTCACTATTCTTACCATCAGGGATGGTATTATACCGCCTACCATAAATTATAATACGCCGGACCCTGAATGCGACTTAGATTATGTCCCTAATATAGCCAGAAAGGCGCAGGTAAATGTAGCTCTTTCCAATTCCTTTGGCTTCGGTGGAGTTAATGCCACCCTTGCCTTCAGGAAGTTCGCAGAATAGTACTTCAAAAAACGTTGTCCAGGGCTTCCAACAGTTCCGTCTCACTTTGAAATGCGCCAATTTTTATGTACTGAACTATACCTTCGCTATCGACGAAGAATGTAATTGGAATATACCCTCGCGGGTTATCCTTCCGGCAATAGTTCACGTAAACCTCCGCATTCCCATCTAATGCTACTATCATGGTTGGTTCATAGTCGCCGAAGAAGGCTTGTACCGTTGAAGCACTTTCACCGACATTAATGGCTATGACTTTCATCTCCCCTTCACTTTTTTGGGCAATAGCCTCAAAGTAGGGCAGTTCCACAAGACAATGCCCACACGTTCTGGCCCAGAAATTAAGCACCACTGGAGTCCCTTCTAGCTCAGACAGGGTTATGTTAGCCCCTGTCTTAGTAGGCAATGTGAAGTCCGGTGCCTTGTGTGATTGTAGTGTTGAATCCGATGGGCTGGAGGAATTACGACTCAGAGCGATTCCAACTACAGCCGCAACCGCGATAATCAGGATTACCATTACTGTTAACCGAGTCTTTTTTGACATTCTACTGGCCATATTAGTAACCTCCTGGCATAAGCCCGCCGAGATAATTTAGGTAACCGGTCAACATCAGAATTCCTACGCTGATAAGCAGTACTGCGGATACGATTGAGGTGACGAAAGCATGGCGGCTAAGCCATTTGATGTATCGCGATGCTGCCCCTAACGCTAGACCCACGGCGATGAAAGGCAGCCCCAGCCCTAAACAATAAGCAAGTAAAAGATAAATTCCCTGCCACACTGTTTGTGAGCTCGCGGCTAGGGTTAGTATGCCTCCCAGAATCGGGCCAACACAGGGAATCCAGCCCAGGGAGAATATTACCCCTATTAGCAAAGACCTCAAATAGCCTGTACCTTTGGCTTTGGTAAAGTCAAGGCGTTTCTCATAATTGAGCCAGGGTACCTTAGTAGCAGCTATTAAGAATATGCCGAACGTGATTAATAGCGCACCGGCCACTTTTTCCAACACTCCCTGTGGCACCGCAGCTCCTAGTAAGCCGAGAGAAGCTCCTAAAGCGGTGAAAACCAGCGAGAAACCGACTATGAAGCTGATGGTATGGAGGAAAATATGTCTTCGATCAGCAAGTTCTGGAGTAAGAACTGATGCGCCAGCTATATTGGCCAGATATACCGGAACCAGCGGTAAAATACAAGGTGATAAAAAGGATAGGATCCCAGCGACGAGAGCCGTTAAGAAGGTTATGTTCAACATCTCTAGGCTCTCATGTGTCCTATGTAGTTCATTTTGGTGATCTTATCCTCCTGGCATTGTGTTATCTGGAAGTCTCTTTATTTCAGCTTTGGGATGGACTATCTTCTTTTTAGTATAGCAGCTATGTTACAAACTAAAAAGGGTGAAACTTTTGCTACTACGCAGTATTTGATACAATAATTGACGTTGGGGCTGTAGCTTAGCTGGGAGAGCGCCTGCTTTGCACGCAGGAGGTCAGGGGTTCGAATCCCCTCAGCTCCACCAATCGTAACTTCTCCACACCAAGAAGTCGAGACCTTCTTTGAGTTCGCCATAACGCACGCTTTCCAAGGCAGGAGGCGTGAATAATGGCCAAGGCCCCTTCTCGGAAAGCAGCATCCCGCGAAAGCCCGCTGAGATCGTGCTACGAAGCAAACCTCAACGCGTGTGCCTGTGTTTCCAGACCCTCGGTGGTTCTCTTTCACCCTCATGGCAGGAGCGGAGCTATGAAACTGCATGACTATTCCGCGTCCCATCCAAACCAAACTGCAGGAACTAAGGCATACTTAGAACCCAGCGAAGTAGAAAGCCTGGAGAAATGCACCAGCAATCTCCGAGACAGATTGCTAGTTCGCCTCTTATTTCACCTGGGATGTCGCGTATCCGAAGCTCTAGCTTTACAAATCCAGGACATAGACTTCAACAACGGCACAGTAGTTATTCAACATCTAAAGTGCAGCATCAGACTTTCTTGCCGTATGTGTGGAACAAGGCTTGGGGCGAGTCATGTCTTTTGCCCTAAATGCGGTGTCAAGATAGAGATGAGTAAGAGCGAAGAGCAGTTGCACCGCCGGCAGCGCGTGTTGCCCATTGACACGGATACCTTAAAGCTGCTCAACGAATACATTCGGCGAGGTGGTCCGATTGTTCGAGATGGGAAGAAACTGATTTTCGGCATTAACAGACATCGGGCGTGGCAGGTTGTAGGGGAATGCGCTGAAAAAGCAGGATTGCCCAAGCTAGTTAACTCTGAGAGCGGAAAGATGCATAACGTCAGTCCGCATCGCCTGCGGGACAGTTTCGCAGTTCATGCAGTAAAACTCGACGATTCAGGCGATGGGTTGCGGCTTATTCAAGAACATCTCGGCCATCGCAGCTTCGATACGACCGCTAGATACAGAAAAATATCGGGCACAGAGCATCAGGAATGGTACGAAAGACTCTGGAGCAGAAAAAGTTGATCGGCACATTTTGCATCTCCGAGGTGAAGCGAGTTGGCTGAGCTACTGAGACCAGCCAGGGGCGGCTTTCTTCGCCCCTTTGGCTGCGGTTGGTTTATCAGGGAATTTCTTCTGGGGTACGGCCCGGACGGATCGCCGTCAATCGACCCTGAAGTTGGGGCCCCTCAGGCCGATGTTTTCTATTTCTACAAGAGAGCGTTAATGCGAGCTACGGCGGTGGACGAGGCGACGAGAATGGAGGAAAAGCGGGCCCGAGGGGAAAAGCGTTCGATAGACCCCACTAACATCAAGAAGCTCACTGAGCAATATCTGTCTAAAATGCCTTACAAATCTCGAGGATGCCGATTCCACAGTTTTGTCGTGTATTTCTCTAACCTTCAACGGTTACATTGGGTGGAGCCCACAGGGCGAGAGGAGCCGTCTAGCTTCCAGGATCATTACCCACCCGGTCCGCCACGCCGTTATTTCCGTCTCACTGACGCTGGTAGGACCGCTCCTGAGATAGCCTGGGTTAATCCCTATCGCGCTCTCTACGGCTAATATTTGGCCTACTGGACGTAAAGCCGATAACGCTTGGTTTTTGTTCATGAAATCTAAGGGAAACCAGATGAGGGGCTCTTGTTCAAGGGACGTTCAAATGGTGTTCAGAATGCCGTTCAAATGCCGGTTACATCATTCAAATGTGGTTCAAATCTCCAGCATTTATCAGTTCAAAAATCACGTGTAAAAGGAGACTAAAGATGGAACGATTAACAGCAAAAAAGAAACTCGCCGTTGTCAGGCTTTATTTGTCCGGCCTATCCTATGATAACATTGCAGCTAAGAGCGGTGTCAGCAAAGGGACAGTCGCCAATGTTGCCACCGAGCTGAAGGCAGGCATGATTCCCGAGGCAGCTGATGTCGGTGACTACATTGAGGCACTTCGCGAATTATCCTTCGACTTGAAACGGTCAGAGCTAACTCCGGGGCAGTGTGCTGTGGGGCTCATACTTCTCAACCAGATCACTGAATGTGGGCTCGACCCGGCCGACATCAGTCGCTGGCCGATGATTCTCAAATCGGTGCGAAACGAAGATGATATTAACGAGTTTGTCCGGCTGGTCTACAGCATTCAAGAGGTTCAGCAAAGAAGCGGCTTGAGTCTTGAGGCTCTCGACAACAAGGCCCGCGAACTCGAGAAAAAAGCAGCCGACCTGGAACATATGTCGACCAAACTAGAGGACTACAAGAAGCAGCTCGTCGAACTGACCAGGCAGCGAGAGGAACTTACCAGCTCAGTAGACATGCTCGACCAGAAGAATAAACTGCTGAGGCCACAGATCAAGGACCTGGAAAGACGTGAGCAGGCCCTGTCACGCCGGATTGGTGATATGGAACCGAAGGCCAACAAAGCGGAAGCAACTCTCTCTACCTTGAAGAGCGAGATGCAGAAGCTTGAAGATGTGGGGATTTCCCTCGGAGAGCTGGCTGAGTTCAGCGAGAACTTAGAAATGATTGTCCAGCATCACACTATCAAGCCCTCCGAACTCAGGATTCGCTTACTGCACGAGCTTGAGAACCTGGATAAAGGGCTGACACTGGAAACGCTAATCCATAGCCGGCAGCAGGAGTTGGACAAAATGGAGCAAGCACTTGTCACAACCAAAAGCGAAGCAGAGACCACCAGGGTAGTTGTCGACGGCCTCAAACAGGAGAAGACAAATCTGGAGGCCAGCATCAAGGAAATGAGGGAAAAGGTGAGCCGGGAAATCCTCAAAATCATCCCCCTCGCTCAGGATACCATCGGCAAACTGCGGGAGGAACTGCAGCACGGCAACGACGAGGCTTTGGCCGAGGTACGGCGGCTCAGGGACGAAGCCGTGGACGTAGGCAAAGAGGTTGGCCGATGCGAAGGAATCTTGCAGTCTAGCCAATGGCTCAATGAGTTGTTGGCCCTGGTGCGAGGTGAAGAGGAGATTGAAGCCAAACGGGTCAGGATTATTGCCTTGTCAGTCATACGAGCTCTCCACATCTGGTTGAAACATCAGCACTCTCTGTCCTTCAAACTTCTACCGATTACCGTTGAGAACCTGATCAGCGAGCTGGAACAATGGAAAGTATGAAATCATTTCGCGACCGTTTGGAAAATTTGCAGTCTCAAGCGAAGAAGCTAACCGAAACAGAGCTTGCCTTGAATGCACTGTTTGCCGGAGAGGAAACCCGGCTGAAGTGGGAAGAAGAAGCATCAAGTCTGAGAGCATTGCATCGTACTATCGTAGAGCAACTGGAGCGAATGAAATACAGCGAGAGTTCCGCATGCTACGGAGATACTAAAGCCAATTTGACTTTCTCACTCACCGGACTCGCTGCAAAAATCATTGTAGCAACAACAAAGAACCAGCGGGCGTGGAACGTTGTTAACAACATTTTTGACACGGAAGGTCATAAAAAGCCTTTCGGTACAGTCATGGTTTCATGGTTTGTGTCGGTCCCAAGGGGCTGCCCGATGACGCGACAGTTATCTCTATATCTCAGTCAGCCCGTGAATCAAATCGACCGGAGCCTGAGATTATGAAGAAACTACAAGACGATGGCTATCTCCTCTTCAGCAAAGAGGTATTCACTGTTCTGATTGACAAGCTGGTCGGTGATGTTCGGGAGGGGCGGCTGCATTTGCCGGTATCCAGGGACAGACTGGCCGAGATTGCAGGATTGAACAAGCCAAAGCTCAGAATCAAGGTCATAGAAGCAGAGTAGATTACCACTCTGCTGGTAAGGCCAGTCCTCTCGGTCTTGCCCTTGATGGTACCTGCTCTCCCTTACAGCTCTGCCTGAGCAGTCCTGCTGGCATCTGACAAGCCTGTATTCGCCATTTCACCCAACTTGATTCATCCCAAGAAAATGAAGCTGCCCACCCAATACAACGAAAATATAGGTTCATTCTTTTAATGAACAAAATGTCCTTTTGTGTGATGATGGATACTGAACAATTGAACTTTAACAATTGAATAATGACAAGCCTAGCCTGAACGATTGCTCACTTTTGGGCAAATAGACGCAAAAGGGGGCAAGTAAATGACTGGACAATACGAAAGGCGGGGCGTTTGGTGTGGACAGACCGCAAGTTGCCAGCCCACAACGGCAAAGCCTCGCCAGCTAAAGTCTAACGGAAGCGGAAAGGGAAGGCAAACCGACAATGGTAGCAACGGTTACGACCAGCTATAAGACCAGCAAGGCTGGATACCAACCACAGACGGCTTTAAGTGGGCAACGGTTCACTGGGCTACCTTATATGATGTAGCCTCAAAATATGCTAACAAAGGAAAGGCGCAGGATACTGAGGATTTGCTACATACCATACTTGAAACGCTGGCGGTAGCGGAACGGAATAACGGACACAAGCCATTTACTCTAGGCACAATGCACAGGATAGCTAGGCGATGTGTAGCCGACTATTGGTTTGACCACTACGGGATAAACAACGGACTGGACTGTAAGCACTGTAGCAAATCGCAAAGGGCAAAGTGTAAAGAGGACTGGCTATATACCGAATGTCCGAGAGCTATCACACTGGAAAGCCTATCAAAGCCTATTATAGACAGCGAAGGCAACATGACCGAGCTGGGAGAGCTGATAGCCGACCCAGACAGCCTAAGCCCTGAGTTCTGGGATAAGGAAAGCCTCTGGCAGTTGGGATACAAGCCTAGACTGGTAGCCATAGCCAACAAGCTGAAGGCGGGAACACCGTTAGGCTGGAAAGACCATAAATACCTTCAGAGATACAGGCGGGAAGCTCAAAAAAAGCTGTTTTGAATGTCCAATTTTGGGGTGATTTCGGAGACTTATATTAGTGGAAGCATCGTATAGGCTAGCGAGGTTCAGCTATGCGAGGCTTACTACTAGGCGATGCCGATGGACTTTGCCCAGCTATCGGATAGCCAAAGGGGGTGTTCTAAAATAGAACAATTGAATATCGTGGGCAAGCGTTCAGGCGATGGTTTTGTAACTCACAAGGTTACACTGGTAAACGCCCTGTCAAGGGTGATGGCTGAAAGGCTATTACTGATGGACTTGACCATAGGGCGTAAAGGCTTCGCAGGATATATCACGGCTTTGTCAGGTTCTAATATCGTCAAGATAGTTCCTGCCAACGGTAACGCTAGCGGTTCGCAGGTTACTGATAAGAGGCTGAAGGTAGTCTGCGGAGCTAATACCAGTTACCTTGAGGACACAGCTTGGGTTGGCGATAAGACATCAATGACCTTCGCTGAAGTCAGGGTGAGCCCTAATAACACTGTCAAGCCTAACATCGGAAGCATAGAGCTAGCAGAGGCACTCAATAGAGTGCTTCCCTTCACTAGCAAAGACGACGCCAGACCAGTTCTCCAATGCGTCAAGTTTATAGCTGGGGAAGGTAAATTGAAGCTGGTTGGTGCTGATGGGTTTAGGCTAGCAGAGGTTACACTCGACTTTGACGAGGACATAGAGGGGCAAGTCCTGATAAATCGTGATGAGTTGAAAGGCATAACTGGCGCACTTCGCAAGGCAAAGCGAGTTAGGCTAGGCTTTGAGGCAAGCGGTGAAACTTTAGACGGAATGAGCCTTGTCATTGACACCGAGGCAATACGCTGTAAGTGGCGTGGCGCTGATGGACAGTTTCCCGATTACGGAAGGCTTATACCGACGGAGTTTAGCACCTTCGCACACCTTGACACCCTAGAGGTTATCAAGGCGGTTGGCGCACTCAAGGCACTGTCAGACAAGCCTAACGAATATCCGCTGGACTTGACCATTGGCGAAGGCAAGATGGTTATCGCCAGTCCCGATGAGAAGGGCGAAGCCATAATCACAGCCGATACCGATGGACAAGGCTATGTCAGGATAGACGGTAAATACCTTGCCGATGTGCTAAAGGCTTGCGGTGGTATGGTGGACTTTAAGCTGACCAATGCTTACTCACCAATGCTCTTTGCTACCGAAGGTTATCAAGTGGTAGTAATGCCGATGATGAGTAGCAAGGCACAGGCAGCGCAGAAGGAAGCCGTAGCCCAAGTCCAAGCCGAGCCTAGCGGAGAAGCAGAAGCCGAGCTAGAGGCAATAGAAGCCGAAGCCCAAGCCGATGTGAAGCAAAGCCGAAGCGAACCCGCAGCCGTAAGAGAGAACCAGTAGCCGTAGCATAAGAACGCTTAACCACAAACAGAGCCACGCAAAAAGAGGCGAGGAACCGCCTCTTTTTGCCATTTTCAAGGGGTATCCTACCCTGTAGCGGGGTGGGATGCCCCTTTTTTGTGCGTGGCAAGGGCGAAAATAGTCAGAAAGGGAGTAATATGGAATGTGCTTTTTGCCATCACAACGCCCGGGGCTTGATAAACCTGCGAGTTTACACACGACAAGGTATTCAGGTCTGTGAGGAGTGCTATAAGGCGATAGATAGCCATCGCCACAAACCATACTCAAAGGTAATGAACAAACTGGCTCTAGTTGAAGCTGGCTACCCTGTCAATCGGAAGCTGGCAAGAAGTTAAATATAGCCTAGCCTTAGCTGGGACAGGCTGCGAACGAATAGGGTCGAGGTTAACTCCTCGACCCTATTTTTTTGCCTCTGAAGTAACAATACAAGTTAATGTGACCCTAATTGAACAAAATGCAATTTTGTCACATTCAAGCGCTGTGGAAGAATACTATGCGTTTAACGCATGTGACAGAATGGAATTTCGTTCAACGACGCAACAAAGCATTATTTTACGCAATGAAGTAACGGCATAACAATGGTTGTATCGATCGCGCCTATTAGCTGGCATCTCACTTCGTTGACTTTGGTGGAAAAGGAACTTCAAAACAACCTAAAGTATTATGAAAAAGAGTTCATCCCAACGTAACGCGGAGAGAAGCCGCCTTTAGACAATAGCAGGTGTTTTGTCAGACACAGTAAGAGTTGGTTTCCCAGTCGCATCGGTATGGGTGCTAAGAGGCAAAGTTGGGAGCAAACGCTGAATCCTAGAATGCCAGAGCCGCTGTGCCAGCTCGAAGTGCTTCAAGGCCTGATTTCTCCACGAGAACTCCTCCGCATACCTCACCGCTCTCTCCGAAATATCGTTCCTAAGCTCGGGATGGAGTACAAGTTCTTTGAGGCCAGCAATTGCTTGTTCAAAGTCCACATAAGTCAAACCTCCAGCCATCTTCACAGTTTCGCCAACACCCTCAGTATCCCGGCAAGCAATTGTAGCCCCAGCACCTAAGGCATGTGCCAAAATTCCGCTCTGCGTGCAGTCGCTTGGCCAATAGAAGTAGATGTCCAATGCTCTCAGTAGGATAGGGAGGACATCTTCAGGTAGATAAGTCTCTAGAAAGAACTGTCCTGTACTGTTGTGCCTAGTCCTCAATTCCGCGGCAAACTTGCTATCGACACTGCTGCCGGCTTTCCGCAAGAAGCCGGCACGAACCGCGACGATCCTCCTTCGAGGCAGCATCTGCTGCAGCAAATCTTGGGCACGGTAGAGGAGTTCAGTACCTTTGCTAGCGGTGATGAATCCAGCCGCGCCCATCACGATCGTATCCTCGTCAAGGAACACACGTTGCTGCTTTAGACTATCCTTATACGCTTGATCCAATCCGGATTCATATACCAGATGCTTGTGAATCCTCACCTTGGCCTCTGCTCTACTCATCCTGACTATTACAGGATAAAGATGAATACCATGTCTTAACACGTGCACCTTGTCCCTATGTTCTGGGAAGGCTCGAGTTACTGTTTGGTATACTCCGTCACTAAACACGGTGATCGCATCCGTGTGAGGTAGCAACAAGCGCAGGAGTGAGTATTCCTGCTTTCGCAGCCCGCAAGTGGTTTCACTACTTTGAAAGTGAAGTGAATGGAGGGAAACCACCTTTATTTGATCCAAGTCCCTGAGCATATCAACGAATTTGGCGCTGTCTAGCCAGATACCGAATTCGTGTTGAAACCACAGGACAGAGTCTTCATTTTTCGCAACGAGTTCGTTAAGTCCATCTTGAATCATTGGGGCGCTATAGCTACGACGGTCAGGTATGCCATACCCAACACGACCCGTTACCACCTCATGGTCAGCCGTTAACGATACCCCGTATTTCTCCAAATCAAAGGATAGCACTCCCCATCTTCCTACAGGGCTTTTACGGGTTATAAAGCTCGTGTAGTCAGCTATCCCGCACATTATTGGTTTATATGGTCCCACGAAGTAAATGGATGCCGTTTCACCACCCCCTTACATTCCCTTTGTGCATACCATATACAGTGTATCAAGTAGCCGAAAGCATTCACCACTTGGAACTGTAGCTGTAGTTGCCACTGTCAGACCGCCGTGCTTTATTGGCTCGGCGGCACGAGGGACAGCGCTTGGGCTCGTTAGTAAAGCCTTTAGATGCGAAGAATTCTTGTTCCCCAGCGCTGAAACGAAAGGTAGTTCCACAATCGGAACATTGGATCGACTTATCCTGAAAACTCATTGCATAACCTCCTCTCCTGCTCCTCTCCTGTGAATTTTAGTTAGAGTTCGGGTTGTCCAAATACTTTAGATAAATCCGAGGGGATTAAATAAGAAGCTTGTAATAACCTAAACTTGAACTGAATAAATCATACACTAGAAGGAGTCTCTTTGTCAAATAAGTTCAAGAACGAAGGTGATGAACGCCACGTCAATCCTTTCTTGATGTTCTCTGCTTTTACTAGCACCCGATTACGCGCTCCCGTTGGAGTTAGCGGAACCTGGTGCTATCCACAATCGTTGCCGGCGGAATCCCTCCAACTTTCAGGATAAAAAGGTCTACCCTAAAAGAACATTAGAGAAATACTAGAATTCCATTAGAATTCTCGGATCACTTCCTGCCCTATTAAGAGAACCCACCATCTATATTGTAAGCCTCTAAAAATGAAAATGTTGCAACATTTAGACCAGAAAACTAACAAAATTGTGAAACTTTTGGGTGTGTGACTCAAGCCCAGTCTACACGCTTAGATGATTCGACGCTGGGCAATGTCAAGATTGCAATCGCGGTAGGCTTACTTGAATGACGAATTCTAGAAGGGTATTATCTCAAATAGCACCTCGGTTTTTACCTTGCCTGATCTCTTCTGGAACAAGGTCGGACACCTTCGCTATGGCAACGCACGCTACCGTGTCTGCTGCGCCATAGTAAACAAGAATCTCGTCATCGTCGTCAAGCATTTCCTTGTCAACTTGAGGAACAGCACCGCAGCTGAATACTACATTAGGAACGTAGCATCCCTCCTCGTCAAGCTCGTAGCTTTCCTCGGGTTCCAACACAGGATTGGGCGAGCGATAAAGTAGCTGTCCTGGGTCGTCCAGTGCTACAAGCAGCATACCAAGTCGGTATATCCAAGAATGGTCAACACCGTGATAGATGAGAAGCCACCCATATTTGGTTCTGATAGGCTGGGACCCGCCGCCAATTTTGAACCCATCCCACGCCATTCCTGCTCCTGGGCCTATTAATATACGGTGGTCTTCTCGAGGCCAGGGGCAGTCAAGACGCTCAGAGGAGGAAATCCAAATGCTTGGCTCAATCCTATGATACATGACGTACCGTCCGTTGAACGTCTGCGGAAATAAGGTGGCATCCTTGTCGTCAAAGCCAGGAAAAGCAAGGCCGTGTTTTTTCCACTTGTTCCAGCGACGATTCAAGAAGTCATCCAGACCGATTGAAGCTAGGGCGATCTGAGCGGAGACACTGCTGTAGGCAGTATAAAACATGTAAATGCGTTCTCCGATGAGGACAAGCCTGGGATCCTCACAGCCTTTTGCCTCCCATTCCTCTCCTGGCTCAAATACTGGGCTTTCCAACCTCTCCTCAATATGCAAGCCGTCTGAGCTTATGGCGAGCCCAATTCGGGAAACCTCATCCTCTCCACAGGCGCGATACAGGATGTATATCTTGCCTTTCAGCATTATCGCACCAGGATTGAACACGTATTTGGATTCCCAGGGGTGTTCTGCTATCGCCTTGAGAATGGGATTCCCTGTAAACCTGCGCAGCTTGCCTGCTTTAGGCTCCGCTGGACGTGGCAGTTGCTCAGGTATTACTTGCTGCACCGTTTGCCAGCCAGGAAGGATCAGCCGAGCCAGGTTTTCCGATTCCCTCCCGTGCCCCATTAGTTCTGTAATCCTGCTATCCATGTTCTCCTCACTACTCCCCAAAGCCGTAACCAGTTCGACCAGAAATTCCCGTGATGCCCAATCTCTCTCCACGTGCAGTGAGAGAGGTGTGGGTACGCCTCTTCCGCCCTTAAAGCTATAACTGGCCCAGGTCCAAGCGGAGCAGGGTATAAATTTGCCATCGGGTAAGGACAGGGCAAGGTGGTAGCAATCCACCATATGGCTCAAGCTTTGGGTGAGACGCGACAATGAGGGATCTTCCTTTGTCTCCAAATCCCGGATCATCTTTCTCACCCGCTCGACCAATATCCCCTGGATCTTGCTTTCAAACATGTTGTGGGCAGATAGTGGATCTCTTCCCCAATGGCCCTTCAGCGAGTTTACTACCCTGGTCCCGAATTCCTTTCTCTCCCGTGCAAACTGCTCCCATATTTTCCCAAATCTTTCAGCTTCCACAATATTCTTGACCATCATTAGGAAATAGCGCAGCTTGGGAAATTCACCACCTGCTCCCCGGCGCAAATTGCTGATGAGAAGCCTTCCTGCGAGCTTGCTTAAGGTCGAAGGCTCCTTGGGAAGTGCAAGCATGGAGAAATCCTCATAGCTCACTACCAGTGGCTCCAAAGGCAGGCGGGCAAAGTGCTCGGGCCGTGCATTTCCGGCTATCCATTCCCACAATATCTCCGTATGTTCTGTCTCCTCCAACAGGCTAGACAAAGCCAAGATATCCTTTGGCCCGTAGTGTTGTTCAAGCTCGGCCAGATTGGCCGCACCGAATTTGATAAGCAAGTTGGAGGGCGAATTTCGCTGCAAAATCCAAGAGGCCACCTCAGGTTTTAGAGTGAAGGTTTCCGAATGAGGAAAGTTCTGCAATATGGCCTCAGCAACCTTCTTGGTTCCATCTAAGGTTGAAAGATCCCCACTCAAAAGGAGTTCATTCATATTATGCTCCACCTGGAGCATAAGCTTTTCTATGTTTTCGGCGATATCGGTGGAATTCGGCTCGTGAGGGATCTTGAGCTGTTCATGATAGAACTCCCTAAATTCCTTGTAGTGCCTTTGAAGAATATCATTATAGATGCTATCAGTGCTTATAATCTCTTCGGTAGGCGAGGTAAGCTCCTTAGGCAGTATTAAGGGAACTCCGGGTATGAACTCGCGGTAAGTCACCATAGGCAGAAGTGGCTTGAGAGCATCTTCTTTGTCCCTCCATGCCGCCAAGAAGCCGGGCTTCTGTTTGATGAATTCCTCGATCTGCTGCTGAATCTCCCGCTCTGCCACAAGAGTCGTGAGATGCTCTGCCAGGTCGAGGATAGCAGCCTCTGACCGTTGCTTGAACACCTCAAGCTCCTGAGCAAACCCAGCCTCCCTTGCATAACAAATGGGGATGAAAGCATTCAAGACAGCGTCCTTGGCGAATTCCTGTTCTAGACAGTAAACGAGTAAAAAGTCATTAACAATCTCGGCCCAGAGGTGTGCAGGAAACCTGAAAGCCTTTTGGTCAGTCCCTGCTAGCCTCCGTAGTTCTATTGAAGCTTCTCTGGAGAGGATCTCTTCATATAAGCCCTGGAACTCGATGAAACCTTGTCTGTATCGCTCTATTGCAAGGGGGTCTGGTGCCACTTCTTCCGGGCAGTGGAACTTTCTGTCTCCAAAGATAGCTAGGGGGTAGATTATGTCTCCTCTTTGCTGCCACCAGTCTTTGCTGGCTGCAATCTGCTCAAAGATTACTTTGGTTTGCTGCCTCCACACACTTTCTTTGTCTGGGTAGACTCTACGAATCTTCACACCAAGGCTGGTTTCGCAAATCCTCGCTTCGTTGATGATGGCCGTCGTGATGAGCTGGCTATCCATGCCATACTCACCAACTTCATCACTCCAGATGTTGAGATCAGCCAAATAGATTCTGAGGAGCTTGCTTGAGATACCAAGTATTTTGCCTGGAAGTCCCCCTGCTTTCAGATTAAAGATGGAAGCGAGCAAAGGACTCACGAGGTGATTGGAGACTGTATTATCAAGGTAGTGACTATCGAACCTGGGTATAACGAGGTCTACACCTTCTTTCTCTATCGGAATGATGAGACGACTTACCCATTCCGGAGCCAAGCCTTCAATTTCAGTTTTCACATTTCTGCTATCAAGGTCGGGCTCAAATAAAGCTAAATCGGCGTTAAGCCTGTTCGCTATCTCTACTATTGCCTTAAGAGTCGAAGCTTTGTCCCTCGCATTTTCATTCTTCATGAGGAAGGCTATCATGTCTACTGCATGTCCCAGAGGTACTTCCTGAATAACGTCCAAAGCGTCCTTCCCTTCCGGCGCGCCAACGCACACAATAACGCATTTCTTGTCAGGGAAGAATTCTGAAAGCCCCTTTGCCACGGTTTTGTATACGTGCCCAATTGTATCGACTTCGTTTTGGAAGGGGATGCCCACCACAATGTTTGCATTTCCTATCCTCTCGGCTATCTCGAGGGGTTTACTAAGGGATTCCGCATAGGCTTTCTCAGCTAATGAGGTGCTCTTTTCAGTCTCTTTCAAGTCTACTCCTTGTCTCAATGGCGATGTATCTGGTAATGCCACTAACGTAATTGAAATGTTAGCAGTTATGCCATCGCCTATACAATATTGTTTCTGGTGGCCATTGTTACTCTCTTTCGTACCAGCAACTACGCTTCCCTTAACAAGCCAGAACGTTTATACTGAAAATGAGGCTGATAGGAAGCTAGCCAAAGGAGACGGCACAATGGAAGTGCTTATTGTTCATTTTCGCTCTGCTCCCGCCGGGGGACTGCAAAAACAACGGGTAAATGTGGATCCTCTCGACTCGGCGGGCACTGATGGTGTTTCGCTGGAGATAGCCAAACGCCAAGCCTCCCTCGAAAGTATGGGCCATAAGGTAGCGATTTGCTCAGCATACGATTGGGCAGACTTCGCGATACCGGCATTGGAGTTTGACTCTGAAGAAGTGATGCTGATGATGCGGAATTTATTCGGACCTGGGCTGGTGGACTTTGCTAGCGAGGCAGAGTTGAAAAGCGCATTTGATGCCTCCTTACTGGAGCTGAGGCAGGAATTGGGCAAGGTGATTACGGATTTCAAGCCAGACATACTATTTGTCCACAACATGTTATCTCTTCCTGTGCATCCCGTCGCGACTGTAGCTTTAACCGACCTGCTCAGAGAGACCCGGTTGCCTTGTGCTGCGATCCACCATGACGTTCTAAGCGAAGGCGCCTACAAATTCACCCCGACATGCGATTTCGCTAAATCAATTCTTGAGGAATACTTTCCTCCAGTGTTACCTAATCTTAGACATTGGACGATCAACTCTCACAATCAGATGGCTCTTAAGAATAAAGGCATCCAAGCCGAAGTGATCCATGATACGATGGATTTCAATCAAAAACTTGACACGGCAGAGCAAGCCAGAATACGAGCCACTCTTCGTGGGAAATACGGTATCAAGCCAAATGATATTGTTCTCTTTGTCGGGGCCCGCATTGTGCCCAACAAGCAGACTGAATTGGCAGGGCACCTAACCGAGGTTTTACAAAGGTTTCGTCCGGAGATGGTCGGGAAGAGGCTGTACACCGGCGAGGTATTTTCTGACCTTAATCGAGTAGTGCTGGTTCTCGCAGGTCGACCAGAGCGGGCCTTCATTGACTACCAAAAGAAGGTGTTTGATCTATTCGACACATTGAAAATTGTCTGGAAATATATAGGTGGTGATGTTCGCCCATATCGTTCCGAAGATGAAGGGCTTTATGCTCTGTATCCCGATTTCTATGCTATAGCCGACTTCGTCCTTTACCCCACAGGATGGGAAGGATTTGGAAACCAACTTCTCGAGGCATTCGCCTCTGGGCTGCCCGTGGCAGTCTTCGAGTATCCCGTTTTCAAGGAGGATATTGCCCCGAGGGGCGTTAAGGTCGTGTCTCTTGGAGACATACTGCTCCCAGAGAGAGACTACATGGGGCTTGTTCAAATTCCCGTGGAAGTGCTGACGCGAGCGGCCCGCGAGATAATAGCAGTCCTTACGTGTCCTGAGAGGTTATCACGTATCACTGACCACAATATTATGGTAGGGAAGAGGTGCTTCAGCTTTGATGTGCTTCGAGCTCACCTAGATGAGGCACTAACTTGGGCCCGCCTAATCAAAGGTCAAAAGGTTGATGAGGTCCAGCGGAACCAGGATAGCTAATGGGGTTGGATGACATATAAACTAGCGCCTTAGCGCAAATCCGCTGGCTGGACTTGCTGCTATTCGCCTTTAGGCTGAGCAAGCCTCACCCTGATTGCGTGGGGGCGACCGTTGGGGTCCCGTGTAACCTCAAATTCTACTTTTTGCCCTTCTCTAAGGGAACCATAGTCCACCCCTTGAAGCTGGTTGCGGCCAAAGAAGAGCTCTTCTTCCCGCTCTGTCTTGATGAACCCAAAACCACGGTCTGCAATTAGCCGTTTTATTGTGCCCTTTTGCATGGAATGCCTCTCCAAATCCGTTGGCCGGGCTACCAGCCAGCCAAAGCATACACCCTGATCCCATTATACCACTTGCTAGTTCAGTGAAGTTTGAGGATAATTTGAGGCTTTATCAGAGGATTGAGCAACTTTTGAGAAGGGAATTGGCTTTCGCCATAAACATAACAAACCGTCATTTTGTGACAGGACGGCGCTATTCTACGATTCTGACGCACATACTGTATGGTCAGACGTATTTAGTAATGCAGTATAATTATAGAAATGAGATGTAAGACAATTCTTAATGGTTCCCCGCTAAGGATTAATGTTTCTCTTTTGTCAATAGCAATCGCATTCGCTGTCATCTCCAGTCTTTCGGATAGAGGAAATCTTAGAATTATATGTCTTATAGCCGCAGGGCTATTAACTCTGGCGGCAGTGGGGCCATCCTCATTCTGCTTCGTGTGGGAACACGTGAGAAAGGGAAAACCTAGATGCGTAGAAGACCCCGATACTGTCATACCACGATGGAAGCAATTCTGCCAATCAATGGGTATTGAAAAGTATATTAAGGTGAAGGTTTTTACCAATTTGCGCAACGCCTACGCCAATGGCACCACGATAGAAATAGGTCAGCCTGTATTAGATAGTCTTGATAGCGTTTCGATAAAGGGAGTATTTGCCCACGAACTCGCACATATTAAGCGGAATCATACCTTGAAAAATGGCGTTTGCTTTTTGGAGTAGTATTTGTGTCAGGCGTGTTGTTTGGGGGAATCCTATATGGCTTCGGCCCGTTAGCCTCTTCCCCTTTCGCGTGCACAGCTTTGTCAATAATCTTAATCGGTTTGATGGGCATAGCTATGCGATTCATATCATGGCCGTGCGAATACGAAGCCGATTTAATGGCCGACCAATGTGTGAAGCAGGGAGCAGTTGCCTCCTCCCTCAAAGCAATAGCTACGTTGAGGAAGATGGATTTTACGCGTGACTTCTATGGACACCCGTCAGTAAACAGGCGCATCGCAAATTTAGACTGCTCACAAAAAACAAGGTTTAGAAAATGGTATATTGAACTCTAGGTGCTTATCACACAAAAAGCCAAATTGTTCGCTTAACTTCCTCGAACCCCGTGGGGTGGTTGGGCAATTGCTAAGCCATTTCAGGAATGCTTTGAATCTCAACTATTTGCCTTTCGGCGTTTTCTGAGCCAGATTACCAAAGGCGAAATTGAATTTATTACTTAGCGCTTAAAAGCGACTGTATAAACCATCGTATTGTTCACTTGCCAAACTTACTCCTATGGCTTGCCGTCAAAAAACTGTAAGCATAAAATAGGGACGCCGAGGATATTCTGATCATAGTCAGTGGCTATCCAATGGCGATGAGGCGATTTCTAGCAGAGCAAAGTAATGAAACAATCAGTTAAGCAATTTCTAAAACCAGATTGGAGAAAAATCCTAATCACTCTAATTCTTCTAGGTCTTACATATTTCTATAAGGTCGACTGTTCACCTGGAGGAGTGTTTATATGCGAAGCCTATGGATTTCCAATTTCTTACTTTCGCATGTCGAGTGGGGATTTCGTTTATTATCCCCAATATTCTATTTTATGGCTGGGGCTGGTAGTAGATTTAATCTTCTGGTATTTTGTTTCCTCTGCAATAGTTTTTGCTCTTATACAGTTAAAAAAGCGACGTTAACAATGCATCGTTTTGTGACTTGATAATCAATCAGATCGTGTCTTCAAAATTTGCTTCCTAGTTCCACTTCAATTTCCACTTTAGTCCAGAGCATGTTCCACCTTAGTACACTTCAGTTTCCGCTCAAGTTTCCACTTGGCTCCACTTTTCCTCTAGTTCGGTTTCCGCTTGAGTGCTCCAAAGTGCTGCACCTTGTCTCCACTTCAGTTTCCACTATTTAGTATTTCAGCGCAGCCTATTCGGCTCATGAAGCTCACATGCCTCATGGATTAACGGTGCCGCAGACGAGCTGGTTTTGGATTAGCTTCGCGCTAGTCCTATGGTTCCAGTTCCAGGGTGGAAGTGCTAACTTCTGAGTTGCAGCTTCGTTGTAGCTTCTAACTTACACTTGGAACTTGGAACCTGGAACTTGGAACTCGTAGCTCATAAGTTGTAATCTGTAACTCCGCACTTCCAATTCCATGTTCCAATACATGGTTCCAGAAACTGAGTAAGTAAGCCGGTATCCAGTTTCAGTGTTCACAGTTAGCATTACCAATAGAATTGCATCACAATCCGGAATTGGTTGCGCATAACCGTTTTGTTTAGTTCCTCGTTCTGCATTGACCGGGACAAGCGAGTGCACAGACCATCAGATTGTGATTGTTGCCTGCGAGATACGTTCCTTGAGTTGATCTGATCCTGCTTCCCCCCGTTCTTCGCTCTGTCGCTCTTTTACATGAAAGAGCATGCACAATGGAGCGGACAGCGAAGAGCAGAGAGCAGAGAGCAGAGAGCAGAGAGCAGAGAGCATGGAGTATGGAGTATGGAGTATGGAAGATAGGGTATGTAGGATATACGATAAGCGACATGTGACTGAGTATGACTGATAGGGACAACAGGGTCGAGGACTAAGAGACGAGCGACAAGCAGTAAGCCATTCGGTTGCTACTCAAGAGCAGCATACAGTTGAACAATTCTGACTAAAGTGCAATCTCCTTGAAGCCAAAGCCACTAGCGTCCCGTGGAGAATAGTTGTGACATAACTTTTCGTTGCCAAGAGATACCTCCTCTCCGACCAGAACGGGTGAGAGATTCAAGAGACACGGGCAGAGCTGGTCTACTGAAGGAGTGAGCAATCGGCTCTTTGTCAAACTACGGACGTTGTGCTACAATAAGAGCGACTGGGAGGTAGTCTGGTAAGGCAAGCAAGCCAAGGGCTGAATTTCCCCCAACAAATTAACACAACCACAAATTCCGGGCAACAACTTCAGCAGGTCTTCCTCAAGAAAGAGAAATAACAATGGCTAAAGGAAGAAGCATCAACCTGAATAGTGATGATATATTGGCTGAAAGCTTACTCAGCGATGAAGCCGGAGTTGAAGATGTCAGCGCCATAGTCGAGGAAGTTGAAGAGAAAGAAGAAATCGAAGAATTCCTTCCCGATGAAGCTGAAGAGAGCAAGCCTCCGGCAGCACTAGGGGAATACGAGGTAATTGACGACTCAACTCGTATGTATCTTCAGGAACTCGGCAGGGTGCCGCTGCTTACAGCTCACGAAGAG
>Ga0315532_1000348_pt1 | contig 37645 bp, 24 predicted proteins | sample SalMarWE160370MG_FD_203082 | JGI IMG/M metagenome (GOLD analysis project Ga0315532, IMG submission 203082) | Salt marsh sediment microbial communities from the Plum Island Ecosystem LTER, Massachusetts, United States - Salt Marsh Sediment WE1603-70 ...
TCATGTTTGTCTTTATTTTCTCATCCCGTGTTAATATCGCCGCCAACTGAGCTGTCGTCTGTTCGAGAATGCCTCCCGTTTCGCCGACCCTTATCATCGACAAATACAATGGACTAAAAATTCTCCCTTGTTTGGCCATAGCTTCTGAAAGTGACTGACCTGAGCTTACCGCCTGCACAAGATCGCCGAGCAACTCTTCCATTGCCACCTTATGCTGCTGCTGACGAATGAGCTCAAGTCCATTCAACAGTGGAAGTCCTGCCTGCAAAGCAGTGCTCAATTGAGTAGTCATAGCTAAAATATCTTTGCTGGTAATCCTTCTCGACCCGAATCTTAAAAAGCTAGTCAAATCCGGTGGTACTTTCTTCTCGCCGCTGACATGTCGCACCTGAGTCTTTTCCGCCAACTCTATTACGAATCGGCCTTCACCAGTCAGAGTAACAACAGCACTTCTGCGGTCAGCGGCTTCTATCACACCTGTGATGTGCTCACCAGTTGTATCAACCGCTTTATAAAAAAATTCGCTCACAATTTAGTCCATTCTGATAAATTAAATCCTAAATTCCAATCTCTAAATCTTAAACAAATCCAAATGATCAAAATCCAAAATTCGAAACTTTTGAACATTTGAAATTAGCATTTTGATATTGTTTCGAATTTAGGATTTAGGATTTCTGCTTTCATACCAATACCAACTTTTATCCTTCATCACCTATGCTCTTGGCCACTCTGAAAACTTCTTCAGGAGTTGTAATACCTTGCAACACCTTGGAAATTCCATCGTGTACCATGCTGATATGGTCTGATGGTGCCGCCCTTATAATCTGGTCGGTCGTCGGTTTTGCCGCTATCAAGTCACGCAGTTTACTGGTCATTCTAAGCAGCTCAAATATTCCCATCCGCCCGCTCATGCCGGTCTGGCTGCACTCGTTACAACCGACACCATGATAAAATTTAGTACCGGGTTTAATTTCCCCTGAGCCATTTAAGTTACTAATTATGTGCTCGTCTGGTTTGTAAGGCTTTTTGCATTTCAGACAAATCTTGCGCACAAGTCTTTGAGCTAATACCGCCTCCAAGGAGCTGGCTAACAAAAATGGCTCAACCCCCATATCAATCAATCTTGTAACCGCACCGGCGGCATCGTTTGTATGAAGCGTGGAGAAAACAAGGTGCCCGGTTAATGCAGCACGAATTGCTATATCTGCGGTCTCTCTATCCCGAATCTCACCAACCATTATAATATCCGGATCGTGTCGTAGAATGTGTCTCAGACCCGTAGCAAAGGTCAATCCTCTTTTCGGATTGACCGGCATCTGGTTGATACCCTCAAGCCGATATTCAACAGGATCTTCGATTGTTATCATTTTTACAGATGGCAAATATATCTTGTGTAATGATGCGTAAAGTGTTGTTGTTTTACCACAGCCGGTTGGCCCTGTGACAAGCACAATTCCGTGCGTTTTGTACAGACATTTAGTAAAACCTTCCAGGCTCTGGGGATTCATTCCTAAATCCTCAAGTTTAATCAGTGATGCGGACCTATCCAAAAGTCTAAGCTGCACGGCTTCGCCATACACCGTAGGAACAGTCGAGACACGAATGTCTATCTTTCCATTTTTGCCCATAAATTCGATGTGCCCATCCTGCGGCACAAAACGCTCAGCGATATTCATATCCGCCATAATCTTGATGCGGGATATAATCGCCGCCTGAAGTCTTTTCGACGAAGGCGTCTTCTCCACGAGCATGCCGTCAATCCTGTACTTTATCTTTACCGCGTGCTCAAACGGCTCGATGTGTATGTCGCTTGCACGAGCCTCAACTGCCTCATGTATTATCAAATTCACAAGATTAACCAAAGACGGCTCTCTGGCCAATTCATGTAGTTTGGCAGGTGAATAATCGCCATTGTCTATTTTATCTTCGGTTTGCTGCTCAGCCGGTACGAGGTTATCCATCATTCTCGCCACACTGCTGCCGTAGAATTTCAATATCGAATTTTCCATCTGCACGGGGTCGGCGTAATACCGAAGCACTGATTTGCCGGTTACAAGCCGCAGATCCTCGATAATCCTTGGCTGGAATGGGTCTGTCATAGCTACAGCCAATCGGCCATCATCCTTCCATAATGGTAGAATACTGTATTTACTTACCAAATCGGCTGGTACTAAAGAGATAATATCAGAGCCTATTGCAATGTCGGTTAAATCTATCTTTGCTATCCCTGCCTGAAGCGCAAGTGCTTCATTCAACTGAGCTTGCGTTATATAGCCAAGCTTAAGCAAAATCTGACCCAACGGAAGATGCTCAATCTTCTGCTCCGTAAGCGCGAATTTCAGGCGTTTATCATCAAGATATGCTCGTTCACAAAGTAATTCCCCCAGCCTTTTCTTGCTGCTCCTGCTCTTACGTGCGCGCGTTTTCATTTCCGTCCGCCTATATCAGAATAAAATCCATATATAACACTAAGTATAGATAAAAAAGTAAGTTATGTCAAATAAAGTGCTATCCGCCGCTTTTATCTACCTTTTGGCCTCTCAGAGAACCTTCAATAACGACATTGCGACGATGGGAATAAGAAATAACACAAAATCCATGCAGAGCAAGCATACAAATTCCCATGAAACTCCATATAATTAGACGCTCAATAATTAGATTTTATTACGAAAAAATGCTTTTTTATCAACCATGTCCCGTAATTATAGGCCTTATATATGGTGCCTGACTGTATCGATGATTTACTACCGTCAAAGACAGTTGAGCTGCCGATAAAAAGGCCGTCCATAATAAAGAATAATGGATATAGAAAAGAGTGGATTAAATTAACGACAGTTACCAGAGTAATCAGCCTTTTTAAAGCGATAAAAATTCAAAAAAATGTGGAGTAATTATTACCGCTTACAATCAAGCTGCTGTGCCGCTCCTTCCTATTCCGGCTGAAACAAGGTTCAAGATTTATCAGCTTTTGTAAAAAAATTATTTGACAGAAAAATCATAACGTATCAAAATACATATTGGAGCGGAAATACCGGTCTATATATGGGGCAAAAAGGATTGTTATGCTGGGGAGATCGGAGTTAAAAAGCAACAAAAATTAAAAAACTATTTTCAAGAAATTTATTTTAGCGTGCCCTGCTCCATTTTTGTAGAAAACTGTCTGCGGAAAGTTTAACCAGACTGAATCGGCCTCAGCGAAAAGAGACATGAATTTGAAGGGAGTCAAAAACTGTTTTTTTCAGCAACAAGAAGCAGGCCCAGGGGATATCAGCCCAAAAACAAACCGGGAACCAACCTACTTCCCGAACCAGTTCAAGACCTGCCAGTTTACTATTCAACAAAATCCCTTCATGCTTCTGTTGGTAAATCAATAACAGCCGCCTTTAGCAATTGAGGTATATTTGCCGATAAAGAATATCTGTATGAAACTGGAAAGAAGAATACCCTCCGGTAGAGAAAAGGATGAAGCATCTATAAAGCTGCTCGCCCAGCTAAGAGAGAAACTACATTCTGAGCATATCGGCACCGCCCGTCGCGCTGCTTTTAATCTATCCTGGATGCAGGAAGATGGTTTAGACATTCTGAAGGAGGCTTTATTTAGTCGGGCGGGTAGACAGACGAAATGTGCGGCTGCATACGGGCTGAGAAAGATGCGAGGCCGAATGGAAAAGGTGGCTTTAGAAATCCTACTGCATGGTCTGAAGCACCAAGATAATACTACCGCGAGGGTGTGTGAGAATGCACTGATGGTTTTGAAAAGCAAAGCACCTGCAAGGCTTTCCTCTAAACTCAATATTAAAATAGCTAATATCGCGATTAAGAATATCCCACAAAAGGGCAAAACAAGAAAAGACTGGCAACATTCCGGCAGGCACAGAAGCAATATTCGCAGATAAAGACTTCTACCAAGCCGTCAAATCGAAGTGCCTAAAGTGCCTGTCATTGCGAGCGAAAAGAGCCTTTAGCCCTGAGCGAAGTCGAAGGGGAAGCAATCTCAAAATCGAGCAAAGAGATTGCCACGTCGCTACGCCCCTAAGGGGCAAGCTCCTCGCAATGACACTACGTATCACTTTAGGCACTTTAAACTTTAGCTCACTCATTTATAGCATCTTAAGTTTAAAGAAATGAAGTTATGAATAAAAATCGTTGTTGGTTGTTGATATTGCTTGGAGACTAATCGAAGATGACAAAGAAAGAACGCTATTTTAAGTTGCTTCTTCGAGTGATCGGCACCGCTGCGCTTTTTGCTCTCGTTGCTGTTGTTATGCCCTACTCCTGGATGAATACTATCCACCAGCGACTCGGCTTGGGTGAGCTACCCCCAGAACCTATAGTCGGGTATTTGGCCCGTTCCACGTCGGCATTTTACGCCTTCTTCGGGGGCCTATTGTGGCTAATTTCGTCTGACCTGCAACGATATCGCCTGGTCCTGATTTACGTTGGCGCCGCGACCGTAGTCTTTGGCACGATACTCTTTATCGTTGATTTGCGAGAAGGTCTGCCACTCTATTGGTGCCTTACAGAAGGGCCGATCAATACCGCTTTCGGTGTGATTATAATGTTCCTGAGTCATAAAATCCCAGCGCAAAATATGATAGAGAAACCCCGCGATAAATCGCGGGGCTAAATATTTAGCCCCCCAATTTATTGGGGGGGTTATTTACCTTTAATTTGTTCGAGCACTTTCCTAATAGTCTGCGCAGAAGCCTGCAGAGCTTTTAGCTCATCTTCGGCCAGTTCCGTATCAACGATCATTTCTATCCCCCTATCGCCCACCACGCAAGGAACGCTAATGCAGACATCCTTAATTCCATATTGGCCATCCAAAAAACTCGAAACGGTCAGTATGCTATGCTCATTTCGCAAAATCGCCTCGGTAATGCGGACAAGCGATAAGCCTATTCCGTAATAGGTCGAGCCTTTGTAGTCGATTATATGGTACGCCGAGTTCCGCACCTGTTCAGCTATCTTCCGATGATGTTCTCTGTAGTCACAAGCTTTGCATATACTACAGTATTGCCTAAGGGACACACCCGCAATATGACTCATGCTCCAGGCGGCAACTTCGCTGTCACCATGCTCGCCGAGAATATATGCGTGAACATTACGCGCATCGATGCCGCAATGTCGGCTGAGCAGATACTTAAACCTTGCGCTATCAAGCACTGTACCTGAGCCTATTACACGCTGGTGGTCCCATTTTAGCTCCTTCAGAGCTACATAAGTCAGGGCATCAACTGGATTTGTTACCATCACCAAGACGGCAGAGCTATCTTGTTCTGCAATCTGCCTGCAAATCTCTCGGATTATCTGCGTGTTTCTCTGTATTAAATCCAGCCGACTCTGGCCCGACTGCTGCTTTGCACCGGCTGTAACAACAATGATATCAGCATCCGCGCAGTCTGGATAGTCACCCTTTTTGATCGTTACAGGTGGTATGAAAGGCAGGCCATGTGACAGGTCAAGAACCTCCCCTTCAACCCGATGCTCATCAATATCAATAAGCGCTATTTCACCAGCCACTCCGTTTGGCAGCAATGCGTATATGTACGCAGTGCCGACAGAGCCGGCTCCGATGACTACGATCTTTTTTTGACGATACGGCATAAAAAGGCCTTTCATATATTTTTGAATCTTAAAATGTTCTGTAGAAAACTGCTTATCTTGTCATTTCGAGCGAACCGAAGGTGAGTCGAGAAATCCGCTATTAGTAGATTTCTCCACTTCGCGTCCCTAAGGGACGCTTCGGTCGAAATGACATATAGTCTTTTCTACAAAGCACCCTCAAAATGGAAAATCGACTGAATTATTTTTCAAGTCAGTTTTGTTATATCGTTTTTTCCGGAAAAAATTCTGCAAAAGCTTACTACACTGCTCAGCAAGAACGCCGGTAGTTACTTCTAATCTGTGATTTAGTCTGCCATCTCTCACGATGTCATATAGGCTGCCGCAGGCACCGGCTTTTGGGTCGTCGCAACCGAAGACTAATCGATCCATCCTGCTCAAAACCAGTGCTCCAGCACACATCGGGCAAGGCTCCAATGTCACATACATTGTGCAGCCGTTCAATCGCCAGGTTTGTAGTGCCTCTGCAGCCTGGGTTAGAGCGATTATCTCGGCATGGGCTGTGGGGTCTTTGAGCTGTTCCCGTTGGTTATACGCTTTGCCGATTATCTGGTTTTTATAAACAATAACTGCCCCTATGGGCACATCGCCGTTTTCCTCGGCGATCTGAGCAGCATCGATAGCGATTCGCATAAATCGCTCATCTGTACTTTTAATAAGCAGGGATTTATTATCGCGATTGTTCATTAACTAATAATCAGTAAAGATACTTTCATAACTATCTATTTAGGTACGTGCAGTCGTATAGCAATTTATGATTTTCTAAAGCCAAACAGACGCTGCCGAAAAGCAAATACAGCTTGCCCAGAGTTGCGGAGGTGCTCTAAAAATCGGTATTTCGATTTGCGTACCCATGGCACTGCTATTTCCTCTCCCCCGTATTTTCGTTTATATTCCCCGCCGCCTCCCATATCGTATTTTGTAATTCCCCTTTTTTTCCAGTAACGTATAACAAACCACTGTATCGCCTCATTGGGACGCAGAATTTGATCAGACCTCCAGCTTGCACCTCCCCAGAAATACACTGTATCATTCATAGCTGGAAAAATACCGGTAGCAATGCACTTGCCATCCGGATTGCGTGCGCGAATTAAAAGCAAATTGCCGGTTGGTAGTAAATACCTAATCAAAGCTTGAACCCGCTGCTTTGAATAAGTCGGCACAAGCCCCTGCTTGGCAAAAACGTCCTGCAATTGAGAATAATAATCATCAGCGAAAGATTCATCTTTCGCCTCTTCTATTTGCACGCCCACTTTTTCAGCCTTACGGATACAACTACGACACTGCTGCTTCATCGCCGCAAATAATTCTTCTTCAGTTTTACGCAAGTCTATCTCGAAACTACGCAAGATTCGATGTGTATAACCTGTTTGCTCAACATCGCTTATGCTGAAATGTCGATCCATAAGCTCAAAGTGCACACACTTTAATTCGCTAAATGCAAATTTTTCTAAAGCCACAAGAGCGGCAGCACGAGAAACGGAAGGTTCTAAATCAAATCCCATATACGAAGTCGTCCACCCAGCCATGGGTGAACCCAAGATACGCAAGCCGAATTTACGGATGATTAAGCCGGTAAATCGTCCAACGGCTTTGTCTCCACACTTAACGACAGCGACAACCGGTTCTGCATTTTGGGTCGAAGCAACAAATTTCAGCCAGTGTTCCGTTTGAAAGATTGTGTGGTCATTATACATCTCCAAAGCAGGCGCTTCATTGTAATTTACCTTCGTCAGAGATAGTGGATAATCAACCATTTTTATAGAGGAATTGTTCTAAGTTTACACGCAAAGAAACTTAACCTAACACGTTGCAGTCCAGCCAATCAATCGCCAGGTTTGTAGTGCTGCTGTAGCCTAGGTCAGAGCGATTATCTCGGCATGAGCTGTGGGGTCTTTAAGCTGTTCACGCTGGTTGTATGCTTTGCCGATGATTTGGCCTTTATAAACGACGACCGCTCCTATTGGCACATCGCCATTTTCTTCAGCAATCTGCGCCTGGTCAATGGAACGTTTCATAAATTTCTGGTCATATTTGGTATTTGCCATCATTTTCGGACAGGTATGGGTACCACCGTGAAACTTCTTTTTCTATTAGTGAATTATACTCTTCGACTTTTTCATTGTATTTTCGCAATCTATCTTCATACTCGGTATATAGAATGTTATATTCCTTTATTGTCAGTTCCGATGGTCTTACATCTTGTGACTTTACCGCTTTTTCCCAAGCAGATGTGTTTTTGACAAGCTTTTCAAGTTCTGATTCTTTATTCTGTAACCTCCTTTCTGTGCTCTCTAACCAAATTTTTTCTGTATTAAGAATTCTTTCAAGATTATTTATTCTTTCAAGGGTGTGATTATCCCTCCATTCATAATAAGACCACAGCCCCAAGTTTAGGAGTACAAATGGCACAACTGACAAGATGAGCAACAAGATGAGTCTAATAGACCTCATCCATTGTTTTAAAATTGGCTCATGAGGTTTTATATGCACCCCTGTAATTGGCTTAAGATGCCTATCTAACTTTCTTTTAGAAATCTCTTCATTAATAATGCGCTGTGCTTCAGCAGTATATCCATCCCAATCCTCAAGAGCAGCTTTGAGTACATCATCATCAGTGGCCCGCGACCACGCTTCTCTCATTCCATCAATTTTCTTATCCTCGCTACTCATATCCCTTCCGCCTGACAGATTGGATTTTTAGCCTATGTGGTTCCTTAATTTTGCACTTTATTGAAAGTTAAACAGCTGAGCAGTGGACCACAGTTTCGCATTTTTCACCTGTTCCACTGTTCAAATGCTTTATTTTGTTTTTCTTTTTTCCAGGCCATTAATCAAGCCGGAAATCATCTTGGAAATAACTTCAAGCTGATTAAAAAGGTCTGAAAGTTTAACATCAGGAATCAACTGCTTTCGCTTCGCAATTTCTAACAGAGGAATACATTCCTGAACACTACCCCGAGCTATGATAAAGAAATTTCGTCTATCCCTTTTTGTAAATCTGCCATTGCCTTCTGCGATATTGGTTGCAATCGATAAAGAGGCTCTATTAAGTTGATCGGTCAGAAAATAATATCCTTTAGGGAATTCATCGGTAAGATTTATAACTTTCTCGGCTAAATCTACAGATTTTTGATAGACCTCGAGATTTTCAAACATAAAAGGCATTCTACAATCTCTCTTTTGAACAGGTGAGCAGTAGAACGGTTGACCGCAGTTTCGCGTTTCCACTTGTTCCACTTTTCAAATGCTCAACTGCTCTATTTTTTGCCATATTTTGAAAGTTGAACAGTAGAGTAGGAGACCGCATTTGAACATTTATGTTTTTTCAACTGCTCAACTGTTCACCTGCTCAAATGCTCTATTTTGAGCAACTTTGTTGCTCAAAATACCCCCAAGGGGAGTCGAACCCCTGTCTCCAGGATGAGAACCTGATATCCTCGGCCACTAGACGATGGGGGCGGCAAAACAAAAATCCGAAATTCGAATATCGAAATCCTAAACAAATCCTAATTACCAAAACCTCAAAATAACTGAAACAAACTGTTTTGAACATTTGTATTTCACAATTTTGAATTTGTTTCGTATTTCGGATTTCGTGCTTCGGATTTCCAAGGTTTGCAGTTTCGCAAACCGTGGTAGTAGCGGCGGTCGGACTCGAACCGACGACCCTGGGCTTATGAATCCCATGCTCTAACCAACTGAGCTACGCCGCCGAAGGCTCTTACAAAATCGATACAATAGCAGTTTACAACGGAATTTGTCAATTGTCTTGAAACTAAAACTGATAAAAAAGTTGATGTCGCCACCGTACCGGCGACGGCTAAACTATTGTGGAAACTATCGGAAGAATTGATTGTGTGCTTTTTCATGGCCTATCGTTGTTGCCGGTCTGTGGCCGGGATATACAACCGTCTCACCTTTTTCGAATTTTTCTTCGCTATTTTCTCTATTTGTTAATACGTGCTACTTCTTCAGGAGCTCAGTTAAAATTTAGCAGTTACCCTAAAATATAGGCCCTGAGCGGAATAGTTATTACCATGCACCAAATCATCGGAGAATCTGGTGAAATTATAACCGATCCCTAATTGGAGGGAATCTTTAATATTTCTATTTATTTCTAAGAGGAGACCTTGGTTTCTATCATCAGCTTGATGCTGATTTAAAATACGGTATTCACCGGATAATCCCCAATATCCATCAAGTTTGTAATTTAACCTATTTATTAAAAGCCAAGTCTGGGATTTAGTAAAGTCAAAACCGGACACCTTTTCCTCGCCCCATTTGAAGGCTATCTTTTCTGCAAGTTGAAGTTTATCAGTAAAATCATAAATACCCTCTAAAGCGAATACCGATGCTTTCTCAGCCGTAATATTAGTGAAGCTATTTTGACCTTGTGGCTGTTTGTTTTCAAAAAAGGTGTATTTAGTAATAAGATTTAACCTATCCCATTCAATCGGACGTAACGCTGCTCCAAGAGTAATCTCACTAAACTTGGCTTCGGTGGTACCGATAGTGGTATTGCGCGTCCCGGATACATTGATGTTAGTAAATAACATCAATTCCTTATTTAAGGCATATTCTATAGCATTATAGAAGAGATACTGTTGTTTATCTTCATTGCCTTTATCACAACGTAATTCTAATTTACTCGAGGTTTTGAGTTTGTCTTCTTCTAAATATGTCAGGTCAATTGAGCCTGCATACCGGGTCGCTCGAGAACCATCAAGATTATTGACTTTTCCTTTCTCAAAAGCGATGCTGGCAGATAACTTATCACTAATATCTCCGGATAGACCTAAGACATTGGTTGAAGCAGAATACCCTTTGGTGGTGGTAAAATCTCTACTTGCCGACAGTTTCATCCTGTCATTTAATTTCTGCACCCCACCAAAAGAGGTTATCTGTTTCCTTCCTTCTAAAGAAGTATTGCTTAGGGTGCAAATACCAAATATTTCTCTTTTTTCATCGAGTTGCGATTTTATACCTGCAGATGTTAAGGTGCCGCTTGACTGGTCAAGACGAGACTCATAGGTTCTATCAATAAAAGCTTCGGTCTTGCCACTGGAGGACCGCGCACGTGCGCCAAAGATTGTGGCAGTCCCTTTCGTGCCAATGGTCTGAGCAAGTCTTACGTTTAGCTGTTTCATTACGTTATATGCTATCCCTGCTGTCGCCTGTCTGTCCCTATCGCCTTTGAACGCTTCCTGATATTCTAAAGATGTTTCTAATTTTTCACTTACTTTATAGTTAGCTTTAGCTGCAATTATATCGATATCCTGATTAGTCTGGGCTTGGATATTGGTCAATTGAGATTCAATTTCTTGATGACGGTATTCGCCTATGAGGGTAAGTTTTTCTCCAGTATGGCTTATCTGAGCAGTGGTCGCTTCTGTTTTTTGGGCACCTATTTGGATCTGGGTCTGACTATTCCCTGAATCAAGAAGCTTCTGTATATCATGTCTTAGACCAAAGACGGTATTACTGGTTATATTCCAATTTGCACCAAAGCCATATTTCTCTGCTCCCTGTTGAGAAATAGAATTAGAACTTGAAAAATCTCGTCCCACATGACTATAATAAGAATCCAGATAAAGTTTATCCAAAAGTTTTGTCTGGCCTTTTAAACCATAAGCCTTACCAGAAGCGCCTTGACCCATAGCAATCTGGTTAAAGGACAAACCTCCATCGGTGGAGATAAAGTTACCTGTCTGTTCAGATTCGCTTTCAGCATATTCTGCATAAATTTTGGTATCTTTGTTAATATGTAATGTGGTATCTATACCTTTTAGTTTATGGTCTTCGCTGGTTTTTGCTTCTTTAACATAGGTTGCCCCAACCTGTAGATAATCAGTTATAGATTGAGCAACCCTTAACCCATAAGTTCCTTCATAATATCTGTCCTTTGGCTCATATTCATAGTCAACTACTACATAAACAGGATTCCCATCAAGTAGATGCATGGATATAATAGAATTGGATTCCGCAATACTGGAAACGGGTTTCCAGAAAAGAATTCTACCTTGTGAATAATCCAGATGATAGTCAACTCCGCTTTGCTGGTTGAGGGTTGCCAAAACCAGACCACTAATTTTATCCCGCACCTCTATCCTTACTGAATCTGTTCCTTCAATTATATCTCTGTGTTTTAGGTAATATAATGACCCACCGGTTCCTACAAACTCGTTATGAGAAGCAAATTGTTTTGCTTTAGCGTCAAATAATATCAACTTGGTATTAGGTTGGCCAAATCTAGTGCTACTGACAGACTCATAATAAATTTTACCACCGTATAAAGCACGATTAAATGTAGCATATTCAGTCTCACTAAAATCGGTGGAATAATTGCCCCAGATTGCTTTTGACTTGTCCCATTCAACCAAGCAATAAAGCCGACCTTGCGTATCGCTTGCCTCATAATTTATACTTGAGGCATCGCCATAAACAGGATAATATTTTTTCGGGTCAACGACTTTGAAAAGTTCTTTTCTTTTTCTATCTGTATCTAAGCTGGAGGTAATTAAATATTTCCCTTTGATCTTCCCTTTTAAATAGTAGGCTAATCTTCCTTCTTTCCAGAAGTCTTCTTGGAATTTATCGTCATGTCGAACTGGTTCGATATTACCCTTATTAAATGTATAACCTACCTTTATATCACCTAAACCAACAAGGAAAAGATAACTATCGCTTACTTTAATTTGCTTTTCGTAGAGGGGCTCCAGTTTGCCCTGAGCGGAATCCTGTATAAGTTCGAGTGTATGCATCCCATTGGGCAAAATAATATCAGTGATGATTTCTTCTCCCGAAGAAACAGAAGGTGGTATCTGATTATCTAAGCTCAACTTCAATTTAGTCTCTTCCTTTTGCCCTTGTACCTTAAGCTTTATTGTCTCTCCCTTGACAGGGATTGTCTGCTTATCAAGGTTATTTAACCGGCCTTCAAGCTCCTTCCAAATTTTAAGCTCCTCTTCTTCGCCTTGAACCTCAATAACAGACTTTTTGAATCCCTCTTTTTCCTTCGACTCTTCAACCTTAAATTCTCTTGCTTTCGTTGCATCAGATTTACCATTATCATCCCAGACGGTTAAGATATAATAGTAGGTCTTACCAGCTTTGACCGGCTCATTCCCATCAGAGAGCCCATCCCAAGTAATGGTATTTTCATAATTAAGTGTCTTACCTTCAAATTTCTTAAAGAGGTTGTTGGTATCCTTTTCAAAAATCTCTAATTTCCATTTTTTAATAAAGAGATGATAATTGGTAAATATCTTAAAAACGGGTTTATCCATCAAGACATCATCTTTTACCTCCAACTTTTCAGGATATAAAGCTGCATTAAGTCTCAATCTTGGTGAGGATTTTTCCTGAACAATTTGTAAATCCAAGCCTTTTGTCTCTTTCAATTCCTTCAATTTATCTAAAGGCACCTTGACGCCAAAATTCACTTTGCTTAAGATACCATTGGTGATATCCACAAGAGCAACCTTGTCCGTGGTTAAATATGCACCTTCAGGCAAGGTTGATTCATCTATTTTAAATAAGTGTCTTCCAGGGACGACTCCTGGCAGATGCCACTTTCCATCTTTATCCGTGGTAATAACAGTACCTTCTTCAGTAACAATGCGCACATAAGGAATGGTCCCCTCACCGTTATCCTGAATACCATTGGCATTGGCATCATTAAAGACCTTGCCAATAACTGTGCCCAGATCAAATAATGGGTCAAGCACTACCTTAACGGTTTCAGTAGCGGTGTTAGAAATCATGGTGCCATCAGAATATTTTGCAAAGCAAGAGTTTTTGTGATTACCAAAAGCAACGCCACTTCCTATCACTAATTGATATTTGAGTGTCCGGCTACTATTTGCTGATACTGTGCCAATATTAAAGCTGAGATGCTTATCACCAGTGGGATCCGAAATCGCCGTATTATCCACAATTGCCCTGCCGCTTATATATTTAAAGCCCGGCGGAATTCTGTCCTCCACATACACGTTAGTAATATCACCGGCAGTTTCATTTCTTATCGTAACGGTATAAGTAATAATACCACCTACCTCCGCCTCTCTTTTATTAGCATCCTTTTCTATCCTTAAAAGGCTATTCTGTGCATCAATAGGCAAATTAATTGTCAGGGCTGCTCCGGCAATAGTAAACTGCTCTCCCTTAGAACCGGTAGTAACAGTTCTTGGAAAACTGGATAAGGTAGAAGGGAAGGTATAACCAGAGGCACTGACACGCAGATAATAGTTTCCGTTTATGGCATTAAAACTATAGTGGCCATCTGCACCTGTTGTTTGTGGATTGGCATCCGTACCAGCAATCTCTTCCCCTGGGGTGCAGGGTTGATTTGTCGTAGCATTATACAAAGTAACTTGTGCCCCTTGAATGGGATTATTACTTACCGAATCAAAAACCACGCCTTCAGGATCGATATAGATTACCTCACAAAACTTTGAAGCTAAATTAGAAGTCGTGTTCATAACAAAAAGTTGATTTGTCCCTGAAGGTAAATCTCTGTTTGGGATAATACTAAAATTTCCATCGCTATCAGCTACACCTATACCCACAATATCTATTTCACCATTTTTACTATATACTGTTACCGGGCTGTTAGGCGTTGTCTTTCCGATTATTGTTGGTCGCCGGCTCTGTACCTGTGAACCATCGGTAGGAATAGAAATCTCAGGGAAATCAGTAGGAAGAAGATATGTATGGACTTCTATAGTTACTGTCTCTCCTTCAACTCCATCATCAATTATGGTTAAGGTATGTGTTCCGGGCAAAAGAGATAAGCCCACAGCGTAATCCCCATCGACATCCGAAGCAGTAGAGGCAGCTATTGAGCCATCCACTTTAATATCTATCTGGCAATTAGCCTGACCAAATACGACAAACTCTCGGTCAGTTTGCGAATTATTTTGAGGGGCAATTATTGTACCATTAGAATAGGTATTAATCAAGGTAGAGGTGGAATTGGTGGAAACTTGCTGTTGAAGATCATCAATCTTATAAGAGATTAAGGCAGAATTGTTTATTTCAGAGGCAAAAGATATTGTCGAATAAAAATTTAAGCAAAAGAAGGCCAAAATCAGAGGTAGAAACCTTAATCTTTTAATTAGCCTTCTCATCTTTTCCTCATATTACCTTCTCATTTCTCCCCCCTACTATTTCATCTTATTCAACTCTTACTCTGAATCTTACTACCGCACTATCAGTGTCGGGAAAATCACCGTCGCAGGTAGTAATAGTGTCTGTGCCTTCGCTATCATCCTGAGCTCCTAAGCTTCCGTTAAACATCCAGCGAATTTTCAAAGGGATACCCCACCGATTGTCCCAAGTAGAATCCTGCCAGGAGGAACCATCAAAATACCAGACTGTTACCGTTGCTCCTGTATGCGGCTGGTTATCTATCTCTGCGGAATCTATCACATAGGTGGTACCTATGGGTATCTCGTCAATAATCACCAAGTCTTCAATTGTTGATGAGCCGTCATTATCATACTCAATCGTATAAGTAACAATCTCTCCTTTCTTGGCATGGAGTTTATCTACCTCTTTTAAGACCCGAGGTGCGTCGAGGGAAACCACCGTCACGGTAACCGCAATCTCTCCACCATTTGCATAAGACTGACTTAAGCAAAAAAATAACCCTCCAAGAAGGAAAACTGTTTTTCTTAACATCATACGGTTATTCTCTCTATTGGCTGGCGGTTTTTATCTGAACACGTACAAAATTCGCCAGGCCCTCTTCGGATTCAAAAAATAATATCCCCTCCCAACGTTGATTAAGAAACTCCTTCTTCTTGGGAATATTCAAATCGAATGTTATCTCTTTCTGCTTCTGCGGACCAATTTTTAAGGTGCTTTTACCAGGCCTAAGCCATCCTTTCTCCGGTAGCCAGGAAAAATTAGGTGAAGGAGTAATCACCTGCTTGCCTGACTCTGAAAAAGGAATAATCGAGCTAATCTTATAAAGATGTGGCTGGTCATCGTTGTTACAAATCTTTATTTTAGATGCGGCTTTGCTCCTACCCAGAGCCACATCTTCCAAAACTGTTGTTGCCGGCACCAGCCCTAAAAAACCAGCCGGCTTTTCTTTCACCTCCGCTCTGCCTTCAGTCTCAATATAAAAGACCGGCGAGACTGCCAGGACAAGCCTTTCTTCAGCCTCGGGTTTTCCTCCCACATCAATTCCCACCGCCCATTTCTGGTTACAATATTTCTCCTCATTGGGAACGCGTAGAAACATCTTTATTTCTTCTACGCCGTTCGCCGGCACCAGAACCTCGTCTTTCTCAAACCAGAACCAGGAGGGATCGGGTATCCCCCTGTATCCCTTAATGACCTTTACCCCAATCTTAACCGGCTTATCCACCTTCAGGAGATATCGCCTTGGTTTATCAGAATCATTGTAGACCTTAAAACGCATCTTTATCCAGTGGTCCATATCATAAAGTTGTCCAATGGGAACCTTCTGGATTAAAAGTCCGCCCGGCTCAACTGATAAGCCCATCCCCTTTTTTCCTCCTTGAGCAGCTCCGTCACGGATGTGAAAAACAAACAAGAACAAAAGGAGAAGAGAGACAAAGATTATCCTTTTCATTTTATTCTCCCTGTCTATTTAAACTCTTCTGCCTTATCTTTATGAAGCAGTGGCTCTAACAGTTACCGTGATTGACTGTTGTGTAGCAACGGTGGTAGAAGAAGGAGCAAAGAAATAGAACCAGAGGTTTCTCGTTCCCGACGCTGCTACGCTAAAGCCTTTTTGATCATCAGAGTCTCCATCTTTAGCAAATATTGCAGTTGTGCCTTCTACAAAAGAAGTCGAGAGCATATCCTCACTATCATCATAATCATCTGTTGTTGGTGCTGAGGTCCTAAAGATTGCACCTAAGATATATTGGTCTTCCCCCGGAGTGCCTGATTGTACTGCTGTCCATCCTCCAGGATCAGTCAATTTCACCTCAAAGTCCTCAGTTACGTTACCGTTGTTGGTTACGGTAATCTCTGAGGAAGCGACTGTCTCTGAGCTTTCATCTACCGCGCCAAAAGCATAACTGCTGGGATCGACACCGACCGAGAGCATGCGGCAGGTTACGGTAACTGTGATATCAGCAGTCTGAGCGGCATTAACTGAGTCTGCAATTAATAATCCTATTAGCCCCCCTGTTAGCAAAACCGAAATTATCTTGCGCATTTTTTTCCACCTTAAGCCCCCCATGTTAGCAAAAGCGAATTTATTTTACGCATTTTTCAAAAAGTTTTAGAGCAAGGCCTCCTTTCCACAATCTTGGTAATAAAGCTAAAATTCTCATAATTGGTAATAAAGCTAAAATTCTCATAAGCAACAGCACTTATATTTCTGTTACACAAGAAAACTATCGGCACATAAGAAAAGGCGCTTTGTTAAAATTTTTTGAAAACATCCAAAATAAACTTTCATGTTTTAGGACGTAAAAAGATAGATTCGCAGCCTTATTCTGCCTTTAAAACGCATAAGACTGAAAAACAGTCCGCTAACCCCCCCTATCCACTTTTTCTAACAATTATGTTTGAAACGTCCGATTTTGTTTAACATTTATCGCTACGAGAATGGGTAGAAGGGCCTGTCGGCCAGATAAAGTTGTAACTCGAAATGCACCAGCGACCCAAAGATAAGATATACTATTTCATAACCAAGTACGGAACGATTGTGTGCTCCTACACCGCGGGATTTGAAGAAAAGTAAAGCAAAAAACACAACGTCTATTGATGTTCCTGCAACGACTAAACGGCATGGAGAACAGCTGCGAAAAAAGTTAACGCAGGATTAGAAGGTGCTCCCAACCTTGGTGCGACAAAATCAAGGCAATTGCTTAATAAGTAATTGTCTCAAATTCTGTGGTTAGGGTATAAAAAAATAACCCCCCAAGAAGGAAAATTGTTCTTCTTAACATCATACGGTTATTCTCTCTATTGGCCGGCAGTTTTTATCTGCACACGCACAAAATTCGCCAGGCCCTCTTCGGATTCAAAAAATAATATCCCCTCCCAACGTTGATTAAGAAACTCCTTCTTCTTGGGGATATTCAAATCGAATGTTATCTCTTTCTGCTTCTGCGGACCAATTTTTAAGGTGCTTTTACCCGGCCTAAGCCATCCTTTCTCCGGTAACCAGGAAAAATTAGGTGAAGGGGTAATCACCTGCTTGCCTAACTCTGAAAAAGGAATAATCGAGCTAATCTTATAAAGATGTGGCTGGTCATCGTTGTTGCAAATCTTTATTTTAGATGCAGCTTTGCTCCTACCCAGGGCCACATCTTCCAAAACTATTGTTGCCGGCACCAGCCCTAAAAAACCAGCCGGCTTTTCTTTCACCTCCGCTCTGCCTTCAGTCTCAATATAAAAGACCGGCGAGACTGCCAGGACAAGCCTTTCTTCAGCCTCGGGTTTTCCCCCCACATCAATTCCCACCGCCCATTTCTGGTTACAGTATTTCTCCTCATTGGGAACGCGTAGAAACATCTTTATTTCCTCTACGCCGTTCGCCGGCACCAGAACCTCGTCTTTCTCAAACCAGAACCAGGAGGGATCGGGTATCCCCCTATATCCCTTAATGACCTTTACCCCCACCTTAACCGGCTTATCCACCTTCAAGGCATAACGCTTTGGTTTATCAGAATCATTGTAGACCTTAAAACGCATCTTTATCCAGTGGTCCATATCATAAAGTTGACCAATGGGAACCTTCTGGATTAAAAGTCCGCCTGGCTCAACTGATAAGCCCATCCCCTTTTTTCCTCCTTGAGCAGCTCCGTCACAGATGTGAAAAACAAACAAGAACAAAAGGAGAAGAGAGACAAAGATTATCCTTTTCATTTTATTCTCCCGCTTATCTAAACTCTTTTACCTTATCTTTTTCACGTTTTGCTTAAATATATTAACGCTGCGTACAAGTTTTTGTAAACGCATTTCTTGGTCTAAAAATAAGATTTTTAGTGATTCAGTGCCGTAAGGCGTGGCCAAGTCCATTTGTATACTTTACCCCAGTTTTGTAAAATTTTGCCTTCCATGCTAAAAATCAAGGTTTTTACAAGAAACCTATATATCATGTTAATAATTAGAATTATATGCGGATATTATTAAATAGCAATCTTTTTTTATGGCTGCTGACAATTAATGCGCACTGTGACCGTGTGTTGCTCATAAGCATAGGTTCCGGAAACCGCGGTCGGCATATCTAACCTTAACCACAAAGAACGCTGTTCATCTACTGGGACCGCTTCTGCGTTATCGCTTCCACCTGCATAGGCAAACTTTGTGGAGGTAGCAGTCTGTTGAGTAGTAGTAAGGACATCCTCGCTATCTGTCTCATTAAAACTCGCCTGAGTTGGAGAATCTGTAGTGGCGCAAAATATTCCCGAAAGAACATAAATATTATTTCCTGCACCGTTTTTTAAAGATGAATGCGTCCATTCATCTTTATCGTCTTCATCATATATTTGTAAAGTAAAGGTCTCTACGACGTTTCCGTTATTGGTCACGCCTATTTTATTGCCGGAGGTGCTTATCTGAACTGTTCCCTCATCTACTGTCCCCACTGTCCAGGTTGAAGGCGAAACAGAGATGGAAAGAATCGGCACAAATTGTGTGAACGATGCCGCAACCCGCGCCATTCTGTTAACGGTTCCCGAAGCGGTTGAATCTAAAGACGTTTCCCCATTCGCGCCCCGAAGTTCTGCAACGCTAAAAGCCGAGGAGGTGTCTGTAAAATCTAATACCTCATTTTGGTATTGTCCGTGTGTAAATGTATTATCAGTATTACCTACCCCTACCGCCGATATGACCCAAGCATTATTTGAAGGACTTATTGTATTGGCGATTGTTTTACTGGTTCCAGTATATACTGTCTCATCAGTTGCTTCAGGCGCACCCTGATTAACACCGGTATATTCGGCACAAAAAGCATTGATTTCCATTTCGGATACAGTGCCAGAACAAGTAATCGCAACAGTCTGCGGCCCACTGCCGGGAAGATCGGTTTCAAGAATATACCAAATTTCAGATAGATACCGGAAACCCGATGTGCCGGTAAGCCCCTCAATGGCTTTAGTCATTGTGTTGCCCCCGTAGGTCACCGTGCTTACATCAATCGTATCTCCATTTTCTATCCCAATACTAACAACAACCAATCGGTTGGACCCAGCAACAAGAGTATGGGAAAAAGATAAGGTTAGGGATGTTCCGGTTTCGCTAGTATCGGTTCCTACTTTTGCAACCGCCGCCTGCGCCTGCTTAATTCCCGGCCAGCCACTAAATATCCAAGAGAAAATTAAAAGCACAATAAAAATTTTAGATTTAGCTGTAGTCTTCATTGATACTAATTATGCACCTCTAAATCCTTATAGTAAAAATGCTCTTTTTTTGTCCCCATAAATATAATATCAATGAATATCTATAAGTATCGACAATTTTTGACTTTTTCATTATCCTTGGTTTTCTACGGCCAAGAACTTGACATAGAATATAGACTTGCTATGCTTAAAATGCAGTTTCCTGGGGTGCTAAATATTTTTTTATATTTAGCCTCGTGATTTACTCGCCTTTGCGTAGCCGCTTCGGCGGAGCGAGGTCGCGGGGTTGAAAAAAACTATCGGAAGAATTGATTGTGCGCTTTTTCATGGCCTATCGTTGTTGCCGGTCCGTGGCCGGGATATACAACCGTCTCCTCAGGCAAGGTAAAAAGTTTCTCCTTTATGCTTTTCAATAATTTTGCTGTGCTTCCACCCGGAAAATCCGTTCGGCCTATCGAATCAGCAAACAAACTGTCATTTGTAAAAACAATCCCCTCATCTTTTGAGTATAGGCAAATGCCCCCCGGTGTATGGCCCGGCGTATGCAACACTTCCAATTTTAAGCCAGCCTGCTCAATTACGCTTTTGTCCTGAACGAGCGAATCGGCCCGCCCAGCATTAAATATCGCTCCTGTCAGAGCAGACAGGTTATATTCCGGCTGTGTAAGCAGTTCTGCATCAAGTTCATGGATATAAACCTTGATTTTCGGATAATGTTCTCGCAACGCAGTGACAGCCGCAATATGATCTATGTGGCCATGAGTAAGAACCAAAGCAATGGGATTTAACTTATGCTTATTTAGAAAATTGATTAACTTACTTTCTCCAAGCCCGGCATCGATAATCAGACAATCTTCGGCTGAGTCATTTTCACGGAGTATGTAGCAATTAGTTTGATATTCACCCAGAATTAAACAGTCGATCTTCATTTAATAAAAGTGTAAGATTAATTGCTGTCCTGCTCGCTGAGCTCAGCTTCCTCAGAGGCCACAAAAGATAGCCCCTCTGCTGCCATGGCAAGGTAACCTTTCCTGCGGATTACTTTGTAATAAAACCATTTCACGAAGCTACCGGCTGCGAAACCACAGAAAATCAACACCAATATCGTTTGTCTGCTCCAGATAAACAATCCGAGGAACAACAGTATCCTGATAAGATGTGCAAATGGTTTTTTGCCCTTTATGTATTGATTGATAATGTGTGGATATCGAATTCTGCTAACCATCAATACTGCCACTGATAAGGCTATAAACGGCAGTGCAAAAATAACAGCGTTTTCACAGAAACCAAGGAACGCCCGCGCATTTCCGGCAGCAAGCTCCGGCAGTATTATCTCCTGATGAAATATCACAAGGCTGACTATTACACCCGCCGCTGCAGGTGTAGGCAGACCTATAAAACTCATGTGTGCGGATTCATCCTCCTCGTTTTCCACGTTGAACCTCGCCAATCGAATAGCTGCACAGCTTATATAGGCCGCAGCCGACAGCCATATAAAGCGGAGAAAAAAATTGTCAATAGAAGTGTTAAATTCAGCAAAGCTAAGTATTTTTTTTTCCAGGACCTTTATCATCAGAAAGGCTGGTGCTATACCAAAACTGATTATATCACAAAGACTGTCAAGCTGTCCGCCAAAGCTGGAGGTGCTCTGGCTCATTCGTGCAAGCCTGCCGTCGAGCATATCGGCAATCATTGCAAGCAGAATCAGATAACCGGACATTGCAAAATATGGCAACGTGAGTTTGTGATAAGAAAATTCATGGATGCCGTTTGCTGGGATTTTGCCTGCAAACACAATTGCGGTGAAGCCGCATACACCATTAAGGATGGTTATCAGTGAAGGCAGGATAGTAATATATTTCAATCGCTGCCTTCGCACCCGCCGCAACAATCGCTCTTTAGCTGCCTGTGTCTTTAATCTGGGCATTTGTTTCATCCTAAATAAATCCGAAACTCGAATATCTAAATCCGAAACAAATACAAATGACAGAAATTCAAAATTCTAAACATTTTTGTAATTTGGATATTCGAATTTCGATATTGTTTCGTGTTTCGAATTTCGTATTTCGTATTTAATAATTGGTGTCAAGCCAGCTCGGACTTTATCACCTACTTTAACCAAGCATTTCGGCCCCCAAACATTGTTCTTGATATCCGTATTTAATGGAACGTAAAGTTCTGTTCTTGAGCCGAACTTTATCATCCCAAATTTTTCACCGCTGCTTAATTCCTGTCCATGGCCGGTCTTGCAAACAATTCGTCGAGCGATAGCGCCGCTGATTTGCCGAACAATGAGTTTGTCTCTGGGATTATCCGTCCTAACAAGGACAAGGTCATTAGATTCATTGACGCGACCAGCCTGATGATTAGCTGCGTTTTTATGTTTGCCCTTCCTGTAAGCAATCTTTTCGACTCTTACATTACAGGGAGCACGGTTAATATGAGCGTTGAAGATGTTTAAGAAAATCCCGATTCGCAGTGCCGCACCGCCCACGAAACTCTCTTGCTCAATGATCTCAATATCTGTTATTCGTCCATCAGCCGGAGCCAGCAAAAGGCTTTCATCTGAAGGACAAACCCGATGTGGATCACGGAAAAACGATAAAACCCAAAGTAACAAAGCTGCTAAAACTGCCTCTATTGAAATAATAATCCACGCTGGTAGAAACAAAACGCCTATGAGCAAACAGCAAACCATAACAGCAAGCAGTCCTGCCGGGAAGATAGCTACCTGCGGCCAGCCGTATTTGGTAAGCGGAATTCTCATAGGCTAATATGATAATCTATACTTGGCGGTGTTCAACCCCGTTAGAGACTTTTTCTGCAAATAAATTGGTTGTATTAACTCCATCGTACAAAATACCATCTTGTTTTATCAGGGCTTTTCCTCTAACGGGGTCAATAAAAAAGGCCGATCCTTTACGTATCGGCCTTTAGAAGGAGGGTAAAGAATATTATGCTACTCAGCAAAACTCATTAAGTAGCATAAGTTGCGTAGCAAACAGGTCAAAGATCTGGACAAGATCAAACCCAAACATCGTCTGGCTTCGTTGCTCTCCGTTTTGGTGTGGGTTTCTGTATTTATAGACGTGGAAAAGCCCAAAATGTTGCAGGATTTTTCAAAAATTGCTTAAAAATCTAAAAAAACAACGATTCCACGAAGAAAAACCAGTCCCATCTATCTGGTTTTTGGATTTTTCAACTGTTTTTTAGCGATTTGTCGATTCCCGAATCTGCTTAGCCAGTTGCAGCACGCTTTCATAAGTTATGTCTTCTGGAGCTTTGCCATCGTCGTTTAATTCGGCCATTGCGCCAAGCACCCAGGTGTTAAAGTCGTGTTCATTTTCAATTGTCAAATCTCGTGATATACCGAGGGCTATGGAACCTTTGACTCGATCAGGTGGATTTAACCTAATGCTAGCCTGGTAATTCATTAGCTCGGTGCGGGAAGGTGGAGCTCGATCCGGCACATAAATACCCCATTCGTAAAACTTGCTGGCTTTTTTGCTGTATAGTAGATGACGGCCCTGATAGGTGATTGTTTGACTAGTCCCCACAGATATCAAAGAGTAAATCTCTATAGGCAACTTAGGTAACGGCCCACCTACCTGCAAATCTTCAAAGAGAGAATCTTGGGAAGTATCAGAGTTGTTATCTTCACTGTGCCAGGCCGCGATAACACTGCCATCAGTTAGTGTGAAACCGATATTTATGCTTATCGAAAGTCCATCGATTCCACCACTGCCTTCCCTACATAATTCTGATACTTTAGCTTTGTTCTTAGTGTTGACCAGTGCATATCCCTCCGGTGGCTCGGTGGCGAATATTTCAGAGGCGATATCTATGTCGTGCTCGATCTTCTCTATTTCATAAGTAGGAGCCCAGTCATTGTCGCCCTCCTTCAACAAGACCAAGGCACGTCCAAGCCAACCGGTACTCGGTGACAACCAGCTCTTAAACCTCATGGCATAATTTACAGTAGGATTTTGGACATCAAATTGCCAGATGTCATAATCGACGCCATCAATAACTTCTTGTCCTATCTCTACAAAATCATCAAGCCTGTCGAGACTGCCGAAAATTTGGGTAAATAGATTACCGACATTCTGGTACGTATCGAGTTTTTGCTCGAAAGGGCTAAGTTTTTGAAAAGTTATAGATTTGTCATAGTAATTGATATTCATCTTGTATTGGCTGTCGGAAACGACTTCTGTTAAGTGCATGGTAGTACCTTCCGACGTAATGCTATACCCAGGCCCCATCATTCGGCTAAGACCATTTTCTAAATCAAACCAGTGTTCCAGAGCGACACGACGCTGAACCTGACCAGGATGGGCGTCTTCAGGGAAATAGCTCCATGCTTTTATATGCAATGTCCTGGCATTACGCACTAATTCCGGTACATCAGTAATTGCATAAGTGGACGTAACCGATCTGTCCAAAATGGTTACAGATAGCAATATCGCTACTATTATCACCGCAGCGGCGGCAAATTTTGTAAACCGATTCATAATCAATCTCCTTATAATGAGTTTGTTCTTCAGTTTTAGGGATTCGTAGAGGGCTTTACCCTCAATTTGATTCATAACCTTCTCAAGAAGCGTTTCGTCAGAACCAATTGCCCTGCCAAGCTTTTCTAATTTTTCTTTTATGTTTTCTTTGCTGCTCATAGTTCTGACCTCTCTAATAACCTCCGCAGGCTTTTGTATGCACGCGAAAGCTGTTTGGTTACGGTGCCGACACTTCGGCCAACAATCTCAGCAACATCTTTGACGCTGTGGCCATCGAAATAGCGAAGCATTACGACCTGCTGTTCACTTTTTTGCAGTTGTAAAACGGCAGCTAAAAGCCTTTGTTTATCTTCATCAAACGGGCCATTTGGATTATCAATTGTTGCGTCTACGTTTACCTCCAATTGCATTTCTTTTGGCCTTCGTCGAAGTGAATCCAGCGCACATCTGTGAGCAATTTTCATTAGCCACGGCCCGAAGGCCTGGCGCCTGCGTAGTCCAGCTAACTGCTCATAAGCCTTTACAAAGGTATCCTGTGTCACATCTGTTGCAGAATGATAATCTCCCAGGACATTTAGCGCTATTGCACGAACGGACCTTTCATAGCGTTGTACAAGTACAGCATAGGCCTGCTGTTGGCCGTCTAAAACAGCGTTTACTAATTCGGCGTCTGTTTGCAATTTCAATTTACTCCACAGCGAGAAGCACTTCTATTATTAAGAGTGGATTGAAGGCAAAAATGCGACAAGAAAATATCTTGCTCGCGATGATTTGCCGAAAAGCTGGTTTCGCAGTTTCTATCAGATATATTGAACAGAGACAGAAAATTGCTGTACCAAGAGTTTAAGATGAAGACACCTGCTTCAGTTGTCTCATATGCTTTATTGCTTCGTTAATCCGCCATTCGATGGATGATAGTACCCAGAACTGGAAGTGATTGATTCGCATCTGCAAATGTATCATATAAATGATTTTCGCCGATAGAGTCACTGTTGCCAGCTCAATCATTAAAAGCCGCAGGCCCTCGCCGCCGATTATTGAGATTACGACCGAGACTAAAATGATAGAAACAAAAATGATGTTAATGAACTTTGTCTGAAATCGTGGTACCCCGCCGATTTTGCCGATGATAGCTCTGATGCGTTCCTTCTCCTTCTGGAAACTCTCCAGCTCCTGTTTCAAATCGCTTATTTCGTCCTCAAGATTCTCGTGTTTTCGCTCCATAATAGCTCCTTCTGTCAAAAACAGTCAGATATGAACTATAAACCAATTAACAAGTTTACTATTGACGGAAACTACAAAATCAGCAAAATATACCAAATTTCAAAAAATATTTGAAATTAAAAGATAATTGGCTATTATTTGCCGTTCAATCTTAGAATGTGTTGTAAACATTATTAGTATCGATTAGGAGAAATTGAGAATGGGTACAGTGTTAAAGGCAAAACGTAACATTACCAAAAGCAGACAGGCTATCGGAGCTGCGGGGTATTTGGAGCGTGGCTGGGTTATTGCGAACCATAAGCTTGTTTCGTTCCATGCCGCGTTTATTTCTTCTGTGCTGAGTCTACCTGTTGCAGCTCTGGCCGCAGCGGCTGCCGATCCTAATGTCAATATCAAGCTCGAAGTGCTGCGATTCATGTTCTTTAGCTGGGAAACAATTGTCTCTATTATTATCTTGTATTTGTCTTGGCATATCGGTATTGCTATCCACGAAATGGGGCACTTTTTGACTGCGGTAAAGCTGACCGCTCTAAATAAGGACTCCCAGGAAAAGGCAGATGCTGTAGTTCAGGGAGGCGGCAGCAAAATAAGCTGGTACATCCAGATGTTTTTGCAGATTCCCTGGGGCAAGTTCTACGGCGTCAAGAAGGAAGGCGGCAACTTTGCTCCCGACGCCCCGTACAATCTGGCCGTGGCCGCCTCAGCACCAATATGGAGCGGCTGGCTCGCTACGATATTTCTGCCTATAGCTGCAGTTTGCATTGGTTTAGGACTTTTCGTTCTCGATAATGAAATCCTGATTTACATAGGCCGTTTCTTCTTAGCTCCTGGCTGTGTTGGATTACTTGACAGATTATTGGCTGACCCTGGCAAGCTGCGAGAGTTCCGTATGCGGGAAAAGATCGCTGCGGAGCAGGCCGCAAGAGCTGCTCAAGCCGCTGCCTCCGGCGAAAGCTGGCTCGTTCGTGTTGGCGAAGTCAAGAAAACACTGCTTACCACCAGAATGCAGACAGTTACACTCAAGGATGGCAGTAAGGTTACGGCTCCCTGGCAATTTAGAAATTGCGCAATGGGCGGACGCCACACCGAGAAAGAATACCCTGAGAGCAACATCAGTATGCAGGAAAGTATGTTCATGCCACTGTCAGCCAAGACGTACGAAGATGCACAGGAAATGACGGTTAAGCTGCAATACCGTTTAAAGGAAATAATCGAGTCCGCTCCCGGCGCAAAGGTTATGGGTGTCGGCCTCGAGGGTGGTATAGCACCGTACGTTGATAAAGAGCCGCAAGACCGTGTGCCGGAACAGAGAATGTGGCGAATGATGAAACAGGCTATCCTCGATTGTGAATATGTCCCCGGCGTGGATGTGGCAATCGCTCTGGACCCGGCAGCTTCGGAGCTGGAAAACGCTTACCGTGAGGAGACCGGCCAGAAAGATTCGGTCGGCATGTATCGTTTCTGGCGTGATAAGAGCAAGCTTGACATGAGCCGGGATGAGATTCTTGAGCTTTACAAGCAGGCTATGGAAGACGGAGTACCGGTTTTGTCCATCGAGGATGGCTTCGGCGAGCTTGACCATACCGGCTGGAAGAACCTGATGAAAGAGCTTGGCGATAAAATATTTATCATCGGTGACGACCTTGTCACAACAAAGGATGAGAATATTGAGAGCTGCGCCAAGAACGGTGAAATTAACGCCACTCTGATTAAAGCCAATCAAATCGGAACGCTTTCCGAGACGGTCCTGGCTATGCTGACATCACTGGCTTACGGCGCCGAACTGGTAGTCTCGCACAGGTCAAAATCACCGAATGATCCGTTTGAGGCAGAAATATCCACCGCTATGAACGCACTGGGTATGAAGGCAGGCGGTGGTGCTAATACCGAAAGACTCCAGAAATATGGCCGGGTCATGGAAATCATAGCGTTGGCGAAATCCTCACAGCGGGAGATGACCGACAAAGAGAGAAAAGAGGTAGAAGAAAATGTCAAAGAGCTGATTCGGATATTAACCGGCAGAGAAGATGTCAAGGTTATGCCGGATGCCGCTGAACTCGATATTGCAGGTTTGTTAATGCGAATGCTGGCGATTGAGGCCGTTAGCGGAACGGAGGAAGCTACAAACGCCGGTATCCCATCTGCCGCGGCGACTTTATTCTTAGGCAGAACAGGGATCATTCGGTTCAAAGGTTCAACACCTCTTGGAACATCAGCCGGTGTAGATGAAGCAATTCACTACGTCGATAGTATTATTGCACCCGATGAGCTGACTAAGAAATACTCTGATTTATTCAGTGACGCCGGTGACGGAACATATAGATTCAAGAAAGGCGTGGATTTCGCAGCCGTCAAAGCCAAAAATGATGAGAACCTACTGAAGCGGTGGAAACAAGCCAAACGTTACGACGGCAAGGGCTGTATGGAAGCGGTCAAACATATCGAAACCGTTCTTGCGAAAGCCTTCACAGGCAGAAAACTTGCTCAACTTGGAAACCTACTCGATGTGGACAAAGAACTGTTGCGTTTGGAGTACGACCAGGCCGTGGCTATGAAGATGATTGATGCAGGTGCTTCAACTGAGGACAAGATTCATGTGATGCAGAGAAAAGGCACTATCGGCATGAATGCAATACTGTCAATGTCGCTGGCTTTGGGCCGGGCGATTGCGGCCAGCCAGGGTAAAGAGCTTTGGCAGCTTATCCGGCAAATGGCCCACGAGACAATGGCTAAATTCGTCGCGGCTAATGCAACCAATGGCGAAAAGGCAGATTCGGCCGCCCTTAATGCAATGGACTTTGAGGAATTAAAGGCCAAATTCAATAAGGCCTCCCAAAAGGCGATTCAGGAAAACAAGAAAATATACGAATTGCTCAGGCAACAACTGCCGGTTTATCCTGTATAGACAGAAGACAGAAGACGGAATACAGAAGACAGAAATATATTTAGCCCCCGAATTTATTCGGGGGTTTCTTCCTATGCAAAAGCAAAACGTCATTAGTCCTAGGGACTCCCTATGGAGGACGATTTTGTTCGCCCTGTTTTTTAGTATTGGGGCTGCATCGCTAAGCTGCTCTTTACTTTGTGAGGATTTGGCTAAGTACTATCGAAATAAGCGGCTCTCAGAAGTTGCACAACAATATTTGGACAAACTTGAATCTCTCAACATTGATTATGATGTTCTGCTCAGCCGACTGGAAAATGACCCAAATCTTATCAAACGCATAGCTGCCGCTACGCTTGGCATCGAACCCGAAGACGCAAATACAATTTACCCAAGGCCGACAAACGAACAATTAGCCGCTGCAAGGAAAGTTTTAGAAAAAAACCTCAGTCAACAACAAAACGAAACTGTGGTACCCGGTTGGCTGATACGCTGTAATGAAACGCGAAACCGAATAATACTTTTTCTTGCTGGTACGGGTTTGATACTTACTTCATTTGCATGTTTTGCGCCGACGCAGAAAATAAGGGATGATTAGTGAATTAGCAGATTAGCGAATTAGTTACAGACATGCTGCCAGTCAATCAATTAACTAATCAACTAATTCTCTAATTTTCGCTTATGGGTCGTCTCTACCTGGTGAGCCGCCGATATTAGTGCTGGCTCGCCAGTTACCGCCATCATTTAGTGAACCGTCAGGCTCACTTAATATCGCCGAAGCCAATGGAACCAGCGAATGACCTGCTCCATCGGCTAACTGCGGCCAGCCATTGCCGTCACTATACTCGAACTCAACAATGGTTCCGTGCCAAATATCAGCTAAGCTTACCTTTTCACCTCCATTAGCCAATTTGCCGCTGTACTCACCGGCAATTTTACCAGATACCCCCGTGCCATAGCGGGACTCAAAGGCGGCTTTGTTCTTAACTACCAACACGAAAGCTCCAGGGGCAAGGGTAGTAATATCGCTATTTGCAAAATCAAAGCTAATGCCTTCGGTGAAAGAGACATTGGTCAGATCGAGCGTTTCATCTCCGATGTTTTTCAGCTCGATGAATTCAAACTCATCGTTGTCAGTTGAGTCACCAGCCGGTGGATCAGCAGGATTGTACATTACCTCGGTAATCCGCAGACTATCCAAGATGCCAGCCGCTATTGGCTCGCCCGCGACAAACTGAATCGGAACAGACCAATGGCTCCATCGGTCGGTGTTGTTCTTCATCCGGCAGCGCACGCGATAAGTACAGCCTGGCTGTACTACATAAGCAGGAATTTGTATGGTATTATTAAACTCTGTAATCTCATCGCTTTCCCAGAGAGCATTGATCTCATACCTGCCCGGTTCACGCCGGTCCATAAATGTATTATTAGCTGGAGGATTGTTAGTCTCCTCTGTGCCCTGGTCTGTTGTGGCGGTTAAAGCCACATCTATTGAAAGGTCACTGCTATCTAACGAGGCATTCAACGCATGCACAGCTATTATATTCTCACCCTCAACAATATAATCGTAAGGCATCGGCAGCGTAACTTGTTCCCACCCTGCCTCATGATTATTGGCAAAATCGTTGTAAGCCTTAAAGCCGTCTGAAACATATAGCCGAGCTACTTCCGTACCGTTAATCCATACGATACATCCATCATCGACATAGACTCCCAGAATGAGCATTCCAATCTTGTTAATGTCTGAAACATTAAATTTGTGCCGCAGATATATCGTGGAGTAGCTATTCCGCATATCGTTGAGGACGGTATTGTCATCAGAGTCGCCATAGCCGATGCTTGTTTGGCCCTGGTACCACGAGTTGTCGTTGAAGTTCAACTGCCGCCAAGCGTCGACGGGACTGGAAGGTTCCCCTGTATTACCTTTGAAGTATTTCCAATCAAGGCGTTGCGGCTCCAGTAGCACGATTGCTTCTGGAGGGGTAGAAGAAGGAGGAGGCACATATTGAGAGCCGGGCTCGACTTCGGCTATACGCCATTTCATCGCAGCAAAGGTGTGACTGCCTTGCGGATCGCTAAAAGGACCCGTTTCAAATGTCAGAGAGTTAATTGGATAAGCAGGCGGACAGGTTGCCGTAACGACGGGGGTATCCGGGATGAGTGCATCATTAAAGTAAGTGTTGAACTCCCTGTTATTTGAGACAACATAGTCTTTCATGATTTGAACCATGCCCCTGAAGTCTTTGGTAGAAGCTCTTTGATAAAACCGTCCTTGTCCGGCTTTACTGGGATTGACATAGAAGGAGGCCATAACCGGGTTGTAATCCCACATGGCACGGTCTACATCTACAATCGTAAGCGGTGCGTTAGGATCATCAATTATTGCGGCGAACTCATCTATAAGCTGATACATCTGATCCGCATTGTATAATAAGTCGTGAAATTCACGCAGTTTGTTCTGCTGCTCGACCATGAGCGATGGTCGTTGAGTAATCCTGCCTTGCTTTCTGAAAGGATCCTCTCCGTCACCGTACATATTATTGGCCCACGTCAGATCGACATCCCAAGGGAACACCGACCAAATGTTGGTTTGGGGGTTAAGATAAAAGGAATAGTTCTTTCCATAACCGATGTCGCCGTGATGCGCGCCCTCAACGACGCAGCGATAACCATAGTAGCTCTCCAGATTAACATTCTCAAGCCACCAAAGCTCTTCGGGTCTACTCTGGTAGCCACCCATAAAATCGTAAAGGTCAGACCAATCTGTCGCAGCGGTGCGTCCCTGATTATTCATCTCATCACCGGATTGACTATTCATTCTATAAAGATTACCGTCCGGCAGGTTGTGTTCGTCCAAGAACCTGCCGTCCACCTGCTCCAAGGTCATATAGAGACCCCAGAGGTCGCCTTCGTATTGGGTAGGCCCGAATTCATCGGCTTCGTCGATGATTCGGAATTGCAGCCAGTTGGTTTTGGAAGCCTCGACACCCGTTAGATTAAACATTTTGCAGGTGACAGCCTCAAACATGCCCTGCTCGCCGCGATGCTGATAATCGCCTTGTTGAATACAGGCCGAGAAATTGAGCTTGTCCCACTTGGTGTTATATTTCCCGCCGTAGTCGTCGCGCCCCTGGAACGAGTGGCCCCGATTGAAATTGAACTTCCACATGTTCTTGCCCATCGAGTAGCGCCAGACACCACCGCGGGCACGGTAGCGAATGTGATCGTAAACTTTGCCATCGTAAACCAGCGTGCCAAACCATTTGAAGATAGATGCTTCCGGGCTTGTCCAACTAATCTGATCAAACCAGGTGCAATCCTCAACGTCGGATTTCTTGCTAATGAGATGATAAACAGGCAGACTACGCATCACATCTGTACCGTACTCTACCACCTCACCTAATGGGCCCTGGTCGCCCGGCCTGATAGCTCCCCTCCAAGCCGGCACGCCATCATAAACAAAATATGCAAAATTCGGCTGAGGGTCGTCCGAGTATGGTACAATCAAGAAACGTGATGTGCTATCCATAACGCCGATAAGATAGCGCACCAGCCGACGATGAACCTGCAAAGTCCCCGGCAACTGCACGGTGTAAATATCGTCACCAGCTTGCTCATCGCCGTTGAGCCCGTCATCGTACATCGCGACACTATTCCAATTCAATTGGTATGTCAAATCTTTGATATTTATATAATTACCTGGTTCCACCAATTGATAAAGCAACATAACTCTTGTAACTCCGTCGGGATCGGTTACCTTAGCGGTGATGGTCACTACTTCACCTGACTTGGGCTGCTTGGGAGAGTGCTCCACCTGACGAATATGCGGAGGAATATTGTCGGCATAAACTTCCTGGTTCCTTGCCACCGGCGTAGGATAAGCCGAACGCCAGCTACCTGCAAGGTCATTGTCAAAAGATGGATTAACCAATTGAATAGAATGCCCGGTTCCAGGCCGATTTTCCGGCACCGCATCACCCACGGTCGGCCATGGAAAACCAAGTTGATAATCCACCTCATCAACCTTATTTCCCTCAGCATCACGAAGAATAATTCTCTCTCCCTCGTTGCTCAGCCTGCCGGTAAATGGGCCATAAACTGACCTGCTGTCAACACCGTATTTATCCATAATAGTTGTTGGCTGGTAAGCAAGATAAGGGTCTTCAGTGACAACGATATATCCCCCGGCAGGTAATATCGTGCCGTTTGGAAACTGAAATGATATGCCGTCCGAGAAGTACCAGCCGGAAATATCAATGTCTGTCGTCCCCGCATTATACAGCTCTACAAACTCCACAAGCTCGGTTTTGACGTCAGGGTCATAGTGAATCTCATTGATTACTACAGACGGTATGTCAGCTTCTGCGTTAGAGACCAACAATAAAAAGAAAAAAAACAATATTTTCATAAAATCTAACATCTTTTATACTCTACCTACCAGGCGAAGGCGAAGCTGCCCGCCGATTGGCTACCTCATCGCTGTATTCTTCTGCTACCCTGCGATTAAGTGATAATCCACTACCATCAGCCTCCATAGGCCATAAGTCCACGCCACCAGAGCTTGCCGAAGGGACAGGTAAGACAAAATCAGCTAAAGACACTACCACTATCAGACAAATCATTGAGATTCTTAAGGATAAGAACATCTTATGTTCTGTTTCCCATTGTAACTTGTGTATGTTATCTCCGTACCTATGGCAGAGTTAGAGGATACGCCCATGCAGGGGTTCCCGCAAAGCGGAGTCCCAGGCCGTAGTCTAAAACAGCGAGATTAAAAAACTCTATTTTAATTCTAACATATTTACGGGGTCTGAGTCAAATTGTTCTTTCCTCAAGCCCGTCCCTTCGACAAGCTCAGGGCAGGCTCTGAGCCGGGTCGAAGGGATGACCCTATTAATCGTAGCGGTCGTAGGGACTCCTTATGGCGCATGTCAAATTTGTAGGTGAGGTGGACACTACTGTATTACATATTATCTCAATGGATAATGATTGGTCGCCTTTTGTCACCTCGACCGAGGCCGTATGGCCGAGTGGAGAGGTCTGCCTTCTCCGTAAGGAGTCCTGAGGACAAAGCAGATTTCCCTTCGGGGCTCTCCGCTTCGCTACGTGTCTCCACTTCGGCCCACTCATGGTGGGCCTACGGTCGAAATGACCCCTACTTGTCAGTTTTTTTCCCCTGTAGATTTTACCAATAATCTTGACATGCACCCGACTCCTTACGGAGGCCATAAAATATTTGCATTCTGAAAACACAATCGCTATCTTTAGAAAAATAACAATTATTCAACAAAAAATTTTGCCAAAAGAAAGTTCAAATGAGCATTAAAAAAATCAAAATTACAGTATTTTTCTATTTTTGTGATGTTAGCAACAATCAGGTACAATTGAATTTTAGCTTACCCGCGATACGGAGTATCGCTGGTCGAAATCTACTGGGGAACCTGAATAGGTTTTATACGTATTAGTTCACAAGTAAGTCTGTTGGATGTTGTTCGTCAATGGTTTTCTTTGCTAAACACGTACATTAAAGAATAATGGACCAGCTGGATTTGACATTTGTTGAACAGGCGGTAGCAAGAATCGGCACCGAAAAGGAAAAGGTGCTTGAGATTCTGCAGGCTTTACAAGGTCACTTTGGTTATCTGCCGAGAGAGGCTCTGGAGCGGGTCTGTGAGCTGACAGATATTACCCCTGCATCAATTGTTGGTGTCTCGACTTTCTATAACCAGTTTAGACACCAGCCAGCTGGACGCCATACGATTCGGGTCTGCATTGGAACTGCGTGCCACGTTAAGGGCGGCGGGCAAATTTATGATGCCTTTAAAAGACATCTCGGCATCCCGGAAGAAGACGATACGGACCAGCAAAAGTTATTTACTGTTGAGAAGGTAGCGTGCTTGGGATGTTGTATGCTTGCACCTGCAATCCAAGTTGACGATGTTACCTACGGACATCTGACTACCGAACGGGTTCCGGCTGTACTAAGGGATTTTCTCGAACAGCAAAAGGCTGGCGCTCAGCGAGCGGTCAGTCAAGACTTTGTAAAAGATGCAAAGAGCCTCGGCGAGATCCGGATATGTCTGGATTCAAGTTGTGTGGCCAGCGGCAGCGCCAAGGTGTATGAGGCGTTACGAAGGGCCGTTGAAGACACGGCCGTTCGGGTCGTGGTCAAAAGTGTGGGTTGCTCGGGTATGTCCTATTTGACACCGCTTGTCGAGGTGGTTTTAGCTGACGGGACTTCGTTTCGCCATGCAAGGATTCAGCCCGAAGACGCAAGAGCCATTGTGCTGAGGCATTTCAAGCCCAGGCATGTTACGCAAAAAATCAAGAACGCTATTTCTACGATGTTGGATAAGCTGCTCACCGACAAGGCATGGGAGCCAGCGACACGTTATTCGATAGATGTACGGGATCAGCCGGTGGCAAGCTTTCTGGACAAACAATTACATATCGCAACCGAACACTGCGGCCAAATTGACCCGGTTGATCTTGATGAATACTTACGCAATGACGGATTCAAGGCACTGCAAAAGTGTGTGAGCGAGATAAGTGCTGAAAAGGTTATCACAGAGATTGAACACAGCGGTCTCCGTGGTAGAGGAGGTGCGGGTTACAAGACACATCTTAAATGGTCTGCCGTATATAATAACAAGTCAAGGAAGAAATATGTGATTTGCAATGGTGATGAAGGCGATCCCGGTGCCTTTATGGATAGAATGCTGATGGAGTCTTTTCCATACCGTATTATCGAAGGTATAACAATAGCTGCATACACGGTTGGAGCCGACGAGGCTTATCTTTACATTCGTGCGGAATATCCGCTTGCGGTCAAGCGGATGAGCCAAGCAATAGACTGTTGCCAACAGCTTGGATTTCTTGGCGACAATATTATGAACAGTGGTTTTTCGCTGCATCTGAAGATTGTAGCCGGTGCAGGTGCATTCGTATGTGGCGAGGAAACAGCTCTTTTAGCCAGCATAGAAGGCTGGCGCGGTATGCCGAGGCTGCGGCCACCATACCCAGCGGAAATCGGCCTTTGGGATAAGCCTACGCTAATCAATAACGTGGAGACCTACGCGGCTGTGCCCTGGATTATACGAAATGGAGCAAAAGAATTCGCCAAGCTCGGTACCGCTACGAGCAAAGGGACAAAGGTTTTCGCACTGGCTGGAAAAATAACACGCGGAGGACTAATTGAAGTGCCGATGGGCATCTCCGTGCGCGAGGTTATAGAAGATATCGGCGGTGGGATTGCAGCAGGACTACGGTTCAAAGCGGTACAGATAGGTGGGCCTTCAGGAGGCTGTGTCCCCGAAGAGCTGGCCCATATTAGTGTTGACTATGAATCGCTAAATAGTGTGGGGACAATGATGGGCTCAGGCGGTATGGTTGCGCTGGATGAGTCCGACTGCATGGTCGATGTTGCACGATATTTTTTGGAGTTTACACAGAATCAATCCTGTGGTAAATGTATCTTCTGCAGAATAGGGACACGGCGAATGCTGGATATCCTTGAACGATTGTGCACAGGACAAGGCAAAAAAGGCGATATCGAAGAGCTGCAGCATTTGGCTGAGATGGTCAAAAAAGCAAGCCTGTGTGGACTCGGTAAAACCGCGCCTAACCCTGTCCTTTCTACAATTAAATATTTTCGCGATGAGTATGAAGCTCATCTTGAGGGGTGCTGTCCTGCGGGCAAATGCAAAACGCTCATTACATATTCGGTAACCGACGATTGCATAGGCTGCACTTTGTGTGCACAGCACTGCCCAGTTGATGCAATCGAGATGAAGCCGTATGAAAAGCACGAAATAGATGTTAATAAGTGTATTCGCTGCGGGACATGCAAAAGTGTATGTCCTGCCGATGCTATAAAAGTTCAGTCCGTCTAAAGGAAGCCGGATGCCTAAGCTAACGATAGACAATCGTGAAGTAGAAGTAGCCGATGGCTCTACGATTCTTGATGCCGCCGAAAAGCTGGGAATCGAGATTCCCACTATGTGCTTTCTAAAGGGCTATAAGCCTTCAACAAGCTGTATGGTTTGTGTTGTCAAGGTCATCGGCTCGGAATATCTTGTGCCTGCATGTGGAGCTATTGCCGAAGATGGTATGCAGGTTGAAAGTGACACCGAGGAAATCCGTCAGGCAAGAAAGGCTGCTTTGGAGCTTCTGTTGAGTGACCATGTCGGTGACTGTATGGGGCCATGTCAGGTGACCTGTCCTGCCAATATGAATATTCCGTTGATGATTCGCCAAATCTCAGCCGGCCAGCTTCGTGACGCTATAGCCACTGTGAAAAAAGATATTGCGCTACCTGCTGTATTGGGCCGGATTTGTCCTGCTCCCTGCGAACGAGCATGCAGACGAGCGGTATACGATGAGCCGGTTTCGATTTGTCTTTTGAAACGTTATGTTGCTGACGTCGATTTAAATTCGACAAAACCATATTTGCCTCCTTGCGAACCGATTAAAAATAAACATGTAGCTATTATTGGAGCTGGGCCTGCCGGCTTAGCTGCAAGCTATTATTTACGACAACAGGGCTTTGAGTGTACGATTTTTGATGAGCATGAAGAACCTGGTGGAATGCTGCGATACGCCGTATCTGAACAAGACCTTCCGAGGGACGTACTTGATAAGGAAATAGCTGTAATTTTTAAGATGGGCGTTAATTTTAAGGGACAAACACACATAGGTAAGACACTATCCATGGAGAACTTACGCAAAGACTTCGATGCTGCGTTTGTTGCAGTTGGACAGATAAAAGCTGGCGGTGCCCAGTCTCTTGGCCTTGAGGAAAATTCAGGTCTTATCGCAGTGAATTTCGGGACATACGAGACAAATCTAAAAGGCGTCTTCGCCGGTGGAGATGCGGTTCGCAGGCGAAAGATGACGGTTCGAGCGGTGGCGGATGGGAAAGAGGCTGCTGTATCAATCGCGCAGTATTTGTCCGGTCAAAAAGTAACCGGACTGCCTAAGCCGTTTAACACCCATATCAGCAAGCTTAAAGAAGGAGAGATAGAAAAGTTTCTTGTCTGTGCCAGCAAGGCCGCACGAGTGACGCC
>Ga0315532_1000355_pt1 | contig 37372 bp, 37 predicted proteins | sample SalMarWE160370MG_FD_203082 | JGI IMG/M metagenome (GOLD analysis project Ga0315532, IMG submission 203082) | Salt marsh sediment microbial communities from the Plum Island Ecosystem LTER, Massachusetts, United States - Salt Marsh Sediment WE1603-70 ...
AACATTGATGTCGATTATGCAACTTAAACGCAGCATACTGGCGTTGACGCGGGTCATATTGCCTCAGCGGGAAATAATGAACGGGCTCAGCCGCGGCGAATATGCCCTGATAAGCGAGCGAGCTCAAATATATTACCGCAACATTTATGACCATTTGGTGCGGATTGAGATGCTCACTATTGGTCTCAGAGATATGACTGAGAGTGTACTGAGCACTTATCTTTCTTCAGTGTCCAACCGCATGAATGAGGTGATGAAGGTGCTAACAATCATAGCCACTATCTTCATTCCGCTGACCTTCATTGTCGGCATTTACGGCATGAACTTCGCAAATATGCCGGAGCTAGAGTGGAGGTATGGGTACTTTATCATCTTGATTGTAATGGCAGTAATAGGTATTTCTCTGGTAGTCTATTTCAGGAGGAGGAGGTGGCTCTAAAGTTACTAAATGAAGAATATGTCTCTGGCATCTGAACTGAAAGGCGAAGCGATTGGGCACTCGCAACCTTCTACACAGACAGTGCCATCCATGGCTCAGCAGAACCTAAGTTGGAGGTGTTGAATATGGCTTATGTAGGCATTTTGTTGGTAGCTATTCTAGTTTCTTTCATCGTCGTCCGAATTGGAGGCTTTGCCCTCCAGTTAACAGGGATAGAACCTGATGTAGCTAGATTTCAGGCGTTATCTGCTTTCTCAGGAACGGGCTTCACGACGAGAGAAGCAGAACGGGTGGTGGGAAACAGAACCAGGCGCAGAATTGTGACCATTCTCATTATATTGGGAAATGCCGGCATGGTCACTGTAATTGCCACTTTAGTGGCATCTTTCACCCAGGTGAGCGGTTACACGTGGTTTTTCATTCGCCTGGCCATAATAATTGGAGGCATATTCGGCCTCTATCAACTAATTATAAGAAGCAATTTTGGCCAGCGGATTCTTGACCGGCTGCAAAGGCCAGTTATAAACCGAATTCTTAGGGAAGCTCCAGCGATTGAGGAAATATTCCATGTGGAGAAGGACTGGGCTATTAGTCTTGTCATGATAAAAGGAAGCTCGAAGAGCATTGGCTTGTCTGTGGCTGATATCACCGCGGAAAGGGACATAGAAATCCTTGGTATAGACAGGGCCGGTACTTACCTAGCGAGGCCGAATTGGGACGAGAAAATCGTGGAAGGAGACCGGCTTCTGGTTTATGCAAATAGAAAATCTGTGAAACGAATCTTGGACTAGTAACCTTGCTAGTTTTCTAGCTTATCCTGCCAAATTCCTTCTCTAGTTGATGAGAACTTAAATGAATCATAGTTGGCCGGCCGTGGGGACAGGCGCGCGGTTGCTTGGTTTGCTCTAGCTGCTTTATTAACTCCCGCATCTCTTCGTTGCTTAGCTGCTGTCCTGCTCTGATAGCACCATGGCAGGCCAAAGATTGGGCTATCTTTTCCTCCCAGGGATTAAGACTTTCCTTGCTGGCAAGGCTATCAAGCAGCGCACTTATTATCTCAATGATATTCGCCCTGGCCTCTAGTGCCGGTATGGCGCGTATCAGATAGCTTCTATTTCCGAAAGACTCAATAGCGAAGCCAAATTCGGCCAGGAACTCTTTATTAGCTCTCAGGGTCTCTTCCTCTCTGGGGCTAAACTCTATGGTTATGGGCTGGAGTAAACCCTGGACTTCAACTTCCTTTTGCGCCCACTGCGCTAAAATTCGGTCATAAAGTATGCGCTCATGGGCAGCATGCTGGTCGATGAGATAGAGTCCGTTGGGTCCCTCGGCAATAATATAAGTGTTGGCTAGCTGCCCCAGCACTCTTAAAACAGGTAATTCCATAGTCGGCAACTGGGCAACAACAAAAGCTGGCTCGTTATCCATTATCATGCGAGGGCTTTGCCACTGCCCTGAGCTGACTGAGAAGGGCACAGCTTTCGAGCTAGCTATAGGCGTCCTGGCCAATGCCTCCACTATGGCTTTCTGTACGCTGCTAAAGACAGCTTGTTCATGGCAAAACTTTATCTGGGCTTTGGCGGGATGGATGTTGACATCAAGCTCCTGAGGCGGCAGGGAGATATTGATTACCGCAATAGGATGCTGGCCATCCATAAGTAAGCCACGATAGGCTTCCTCAGTTGCCCGAGTTAGCAGGGGGCTGCGCACCCACCTTCGGTTGACGAAGAAGCTGAGATAGTTGCGATTAGAACGGGCTAAGGAAGGTGGGCTTGTTAGGCCGCTGACTTTAGCTAGGCTGTCTTTTTGCTCCACCTTTAGCATCCTTTGCGCTACCTCTGAACCATAGATCTCATTTACCACCTCGCGCAGGTCGCCATTGCCCGTAGTGCGCAGGCTGGGGCGTTTGTCGAGAACCAGGCTGAACTTAACCTCGGGGAAAGCCAGGGCGTACTGGCTTACCAAATGGGCGATGTGGCTATTTTCAGTATTTGTTGATTTGAGAAACTTCAGTCGTGCCGGGAAATAGCGAAACAATCGGCGCACGGTCACGGTAGTACCTTGGGGCCTGGCGCGGCTCTCTCTGCGAACTACCGCACCCTTTCTCAAATACATATAACTGCCAATTGGGTCTGAGGATGTTTGGGTTAAGATTTCTACTTCGGCGACAGAGGCGATGCTGGGCAAGGCTTCGCCCCGAAAGCCAAGGCTGGAGATTTTCTCCAAGTCGTCTAAGTTGCCAATCTTGCTCGTGGCATACCTGTGAAAGGCAAGCTCTAGCTCCGAGGCCGGGATACCTGCCCCATTATCGCTCACTTTGATCAGCTCTACTCCGCCGCCCTGAGCTTCTACGGCAATCTGAGTAGCTCCAGCATCGAGGGAATTCTCTATCAGCTCCTTGACCACCGAGGCTGGCCTCTCGACCACTTCCCCGGCAGCAATCTTGGAGACTACCTCAGTCGCTAAAACCTTAATAGGCATCTACATTCTATTTTACACGGTTTCGGGTAGTGGGTCAATTTGAAATTTAAAAACTTGACAGCCTATTCTAAGCTATGTGGTATAATTAGAGTATGCCTAAGCGGTCAAGTAAAGATATAAACGTGATAGCTGCTAATGTTATTGGGCACGTTATTAATGATGAAGCCCAAGTTGCTAAAAACCCTGCTGCTGTAACTCTTGGTAGATTAGGTGGTAAGAAGGGTGGCAAAGCCAGAGCACAAAAGCTGACGCCAGAACAAAGAAGCGAAATAGCAAGGAAAGCAGCTAAAGCTAGGTGGGCGAAGACGCACTAGCTTCTAAGGTTATTGTCCATAATCCTACTAATCCATTATATATAAACACACAACGTTCAAGTAAATTTCTACCCAATAATGCGATTATAGGCTGAGGTGGGTCTGTTGGGATTACCTGCCCAGTTAAATTAACGCCCATAGCTCGTGCCAAATCAAGAGTCCATCCCTTTGTTGGGAATACAATTCTTGCTGGATAAATATTACGTTGTACTGGACCATTAGCTGTTCCTGCATTTGCTTGCCCAATCGGATTCAACCCTAGAGAAACCAAAATATCCTCTTGTATGCAGGTCAATGTAGCCCCAGTATCTATTAATCCAATACCTGATACGCTTTTGGGCACAGTTTGCCCAGCTTTAGTCATCACTTCAGCTATCTGGGGAGGGACTTGTACCTCAATTGGAAAGAAAGCTCCCAATTGGGCTAATGCCCCAGCACTCAGTTTGCCATTCTTGTTATAGTTAAATTGCGTGTGAATCGGCACTAATTGCCCCCACTGCAAGTGCGGGGAATTGGACAAATTCGTCTTTTTCCTGCACCTGTCTTATTAGAAATGGAACGTTGCCAAGTTTTTGCACACCATCATTGAAGGCTTCTTCCCATGTAGTGTATGTTCCTAGTAATTCCTTCCCTTTGATTAAGGCAAATTTGCCTTCGTAATGTTGTAGCCAATCTTTCTTTTGGCTATTGTAAAACTCAACTTCTGTTTCTAGTACCATATCTTTCTCCTCCTTTATTATAACATCTGTTGTCAAAAATAATTTTTTAATTTACCCCAAAACACTTGACAATGCTTGAGCGGTCATGTATAATATAAGCATGAACAAGTTAAGTATTGAGAGAAAAACGCAGGTTATAAAAGCACTTGTTGAAGGAAATTCAATACTTGCCACTTGTAGAATAACAGGCACAGCAAAGGGCACAGTTATCAGGCTTTTGCGTGATGTTGGTCAAGCCTGTGCTGAGTATCAGGATAAGCATCTAAGGAATCTATCATGCCAAAGGGTAGAATGTGATGAAATATGGTCATTCTGCTATGCCAAAGAAAAGAATGTACCTAAAAATAGAAAGGGGCAATTCGGATATGGCGATGTTTGGACATTCGTGGCACTCGATGCCGATACAAAATTAGTTTTAAGTTGGCTAGTTGGTTTACGTGAACCCCAATATGCCTATGAACTTTTTAAGGATATTAGAAAACGCCTTTCAAATCGTGTTCAACTAACCACAGATGGCCATAAAATGTATTACTACGCAGCCGATATTGCTTTTGGCGAAGATATAGATTATGCCATGATAGTTAAGTATTACGGCACTACATATGACAAAAATGGACATTATAGCCCGCCAAAATGCACTCATACGAGGGCAAAACTTATCAAGGGTTCTCCAGATATGACAAAGGTATCTACAAGCTATATAGAACGGCAAAATCTTACAATGAGAATGAGCATGAGGCGATTTACTAGGCTAACTAATGCGTTCTCAAAGAAGATAGAGAACCTAGAATACGCCGTAGCCCTTCATTTTATGTATTACAACTTTGCCAGACCACATATATCATTAGCTAATCCATGTCATAGAACGCCAGCAATGGCTGCAGGAATAAGTAATCATGTTTGGACTGTTGAGGAAATCGTTAAACTAGTGATTTGAGCTATCGTGATATAATCTGTATTGGTGGGGGGGGGGTAGTTTAAAGGGAAAACGATTGGCTGTCATCCAATAGACTGAGGGTTCGAATCCCTTCCCCTCCACCGATACAGATATAAAGTATTGACTTTTTTCATAAAATACTCTATCATAATAATTGACAGTCAATCGGGTTAAAGAACCCAAAGGACAGACAGGCTGGAGATTGTGGCTAGAATATCCAGCCTGTATGTTTTTATCTTCTATAATCATTGACACTTTATACTTTGTATTTAAGGAGGGTGATATGCGAGAAAAGTATAATCAGCTATACAGATATACCAGATTAGTCGTCAAACCAGTTGGAATTATATTCACTTTGATTGCGATAACCCTAGTTGGGGCGCAGATTCTAGGAGCTGTAGGAGGGACTGTAGGAACGGCATGGTTAGTGCTGTTTTTCATAGGATTTGGCTTCTGGGCACTTGATAGTGTATTGAGTGCACTTGAGGATTGGAATAAAATTAGCGAGGAAATCAAAGAACATCCGAAGAAATCCTCAAAATGACCCACTACCCGGTTTCGTGTATTCTGTCAATAGTTATGAGGGAAAATGTAAATCTTTCTCGATTTTTTCCAGGGGTGCCAGACTGGCCAGGAGCTTCTTAACCCCCGCCCCTTCAAAGACTACGGTCAGCTCTTGGTCATCCCTTGTGGGACTGCAATTCATCACTATGCCGGGGCCAAATTTGCTGTGGCGGACATGGTCACCAACTTTTAGCACTGGAGTGTCAGAAGGTCGAGATGAAGGCTGGGAATAGGTGTTAGCTACTGGAGTAGGGCTCTCCTCCCATAGTGCTCTCGGGCTTATTAAGTGGCGTGAGATGTCCTGGAGAAAGCGAGATGGTGGGTTTGCCGTGCTGCCGCCAAATAAATTCCGACGGTAACTGCGCAAAAGGTAGAGTCGCGTCTTAGCTCTGGTTATTCCCACATAGCAAAGACGGCGCTCTTCTTCCATTTGTTCCGGGCCATCGAACGATTTCCTGTGTGGGAGAATTCCTTCCTCCAGACCAACAATAAAAACCACGGAGAACTCCAATCCTTTAGCTTGATGCAAGGTGATTAGAGTTACAGTATCAGCTTTTTCATCCAGTTCATCTATATCCGATACCAGGCTTACTTTTTCCAAAAATGTAGTTAAGGCCTCTTCAGTGTCGAGCTCGTTATATTCGCTGGCAACATTGCGCAGCTCCGTTATGTTTTCCCATCTCTCCTCCCCATCCTCCTTGTCCAGTATATATTCTCTATATCCGGTGTGCTCCAGTATCTCATCCACTAGACCAGAAAAGCTTAGCTCATGGCTTTGGGCAGTGAGTTTAGCCATAAGAGCATCAAATCCCGCCAGAACTTGGACAATGCGTGGGGAAGGAGATTGCTTCGCTTCGCCGCCAATGACATTGTGACTCACCTGTTTTAGGGCCTCGAAAAGGGAGGTATCATGAGCTTTTGCCCAAGATTGAAGCGTGTTAAGAGTCTTTTGTCCAATGCCTCTGCCGGGCACATTTATGATTCGAGTCAAACTGACGTTGTCCTGCGGATTATGGATAACTCTGAGGTAAGCAATAATATCTTTAACCTCTTGCCTCTGGTAAAAGCGGGTGCCGCCAACAAGCTTATAAGGCACACCGTACCTCAGGAAAGTCTCCTCTAAGGCTCGTGATTGAGCATTAACCCGATACATGACGGCGCAATCTTTGAGGGATATTTGCTCCTGCCCAATCAGTTTCTCTATCTCGTTGACCACAGATTGGGCTTCTTCTTCGGCATTATAACTTTCGATAACGGTTACCGAAGCTCCGTCTTCGTTTCCCGTCCATAGCTTTTTGGGCTTGCGCAGCACATTGGCTGAGATAACGTCTGAAGCTACTTCCAGAATTGTCTTGGTGGAGCGATAATTCTGTTCCAAAAGCACGACTTTGGCTTCAGGGTAATCCTTCTCAAAGCTTAGGATATTACGTAAATCAGCAAATCTCCAAGAATAAATAGATTGGTCAGGGTCACCGACCGCACACAGATTCCGGTATTTTCCGGCTAGTTGCCTCATCAGCTCATATTGGGCAATGTTGGTGTCCTGAAATTCATCAACTAAAATATGAACGTACTTTGACTGGTATCTGTTGAGGATTTGAGGATGGTCGCGGAACAACTGCACCGTTTTCATCAGTAAGTCGTCGAAATCCACCATCTGACCGTGGCTAAGCAATTCTTGGTACCTTTGATACACTCTGTGAACTATTTCTTCAAAATAGCTATTAACCCACTGGGCGTAGTCCTCAGAGCTAATGAGACGGCTCTTAGCAGCGCCGATAGTTGAGCGTAGAACTTGAGGAGCATATTGCTTTGGGTCGAGATTTAATTCTTCCAGAACTTGTTTAATCAAGCTTAACTGGTCATCTTCATCGTAGATAACAAAACTCGACTCAAGGCCGATAGCCTTGCCCTCACGACGCAGAATTCGAGCACAAATGGCGTGAAAGGTGCCTAAAGTCAAAGCTTCTGCAACCTGTCCCAGGAGTTGTTCCAATCTCTCCTTCATTTCTCGGGCGGCTTTGTTGGTAAAGGTAACCGCCATGATGTTGTGGGGGCTAACGCCGCAGGTTTTAATCAAATAAGCGACCCGATGGGTAATCACTCTGGTCTTGCCGCTGCCGGGTCCAGCCAGGATAAGTACAGGCCCTTTGATGGCCTCCACAGCTTCTCTCTGGGCAGGATTAAGCGTGGCTAAGATATCCATGGAGACTCACAGGCTATTATAGCATTGAAGGGAGAAAGCCCCAAAGAGTGATAGAAGCTGAGCCTCGTTTTTCAAAGGTAACTGGTTATGAAACTCGGAGGATTCCAAGCCGCGTCGTGGAGACTAAATTCGTGAATGCTACTGCACAAACGTACTTGGTTCTCAAGGTAACAATAGTCAAAAATGTGCAGCCCAGGCAACAAAAGCCTGTTTTGTTTACCCACACTTTCCATGAACTAAAATGTGGCTAGCACGAGCCAGAGCGACAGGTTGAGCTAGCTAAGCTTTGTTGCTATACTTGATTCCGAAAATGATTGATTGGAACGATTGCCAGAAGGACTTAGGAATATCTTTCCACCAGGAATCTTTACTGGAGCAGGCCTTCGTGCATCTATCTTATCTTAACGAAAATCCTGGTTTCGCCCGGCCGAGCAACGAGCGCTTAGAATTTCTTGGTGATGCCGTACTTAACCTCATTGTAACGGAAAAGCTGTATGAAGAGTTTCCTAAACTACCTGAAGGAGAGCTAACTGAGATTCGCGCCTCTCTAGTTTGCCGCGATACTTTGGCTGAACTAGCTTCTTTGCTCAAGCTTGGTGACTGGCTCTTGTTAGGACGAGGTGAGGAAGCAAACGGAGGAAGGGCGAAGGCGAGCAACTTAGCAAATGCTATGGAAGCACTGATCGCTGCTTTATATTTAGACCAGGGGCTAGCCAAAGCCCGAAGATTTATTCTCAGACAGCTCAAGCCGGAACTGGAAAAAATAAAGGCCGGCAAAATAACCCCAAACTACAAGGCATTAGTTCAAGAGCTCATCCAGGGACAAAAGAGGCCAACGCCAGTTTACCGTTTGGTAGAAGCTACCGGTCCTGACCACAGCAAGCAATTTACCGTCGAAATCTTGGTCCAGGGGGAAGCACTAGGCAGTGGGACAGGAAGAAGTAAGAAAGTTGCTGAGAGCCAAGCAGCAAGAGCAGCTTGGGAAAAATTGAGGTGTAGCCATGGGTAGACGAGATTATAGAAAGCGAGAGCCAAAGAAACCCAAGAAGGGAGCACAGAAAAGCAAACCGATTTCGGAACTCGTGCCACAGCTGGAGGTGGAGGTAATCAAGAAAAAGAGGAAGCCTGCTGAGGAATACGAGGAATAGCTAATTGGCAGCTTACCTGGAGCTTTACCACAGTGGCAAGCTGAAGGAACGGGTAGACGCGGCTTTATCTTTGCTTGAGAGTTGCTCCGTATGCCCTCGCAGCTGTGGCGTAAATCGGCTGGCTGGCGATATAGGCAAGTGCCACACATCCCGCGAAGCACTGGTGTCCACCTACGGGCCTCACTTCGGCGAGGAAGCCCCATTGGTGGGCAGGTACGGTTCGGGCACTATATTCTTCACTAACTGCAACCTTAGATGTCTATTCTGCCAGAATTATTCCATTAGCCAGCTAGGCGAAGGTCAGAAGGTGAGCAAAGAAGAACTAGCTTACATAATGCTCTCCCTTCAAGCTAAAGAATGCCACAACATAAACTTGGTGTCCCCAACCCACGTAGTTCCTCAAATTCTGGAAGCACTGGAGCTAGCAGTGGAGTCAGGCTTGCATCTTCCCTTAGTATACAACAGCGGTGGCTACGATCCGGTGGAGACCTTGAGGATACTCGACGGCATTGTCGATATTTATATGCCGGACATGAAATACGACGCTGAGGAGACTGCTCGAGAATTGTCGGGCATTGAAAACTATCCTGAGGTAAATAAAGCAGCAATCAAAGAAATGCATAGGCAAATAGGTGACCTGGAGATAAACAAGGAGGGAGTGGCTCAACGAGGACTCCTGGTTCGACACCTGGTTTTACCCCACGGTTTGGCAGGAACAAAAGGGATAGTGAATTTTCTCAGCAAAGAACTTTCCCGCAACAACTATGTCAATATCATGGCTCAATATCATCCTTGCCACAAGGCTCTTCAAATTCCAAGTTTAGGGCGACGAATATCATCTGCAGAATTCCATGAGGCATTATCTTTAGCTCAGGAAGCAGGGCTAAGTCGGCTGGATACAGTCCGTACCGTAGAGATTCTTCGCATGAACTCAGAATGACAAGAAATGGCTCAGAACGACGAGGATAGCTGTGAATGAAGAGGGTAACTCAGGATAACGAAATGGCTGATATGGCACTGCTTTCCGTTACAGTTTATGGGCGGGTGCAAGGTGTCTACTTTCGCTACTTCGTTCGGAATGTAGCCAGGAAGCTAAGCTTAAAAGGGTATGTTCGCAACCTTGCCAGCGGCAATTCTGTACAAGTTCAAGCTGAAGGAGAGAAGCCACAGTTGGATAGACTACTAGAGCAACTTAAGACGGGCCCGCCAGGAGCCTGGGTCAAGAGAGTGGAAGTAGCTTGGTCGGACTATTCAGGGCAGTTCGACAATTTTAGTATAAGATATTGAGAAAAATCCTAAGCACTAAATCCGAAAGCGGGAAGAATTCAGAATTCAGTAGCCAGTAAGTGGCTTCTGACTACTGACTACTAATTTCAGGGGTTAGAGTTTAGGATTTAAGTTAATTCAGGACCCAACTTAGTCCTCAAGTTGAACCCTACCCTCATTAATCAGTCTTAAGTGCTCGCAGCCAACTCCAGCTATTTGAGAAGCCTTAAGGTCAATTTCATGAGGTTCGCCAACCAAGATCTTCCCGTAATCATCCACTTCCCCTTTCGTGGGGTCATCAGTGTAAAAGAATTTTTGATGGGCTTCGATAATGCCCGAATCGAAGGGCAGGGTGAAGTAAAGGTCAGCAAGGACTTTCTCAATGCCTAACTCATACAGAGTTCCCCAGCCACCCGACTTGTCTTTTTTATACTTGCTCACAGGCAACAGACTCAGAAGGTTTGCTACACTGAAGTGACCAGAGCGACCACCAACCTTGAAGGGAGTAACGCTGATCAAAAAGTCGCTGCGCAATACTACATTGGGCACCCAGAAACTCTCCACAGCATAGAATTGAGATAAAGGATTCTGCACCTCTATAAAAATGGAATCCCTGATATCGAGCATAAGGACGTGATGAAAGTTATATCCTAAAGCTTGATATATTGGGTAAATCGATTCACCGCTAGGAGTCCCGTCCGCAATGAGGATATCCGCATTACTAATTTTTCTAATACCTCTGATAATAACATTCAGCAGTTTGGGACTTGTGGTTACAGGGTACGGCATGGGATAACCGGCATTTGGTTTGATTAAAACTCGTCTTGCCCAGGCCAGCTGTGGAGGAGGAGTGAACACAAAATCCGAATCTTTGACAATCATGGACTTCATATCAGTGACCAAATTTCAATAGCTACAAAGCCGGTTGCAACAGCACGATTTCGGTGGCAGCCGGAAGCTTTTCGCGCCCGAACTCCACTTCACTACCCGCTACCTTTCTTACATTTTTCTTGCCCTTAAGGAAATCCTCAACACCGGCTATGGGATAGGCACACTTGGGCGTCTTAAAATGCATGGGAATAACTATTTTCGGCTTTAGTTGGTCACATACCTGGCTAGCTACGGGGGCATCAATGGTGAAGAAACCACCCACAGGAACAAACAATATATCCACGGCACCAATTTCAGTGACCTGCTCTGAACCAAGCACATGCCCTAAATCACCGAGGTGACAAAGCCTTATATCATCTATGGTGAAACAAAAGACGGTGTTAGGTCCTCTTTGTGTGCCTTGAGAGGCATCATGATAAGTGGCGATGCCCCTAAACTGAATTCCTTTAGCAGTTTTTTTGCCGTCACCTTTAACCACTTCAGGTTTCCCTTGTACTGCAGAAACGTTACTGTGGTCGTCATGGTCATGGCTCACCACAACGACATCAGCAGTTTCCTTGATAGGAGAATAATTAATACCTCCACCCACGGCATAAGGGTCGGTAATTACTCTTAGGCCATCTCTGGAGGTAATCAAAAAACAAGCATGACCTAACCACTTTACTTTCATATAGCCTCCTGACTTGTTGCTTCGCTCAAAGCTAATTCGACTAAAGTTCTGACGCCGACTCCAGTAGCCCCTTTTGCTATATAGCCACTCTCCTTGGTCGAGAAGGCAGTGCCAGCTATATCAATATGAACCCAAGGGATATTGGCAACAAATTCAGCCAAGAAGAGGGCAGCAGTGATGGCTCCGCCATATCTGTTGCCGGTATTCTTAACATTGGCAATTTCGCTTTTGTTTTGCTCTTTATACTCCTCGGGCATGGGCATTTGCCACATTCTCTCGCCGGTTCTTTCCGCAGCTTTGCGGACTTTATCTATCAAGTCTTGGTCATTGCCAAAGAGACCACTATAAAGGGTGCCTAAAGCAACACGACAAGCTCCTGTCAAAGTAGCTAAATCTATCAGGGGAGATAAACCAAGTTTCTGAGCATAACTCAGGGCATCAGCCAGGATAAGCCTTCCTTCGGCATCGGTGCTTATCACTTCTATGGTCTTGCCATTCATCGCCTTCAGTACATCGCCTGGTTTCAAGGCGGTGCCACTGGGTAAATTCTCGGTAGCCGGAATAATAGCGGTGACATTAATCTTCGGTTTCAACTGAGCAATAGCCCCAACTGCTGTCATAACTGCAGCAGCACCAGCCATGTCATCCTTCATCTCGCCCATCCCCTCCGACGCCTTAATGGAGATTCCCCCGGAATCAAAAGTTATGCCCTTGCCCAGAAAGCCAAAGACTTTTTCAGAACGTTCATCTCCTTTATAGCTGAGAGTTATTAGCTTGGGGGGCTGGTTGCTTCCTTTCGCCACCCCCAAGAGTGCTCCCATGCCCATCGCCTCCATGTCCTCTCGGTCAAAGACTTTGAACTCTAAATTATATTTGCTAGCTATTTCTTTAGCTGCTTCAGCCATCTGGCTAGGTGTCATGTAGTTAGCTGGTTCATTAACCATATCTCGAGCCAGGTTGGTAGCTGAAGCTACCAATTTCCCCTTGCCAATGGCAGCCTCTAAGATTGGGACTTTTTCCTTTTCTCTTACCACTATCAGCATTTCTTCGACATCTTCATATTCAGGCTTCTTATATTTGGTGAAGCTATAAAGCCCGAGAAGAGCACCCTCAGCTATTGCTTTAGCTGAAGCTTCAAGCCCAATACCACCTATGCCACTACCATGGAGTATTGTAGCTATCTTGTGGCAATTCAATTTACGCAATGCCCGACAAAACTCTCCGGCTGCCCCGCGAACTTTATCCACATTGAAATCCTGGCGCTTGCCCAACCCGGCAATAGCGACTATCCCTGCTGGCAGTTTCCCAAACGTATGGGTAATGATAACTTCCCCAAACTTACCCTTAATCTCACCTCGACTGATGAGAGAGCTAATAGCTCCATCCAAAGCTTTATCCACAGCAGCGGTAGCGCCACCCGGTTGTTCCACACCTTCAAAAAGGTTTACCACAATAGCATCAGCTTCGATTTGAGCTATGTCTCCAACTATAACTTTGATCTCCAAAATCCGTCTCCCTAAAATGTGTAAATTTTAGAACATTTATTTTACTTTATTTGGATGAAGAATTGAAGAGGTTAATAAAAGAAATTTTGCTCTTATCTTTTTGCTGCTCGTACAATCTTATCGATTACGGCAGTAATATCCTGCGAGGTATCAACAACAAGATGATTGCGAGAAATCTTTTCCCTGCGAGGCTTCATTTTATTATACACTTCCCACCCGGCTTCCGAGTCATACTGAGGCAGAGCTGCTTTTTCTCGGGCCAGAAGGCGCTGCCTCACCACTTCGGTGGGAGCTTCAACCCAGACCAGGATGAGCTTTGCCCCGGCTCTTTCTGCGGCGCGGTAGAAATATTCTCGGTGGTGCTCCAACAGATTTGTAGCATCAAAAATGACAGGTATTCCTTTCCTTAAAAGCTCTTCGATGAGAACATGGCAAGCAGAAAAAAGCCGCTTATTTTCATTTTCCCTATACTGGGGGGAGGGGAACAGGATTTTTCGCAAAGCATCGCTTGCTAGGATGAGAAAAGACAACCTTTCAGCCAGCTTGCGGCAGAAAAAAGACTTACCCGTGCCTGGCAAGCCACTGACCACTATAAGCGGAGGCTCTATCTGGGGTTGGGGTAAGCCATTAAGGCTTTGCCTTAATGGCTCTACGTCTTCATCTAAGCTACCTGCCATATCATCACAATTATCACCATGTGTTAGCTTATGTGTCAAGATGCTGTCCTCATTCAGTACCTTAGTGACACTTCTTTTTTGTCATTGCGAAGAGCGATAGCGACGAAGCAATCTCTAAGCGAGGTTCCTCAGTCCAACTATAGCAGGCTCCAGCTTCGCAATGAGATTGCCACATCTTCGGCTCCTCGTAATAACAGGGTGGGTGTCATTGTGCATTGAAGTCTACATGTTCCCCGGGGATGACTATAAGGTGCACCGCTGTGCAGGCTTCGAGCCTATGCTTTCGTCATTCCGAGTGTGTTAAGGAATGCGGTGACGACATCTGGGTCGAACTGAGTGCCAGCACCGCTTTTAATTTCGTCTATAGCTTCCGTGACGGACATTGCTGACCGATATGGTCGGTCGGATATCATAGCATCAAAGGCATCGGCTACAGCTATGATTCTGGCTCCCAATGGTATGTCATTACCCGCTATAACCTGATGAAGTCTGCTGCCGTCATAATAGTCGTGGTGGTGCTCAATCATCTCGCTTATTTTTCCATTAACCATCGGCTTCACAATGTAAGCGCCGACATGAGCGTGAGTCATAATGTGCTCGTACTCTTCAGATGTTAGCTTATCAGGTTTATTCTGGATAACCTGGTGAATCCCAATCTTCCCGATGTCATGGAGTAAACTTCCCCAGCGCAAGTCTTCCATATCTTTTACAGATAGACCAAGTTCATTGCCTAAAGCTAACGCTATCTCGGTCACCCGGCGGGAATGCCCACCAGTATACCTGTCCTTAGCTTCGAGGGCGGATACCAGTGCCTCAATGGCGCCCAGGAAAAGCTTTTTAATCTCTCCCGTCTGCTCCTCAACCCTTTCCTCCAGGAATTGTTGGTAATACCTGACCTCGAGCTGTAGACGCCTTTTCTCGAGAGCTCTTTGGACGCTCAGGGAAACCTCTTCCAGATTAAAAGGCTTGCAAATATAGTCATCAGCCCCCTGCTTCAGGCACTCAACGGCAACATTAATATCATTAACAGCCGTAGCCATAATAACCGCTGTGTCAGGGTAGCCTGACTTTATTTCCGGTAGGAGTTCGATTCCTGATTTACCGGGCATCTTTATATCCAGTATAACCAGAGCAATCGGGCTGTTTGCCAGCATATTCAGGGCTTGCACAGCAGTATCCGCTTCCTCACACTGGTAGACTTCTCCTGATAATTTCCGGCGAAGGAGCTTCCTGATTGCAACTTCATCATCGACGATAAGCAATGTTTCTCGCTGGTCAGGCATACCCTCACTCCTTCCCGGCCAAAACATTTTTGGTCATTGTTTTAGCTCCTTTTTATCTTTAACCACTAGAATACCTTTCTCGTTAGCGTCAGCCTGTTTTATAGCATACTCTTAATATGGGCGCGACTGTTAATGGGCAGTTCGACAAAAATAGTGGCTCCCTTACCCAGTTGGCTCTTGACATATATTTGCCCGCCATGCTCGGTCACTATCCCGTGGCAGATGCTCAAACCAAGCCCGGTCCCGCTGCCTGCTTCTTTTGTGGTGAAGAAGGGGTCGAATATACGCCTTAGATTTTCCGGCAGAATACCCGGGCCAGCATCAGCAATTGAAATCACCACGCTACTGTTCTGTTTTTTGGTGGTAATGGTCAGAGTCCCTTTATTATGCGCCTGAGTCATAAAATATTCGGCGTTGATAATGATGTTGAAGAGAACTTGCTGCATCTGGAAATAATCAACCATGATTTCAGGAAGGTCAGGGGCAAGATGTCTCTCGACCTCGATACCATTCGCTTTGTACTCATAAGCCCGTAATTCCAGCACGTCTTCAATAATGTTATTTATCTGGTTATGCTGCTTCACAGGTGCGTGCTTTCGGGCAAATGTAAGGAGATCCCTCGTTACTTTGACGGCGCGCTGAGCCTCGTTGTTGATAAGCTTCAGGTCCTCGCGGATGTCGTCAGGGGTTTCTTTCTCCATAAGCAACTGGGAGAAACCGATAATGCTCGTGAGCGGGTTGTTGAGTTCGTGGGCGGTGCCGGCTGCCAGTTCGCCAAGGGAAGCCAGCCGGTCAGTCATCATAAGCCGTTCACTTTGCCGCTTTTGCTCAGTAATGTCTGTAAAAGAAATTAAACCCGCTAATTTGCCCCCCTGCATAATCCTCGCACCCATCGTACTTATCCATATTTCTCGGCCATCTTTGGTCATCGCCCGAAACTCGTAAGCCCGCCGCAAGTCCTGTTCAAACATATCCTTCACAGTACTCTCGAGAGCTCTCTCTCTGTCCTCTGAAACAATGAGGTCAATCGGATTTAGTGCAATGGCTTCATCTACAGAACTAAGTCCAAACATATTCAAAGCGGCTTGATTAGCCATCACTACTTTCATAGTTTCAGCGTCTAGAACAACCATACCAATGACCGCGCTATTGAACAGCGCTCTATAATTTTCTTCGCTTTGTCGCAGTGCTTCCTCCATCCTCTTGCGCTCGGTGATGTCACGCCCAACGCCACGGAAGCCGATAATCTCGCCCTTGTCATTTCGCAGAGTAGAGACCGATGTTTCAGCAAACCCGCAGACCCCGTCTTTGCGGATAGTTTCCCAGGGGAAGCCCTTGTTTGGCACACCGGTCCGGTATACTTCATTAAAGACTCGAAATACGGATTCGATATTCTCTTCAACTGTAAAGCCTTTATAGCTCATTCCAATCAGCTCTTCCCCGGAGTATCCCAGATCGCGGCACACCGAATTATTGACAAAGGTGAGGTGTCCGCCGAGGTCAACCTCGAAATAGCTATCTTCCATCTCCTCCAGTATAGTCCGGTATTTCTCCTCAGACTGCCTTAGCGCTTCCTCTGCCCGCTTACGCTCGGTGATGTCGCGGGATGACGTGACAAAACCTAACACGTTACCTGCACCATCTTTAAGCAACTGGCTGACCGATTCAAACCAGACGTATTCGCCGGATTTTTTGCGGATTCGATAGGACGGAAGGACAGGCATCCCCTGTAAGGCCTTCTCCTGACCCTCTTTCTGGAGAGCTTCAATGTCCTCGGGATGTACTAACTCCCAGGGATTCGTTCCGACTAATTCATCTGGCTCATAACCGAGTATCTCTTTGCAGGCAGGACTGATGTAAACATATCTATGGTCCGGATCGTGGAGGCAGATAATGTCCCTTGAGTTTTCAGATATAAGGCGGAGCTTCTTTTCGCTCTCGCGCAGCGCCTCCTCCATTTCCTTGCGCTCGGTGATGTCCCGGCCGATGCAGAAGATCAGCTTCTGCCCCCCATACATGATCCCACTGATACTGATATCAACGTCAATGACCGAACCATCCTTGCGAGTGTGCTTCGTCTCTAAGTGTAAACCCTTCTCGTCAACATTCCGTCCCATCTCCAGTAGTTGCTCGGGTGGAAAAATTTTATCCCAGTCCCAGGTGTGCAGCTCACGGACTTCCTCAAGGGTATAGCCCAGCATCTCGGCAAAGCGCTGGTTGGCCTCTACTACCCCGGCGTCCTCATCAAGGACGACTATCCCGTCCAGGGACTGGTCGACGAGGAGACGACGCCGGGTCAATTCATCAGCCAGCGCCTGCGCCTGCTTCTTGTGCTCGGTAATGTCCCGTGTTAGCTCCAGGCAGGAGGCAATCTTACCCTCGGCGTCTCTAATGGGGTTAGCCGTATTCTCCCAGAAGGCAACCTTCCCCGCGATTGTCGTCATCCTCTCCGCGGTGTGTGTCTCACCATCCTTAAATGCCTTTTCTACCGGGCACCCCTCACAAACCTTCTCCCTGCCTTCATAAACTCGGTAGCATTTCTCCCCCAGGTGGTCACCACCAGAAGCTATCCTCGACTGCTCATTTTGATAAATAATGTTATATTCTGTATCTTGTATGGTGAGGGTGTCTTTCATGGCATCTATCAGTGATTGCAGCTTATTCTTCTCGGCTTGAAGCGTCTCCTCTGCTTGCTTGCGCTCGGTGACTTCCATGTAATTCCCCAGAACTGCCCGTCTCCCATGGTACTGGACGGATCTAACTACCTCCATAACCCACCTAATGCTACCGTCCTTATGAATCACCCTGAATTGATATGGCGAAAGGAGCTCTCCCTTGAGCATCTTTATTTCATTTTCCATGACCATCTCCCTATCTTCGGGAACGATAAGCTCCAAAGGATCCTTGCCTACCAATTCATCTGCCGTGTAGCCGATGGCGATTGGGAAGTTGGAGTTGAAATAGCAAAACTTTCCATCCTGCATGATGCAAACTCCAACTGGCGATTTCTCGCCCATAATCTTGAACAACTCTTCTTCATCCGTTCGTTCAACAGTTGATTTCATCTGCCCATTTCCTTAGCTGCTCCGGCTTATCGCGGTAACGCGGTTGGTCTTCGCTCTAATGGTCTCCACTTGAGCTGCGGTAAATAGTCTCCAACCCCGCCAGTCCCGGTATTCGACGTCGGAAAATATCCCTTCCTTTAACCACCTGAAAAGGGTATTTCTACTGATGCCGACCATCCGGCAAACCTCGACTGTTCTGTAATAGGTCTGGTCATTAATAACAACAGGCATATTTTCCTCTCATAAAACTACTCAGCTATACCATACTATACTGTTAATATACTATGGCTTATGTTTCGGGAAAGCGTCAATCACCCATTTGTACCGATTATTCCGTTACTTTAGTCCTAGCCTGTTCAGTGGCTTCTGTCGGCCGGATAGCTAACAAAAAGCACTGACACTATTTCTACAATCCTCTATTTGGATTGGCCACCAGTGGAGCAGGGTCGCCAAATTTATCATCCCAGATTATAGTGGGATGCAGGACGAAACGGGTCGATTCCCCAACAAGCAGGACAAAGGAGTAGGTAACAGGTAAGTTTTTCCAAAATTTCCCCTCTTAAGATTAAGATGGGAAAGGGGAGTTATGAATAAATACCTTTATAACGATCCAATTACAAAATCAAAACGACCCTGTCTTAGGAAGAATGCAATCGATGCTGAGCAAGCAAGCAAGCAACAACATGATGCCCATGGAAATAACCCCCCTCTACCCCCCTTACTCTGAGGGGGATGTAGAAGCCCTAATTTTTGAGAGGGAGCTCGTAGGAGAAACTGAACTATTACGATTTTGGAAAAGCTAAACTGCAAGAGGAGTAGTCTCCGGTAGATTCAATTTCTGGTGGAACGACTGCCCGATTATCGTTTCATCAGAGGCGAACTTAGTTCCTCGTCTTTTCTTAATTCGATGATGCGGTCGCGAATCATAGCAGCTTTTTCAAACTCCAAATTCTTGGCTGCTGCTTTCATCTGGGATTCCAGTTGCCTGATAAGTTGAGCCATTTCTTCTTTAGAAATGGGAGTAACCGCATAAGGAGCCCTTGTCTCGGCTACCGCTTGAACTCTCTCAGTTATATCTTTAATTGCCTTTCGGATTCCCCGGGGAGTTATGCCGTGCTCCTTGTTGTAAGCCTCTTGAATCTGACGGCGGCGGCCGGTTTCCTCTATCGCCTTCTGCATAGATTGAGTAATGGTATCAGCATACATTATGACATGGGCGTTCAGGTGTCTGGCAGCACGCCCCATGGTCTGAATTAGCGCTTCCTCAGACCTAAGGTAGCCTTCTTTATCAGCATCGAGTATGGTTACCAGGCTCACCTCAGGCAAGTCCAAACCCTCACGAAGGAGATTAATACCCACTACCACATCATAGACGCCAAGGCGGAGGTCACGGAGAATCTCCACTCGCTCTAAAGTCTCTACCTCTGAATGCAAGTAATGAGTCTTAATCTCCATTTCCTTCAAGTAGTCGCTTAATTCCTCTGCCATTCGCTTGGTCAAGGTAGTCACCAAACAACGCTCCCCCTTGGCTACCCTGCTTTTTATCTGATAAATAAGGTCATCAATTTGCCCCTTGACTGGCTTAACCTCCACGGTAGGCTCCAGTAAACCAGTGGGGCGGACTAATTGCTCCACTACTTGCTGGCTGCGCTCATACTCATAGGGTTTGGGTGTAGCAGAGACGTAAATAACCTGGTTGACGTGCTTGTTAAACTCCTCAAAATTCAATGGGCGGTTATCCAGGGCTGAAGGGAGGCGAAAGCCATAATCAACCAGTGTCTGCTTTCGAGAAATATCACCGTGGTACATGCCTCTTATCTGCGGCAGAGTCATATGTGATTCATCGATGAACAACAGGAAGTCATCAGGAAAGTAATCCAGCAAAGTCCATGGTGTGCTTCCCGGTGCCCGCCGCTGGAGATGTCGGGAGTAATTTTCTACTCCGGTGCAGTACCCCACCTCCTGAAGCATTTCAATATCGTAATTGGTCCGCGCCTCAAGCCTCTGGGCTTCCAGTAGCTTTCCCTGCTTCCTTAACTCCTTTAGTCTTTCCTCTAGCTCGCCTCTAATATCCGCGATTGCCGCCAGCAACTTCTCGTGAGACGTAACAAAGTGCTTTGCGGGATAAATATCCACCTGATCACTATGAGCCAGCACTTCACCAGTTAGAGGGTCAACCTCCACAATGCGCTCAATCTTGTCCCCCCAAAACTCGATTCTCAGGGCTGTTTCTTGATATGCGGGCTGAATTTCCAGGGTATCGCCTCGGATGCGGAATTTGCCTCTGGTGAAATCATAGTCATTTCTTTGATATTGCATATCCACCAAATGGCGGACCAGTTTGTCTCGCTTGTAGTGTTTGTCCCTTTCAAAAGTAAGGGCAAAGCTCTGATACTCCTCAGGTGCGCCTAAACTATAAATACAAGAGACCGAAGCGACAATAACTACATCGCGGCGGGTGAAGAGGGACATGGTAGCGGCATGCCGTAGTTTGTCAATCTCTTCATTTATATCGGTTTCCTTCTCAATATAGAGGTCGGTGCTGGGGATATAAGCCTCCGGCTGATAGTAGTCATAGTAGCTGACAAAATACTCCACAGCATTTTCGGGAAAGAATTCCTTAAATTCGGTTGCTAGCTGAGCAGCCAGAGTTTTGTTGTGACAAATAACCAGGGTTGGCCTCTGTATCCTCTCAATGACGTTAGCCATGGTGAAGGTCTTGCCACTGCCGGTGACTCCAAGCAGTGTCTGCTCCTGGTGACCTTTGTTCAAACCCTCGACCAGCTTATCCATCGCCTGAGGCTGGTCACCGGTAAGACCAAAATCGGAAACTATTCTAAAATCAGACATCGCAGTTGCCCCGTCGTAATCAATAGTCAGGACTTACGCAGTTGGTCGCTGTTTTGAAGGTGCGGCCATTATTGAACAAACGAAGATTGGTATTCAAGTGCGTAACTCCTAAGTAATACCAATATACCTCAAACAGAGAGAATTTGCACAATTGAGTGAATAGGACTGATTCTTGACAATAGGCCGCGAAAGATACACAATCTTGCTCTGCTCGTGGCCGAATTTGAGAACAGTATGAAAAGGTGACAATAATTAAGAAGCACAGCAAGGTTGTTTCACCTCTCACCGGCTTGCTGCCGCTATTCACGCTAGCTCATTTTAGCCATCATCTACCGATGGCATTGCTCTCTCCTCTTCTCCCCTTCATCCGTCGTGATTTCTTACTGTCGTACACTCAGGCGGGCGGACTACTCTCTGCCTATAGTATTGCCTATGGCATCAGTCAGCTTCCCGCCGGCCTGGCTGCTGACCGGTTCGGCTCCAGGATCCTGCTCACCGTCGGCGTGGCCGGAGTGGCTATTGCCAGTCTTTTGATTGGTATTTCTCCGAACTACTTCGTTATGGTACTGCTGTTGGTTGTCATGGGGTTGGCGGGGGGAGGTTACCATCCCTCGGCATCACCTCTGCTCTCCACCTCGGTTAAACCGGAGTACCGAGGAAGAGCGCTGGGAATCCATCAAATAGGTGGAACGGGCAGCTTTTTCCTGGCGCCGCTCATCGCGGCAGGTGTTGCCAGTGCTCTGGGATGGCGGGGCACATTTATCGCTATAGCCATCCCGACTCTATCTTTTGGCATCATATTTTACATGCTCCTGGGTAAGATGGGTTATGCTGGCACTGCCCAGAGAAAGAGAGCCAAAGCTTCGACGGCAGAGCCGTCTGAGCCGGGCGATCTACGTCGGCTCTCGGCATTTATCGTCATTGGCATTGCCAGTATGGTGCTGCTTCAGTCCACGCTCCAGCTCACTCCACTCTACGCGGTTGACGTGCTCGGTGCCAGCGAGAAGCACGGCGCTGCTCTGCTGTCAATCGCCTATTTCGGGGGCTTTTTGGGTGGCCCTCTGGGAGGTTACATGTCTGACCGTGTGGGGAGAATTCCAGTGATAATCGCCGTTGGCCTCATTTCAGGGCCGGCGATTTACCTTCTCAATCACGTGTCCTTGGGTGTGAGCCTTTATGCCGTCCTGCTACTCATGGGCACCACCATGCATGCAGGCATGCCAGTGGTGGAGTCCTATATCATCAGCCACGTTTCACCGCAAAAACGTTCCACTGTGCTTGGCCTCTATTATATGGTCAGCCGCGGCGGGCCGGCGATAGCATTCTTACTCGGCTACCTTATTGATACCTATCAGTTCTTTATCACGCTGTCCGGCGTGTCGATTGTCATGCTGGCTGTTGCCATTGCTGGCACGGCTTTGCTCTTGGGCAAGCGAGGGTAACTGCAGAACTCGAGACATTGAGCTAGGTGTAGCTTCGGATACTGGCAAGTACACTGCCTTGTTTAAGAGATTGAGGTATGGTAAAATTTCGCTATCTCGATATTAAAGAAAGGAAACTGATGACATGAAATCCTATGAGGAACTCGCTAAAGAGCAGGGGAGGAGGGAAAGTAGTTTCTTGTCCACCTTGGGGGAGGCTGAGCTAAAGGAATTGTCTGAGTTTGAGGCTGGTGCGGGTCGGCGGCGGGACGAAATTTTGTTCAAGATAACTACCGAGATAGAGGATACTACAAATGCCCTGAATCAAGTTGAGCAGCTTGCTCAGAGACTTAAAAAATATCTGGAACGGTTAAAAAAGATACATCAAACTCTCTCCACGTAAGGTTAAAGTCACGCAAAATATAGCGTAATGCAGTCTGAGTCGGAAACATCAGTTAGACTTCGTTTTGCGCCCAGTCCTACTGGGTATCCACATTTAGGCAACATCAGGACTGCTCTATTTAACTGGCTCTTTGCTCGCCACCACGGCGGAAGGTTTATCTTACGAATTGAAGATACTGACACTGCCCGTAAGGTGGAGGGTGCGGTAGAGGTAATCCTAGATAGCTTGCGGTGGCTGGGATTAAACTGGGATGAAGGGCCTTACTTCCAATCACAACGATTGCCCATTTACCGTGAAATTGCCCACAAATTGGTTGATGTGGGTCATGCATATTTATGCTACTGCTCTCTAGAGCGATTAGAGGCGATGCGCCAAGAACAGGCAAAACGTAAGCAGCCACCGAAATATGATCGCCGTTGTCGAGATTTAACACAAAATGAAAGAACTCGATTAGAAACAACAGGTATTACTCCCGTGATTCGCTTTAAAACACCTCTCGAAGGCGCAACCACATTTTATGACTTAATTTATGGCCCGGTAACTTTTAAGCACGATACCTTAGACGACTTCGTTCTGCTCAAATCCGATGGTTATCCCACATATCACCTAGCTAATGTAGTAGATGACCATTTAATGGCTATCTCACATGTCCTCAGAGCCGAAGAGTGGCTCTCCAGCACTCCCCGCCATGTTCTGCTTTACCAAGCTCTAAACTGGCAAGCTCCGCAATTTGCTCATTTGCCCATGATTCTGGGACCTGACCGTGCCAAACTGTCCAAAAGGCACGGCGCTACCAATATCAGCGACTATCAAAAACAAGGATACTTACCAGATGCCATGATCAATTTCTTGGCGCTTTTGGGCTGGTCACTTGATGATCGGACTGAGTTATTATCCCAAGAAGAATTGATAAAGCACTTCTCTCTGGAAAGGGTAGGCAAAACAGCGGCTATTTTTAATAAAGATAAGCTGGAATGGATGAATGGGGTTTATTTGCGCAAACTAAGCCCGGGAGAGTTTGTTCGGCAATCCATGCCATTTTTAGATAGAGAATTGCCAGAGTCGGTAGAACGCCCATTGGATAAGAGTTACGCCAGCCAGGTTCTATCACTTATTCAAGAACGAGCCAAAACTCTGGCTGAGGTTCCTCCGCTTGCTAGCTTTTTCTTCATCGACGAGCTGCAATATGATACGGGCCTGCTTTTGAAAGGGAAACTGGATGCCAAGTTGGCTGCTAAGGCTATTACAATTGCTTCGCAAAAGTTAGAAGAGGTAACGACCTGGGATGCCACTACACTTGAAGGTATCCTACGCCCTCTGGCCACAGAGCTAAACTTAGGCACCGGGGAGTTCTTCGGTTTGTTAAGGGTAGCTGTTACAGGACGTACTGCGGCACCACCACTATTTCAGACCATGGCAGTATTGGGAAGAGAGAAATGCCTGAAACGATTCGATATGGCATTGCAGTTGCTACCCACTTCTTCTAACTAGAATGCCACATATAGTTTCGTAGCAAGACCCAAAATAGTTTTCGGCTCTTGCTTAGCTTGCCAAAATCTTACAATTTTTGCTTGGAAAGCCCAAAAGGTATTGACAAAGCTTTGTGTTTATAGTAACAATATAGGTATAGTAAAATTAGAAGGAGGACATAATGGCAACAGCTTATTGCATGAAGTGCAGGAAAAAGGTTGAGATAAGGAGCCCCAGGCGGATCATGCTCAAGAACCGCAGACCAGCAACACAAGGTGTTTGCCCTAAGTGCGGCACAAAAGTATTCAGAATAGAGAAACGCTAAATTTATACGGCGGTCACAGGGTGTTGAGAGGGGTCACGCATTAGCGATGACTTTACCTGTGTTTGCGTGAACTCCAGAGGCGAGATAGCTTAAATCTTTAGGGAATATTTATTTCCCGGGGTATTCTGGTATCTTTTTGGGAATAGTGTCAAAAAGCAAAGAACCAGAGGGTTTGTTATCTCTCTAAGACTGTAGTGCGAGGGTTTCTTGCCTGCATATCTTAGATTCAAAACCCGCGGGGAAATTTTTGGGCTTCTCGCTAAAGATATTTGTATTTTCTTAATAAGAGTGCGTGGATTAATCTGTTCCCGCCGAAAAATATGTAATCCAGCTTGCAGGTCTTAAATTCCTCCTCGATTCTATTGCTAACCTTGCTCTGCTAACCCCCTCCCTTTCCATGTTGATTTTCAGTAGCGGAGAAGGGCTTTTAATTCACCCCGACTTAGGTTAAACTTTAGCAAATATGGCTCAGAAATATAACCCTCGAGAAATCGAAAATAAATGGCAACAGAGGTGGGCAGCTGACCCTATTTATGAAGTACACGAAGATAGTAAGCGCCAGAAATTTTATGCCCTGACCATGTTTCCCTATACCTCAGGAGACCTTCACATCGGCCATTGGTACGCCATGGCGCCCTCAGATGTTTATGCCAGATTTAAAAGGATGCAGGGCTACAATGTGCTTCATCCTATGGGCTTTGACGCCTTCGGGTTACCGGCGGAAAATGCGGCCATCAGCCGTGGGATTCACCCTTATGACTGGACAATGAGAAATATAGAGAATATGCGTCGGCAACTCAGGAGTATGGGGGCAATATATGACTGGAACCGTGAAGTAATTACTTGCCTGCCGAGCTACTATAAATGGACACAGTGGTTTTTCCTTAAATTTTATCACGCTGGCCTGGCATATCGGGCTAAGGCACCGGTTAATTGGTGTCCCAGATGTCAGACAGTGTTGGCTAATGAACAAGTAGTAGGGGAAGGTTTTTGTGAGAGGTGCAGCACGCCAGTGACTAAAAGAGAACTGGAGCAATGGTTCTTTAGAATTACTAAATATGCCGAGGAACTCCTCGATCATGGTCGTCTGGACTGGCCAGAACGCATAAAGATAATGCAGAAGAACTGGGTGGGCAAGAGTGAGGGCGCGGAAATTTCCTTCTGGCTAGAGCATGAAGGGGTAGAGCAAAAAGAGATACGAGTATTCACCACTCGCCCGGATACTATTTTTGGGGTGACTTTCTTCCTCCTGGCTCCGGAGCACCCTTCAGTTTCTCAATTGACTACCCCGGAACATAAAGCTGAAGTAGCTGAATATATTGCTTGGTGTCGGCGGCAAACTGAATATGAACGGGTGGCGCTGGGCAGGGAAAAAACAGGGGTTTTTCTGGGAAGCTACGTTGTCAATCCGATAAGCAGAGAGAGTGTGCCTATCTGGATTACTGATTATGTATTGCCAACTTATGGCACCGGAGCAGTGATGGCAGTGCCTGCTCATGATGAACGAGACTTAGAATTTGCCAGGCGGTTTAAGTTACCTGTGCGAACAGTTATTGCTCCTCCAGGTTGGAAAGGTGAAGAATTAACAGAAGCATATGCTGGGTCAGGTACAATGGTTAATTCTGGAGAGTTTAGTGGTTTATCCAGCGAGCAAGGATATGAGGCAATCTGTGCTTTATTAAAGGGAACAGGATGTGGTAAGCGAACGGTCGTTTATCGCCTCCGTGATTGGCTTATCTCCAGACAGCGCTATTGGGGAGCACCCATCCCTATAATTTATTGTGATAAATGTGGCATAGTCCCTGTGCCCGAGGAGGATTTGCCTGTTCTGCTTCCTCCCGATGCGGAATTTAAACCTACCGGGGAATCTCCTCTGAAATATTGCTCAAGTTTCGTCAATACCACCTGTCCTAAATGTTCTGGGCCGGCACAAAGGGAAACTGATACTATGGATACTTTTATGTGTTCCTCGTGGTATTTCTTGAGGTACACCAGTCCCAAAATCAAGAATGCCCCTTTTGATGCTGCCAAAGTGAAATATTGGTTGCCTGTGGATTTGTATACCGGTGGTGCTGAGCACGCAGTTATGCATCTCTTCTACGCTCGTTTTTTCATCAAGACATTGAGGGATATTGGCCTGGTCGACTTTGATGAGCCCTTTACCCGTCTATTCAATCAGGGGACCATAATTTATCGTGGTGATAAGATGAGCAAATCTCGAGGCAATGTAATTGCCCCTGACGAATATGTGGCTAAGTTAGGAGCTGACGCCGTTCGTGGGTATCTCATGTTTGTTGGTCCCTGGGAGCTGGGAGGGAAATGGAATGACAGGGGCATTGTGGGCGTCAGCCGCTGGCTGAACCGGGTGTGGAGCTTAATAACAACGGACTATGCCAGCCGTGTTGTTGATCCTGAGGCTGAGAAGGAATTCCTTCGTTTAACTCATAAGACAATTAAAGAGGTGACTGCCGATTTGGAAAAATTCCGCTTCAATACCATGCTGTCTAGCCTTATGGAATTCAGCAACTACCTATCTAAGGTTAAAGAGACTGGGGTGATGTCAGGTTCTCTATGGGGGGAAGCTATTAGATATTTTCTGCTCCTCCTTGCCCCCACCGCTCCTCATCTTGCCGAGGAGTTATGGAACAGAACCGGGCATCCCTACAGCATTCATAACCAATCATGGCCTGGGTATGACGAAGAGCTAACCAAAGAAGAAGAAATTACTTTAGTCATTCAGGTAAATGGCAAACTTCGCGATAAGGTGCTTGTACCCGCTTCTATAAGTGAAGTCGAAGCAAAGGAGCTGGCGCTGGGTCGAGAGCGAGTGAAGGCTCATATTAACGGTAAGAAACTTACCAGAGTCATTTATGTCCCCAAGCGAGTGGTGAATATTGTGGTAACATCATGATAGAAGCAGGAAAAGGAAGAAATGACAGTATCATGGGAAAGAAAAAAATAAGGATAGCATTTATTGGTGGTGGGGCTATGGGTGAAGCGATGATTAAATGTCTTTTGACAAAGAAGGTGGCTGTACCACAAGATATGGTAGTTACTGATATCAGTCCGGTGCGGCGTAAGTTATTGAGCAGAGAATATGGAGTTAGCACTTTAGCCGATAATAAAAAGGCGGTGGCAAAGGCCGACTTGATTGTTCTGGCAGTGAAGCCCCAGAATCTGCCTCAGGTAATGGAAGAGATAAAAGGTTTAGAGCCCAAACAGCTAGTGTTATCTATAGTAGCTGGCGCTACTCTATCCAGTTTACGCCAGGGTTTAAATCATTCCTCTGTAATTCGAGCTATGCCTAATATGCCAGCGCAAATTGGCGAGGGAATGACTATCTGGACAGCGACTACTGAGACTGGGCAGAGTCAAAAAAAGTTAGCCCAGACTGTACTGAGTGCTTTGGGTAAAGAGATTTATGTTGCTTATGAGAAATATTTAGGTATGGCCACTGCTTTAAGCGGCAGCGGTCCGGCTTATGTTTTCCTTTTTATCGAGGCGCTCGTCGATGCCGGTGTACATATTGGCTTGCCCCGGGATATGGCCCAAGAACTGGTGATACAAACTGTACTTGGCTCTACTCGCACTGTTGAGAAGACGGGCAAACACCCCGCTGATTTGAGGAACACGGTTACTTCGCCAGGAGGAACTACTACCGAGGCTCTTCTGCAGTTAGAAAAAGGAGGATTCCGTTCTCTCCTTCTGGAGGCCGTGGCTGCTGCTTATAAAAAAGCTAAACGCCTTTGAGAGTTGTATAAAATGGATTCACTTTTTGAATACCGCAACTGTCCCAATTGTGGACAAAATGATTTTGAAGTACTCTTTGAGTCTAATATGAAGACAGACGATTTCAATGTGCTTTTTGACTATAGGATGGAAGGGCATGATTCTCAAGAAGGTGTGGAAGGTTATCTGGTGCCTGGAAAGGAATGGGGAAGACATGTAAAGTGCAAGAATTGTCATCTTATATATATGAATCCAATGGAGAAAGTAAACAAGACCAATGAGTATTACTTCAAAGCGAAGAATACCCATGCTCCTACTATACGGGAAAGCTATTTAAGGACTGCCGGATCTCAAGTGCGCCTAATTCAAAAATATGCGAGCGGCACAAACCTTTTGGACATAGGTTGTGCCCAAGGTTTCTTCCTTTATAATGCCTCTAAAGCGGGGTATACTACTAAAGGGATTGAAATATCACAAGATGCAGCAGAATATGCGGTAAAGGAATTTGGCTTGGATGTAGAAGCAAAGTCTTTTGAAGAACTGCGGTTTCCTGAAAACCACTTCGATGTAGTTACTCTATGGCAAGTTCTGGAGCACGTGCCATACCCGTTAACGGTTCTCCAAGAAGTTCATAGGATACTCAAGCCCGGAGGGCTGCTAGTAGTATCAACTCCAGATATTGGAGGTATACCAGCGAAAATTTTAAGGAAAAAGTGGTGGGATATAAAGAGGCTTCATATCAACCAATTTACTAAAAAAACTCTTACGGACATCCTCCAGAATGGAGGGTTCAAAAATATATCCTCTGTATCTTACAGAGGATTTTTAAGCCTGTCTATATTAATTACAATGATGTTAAAATACTTGGATGCATATGAGCGACTGAAGGCTTTGTTCAATCCTGACTCTATTTCAGGCAAGGTCATGAGCAAGATAATGTTAATATATCCATCAAGGCTTAACCACTGTGTCGTGCTCGGCTTCAAGTAGTAAATTGAGGTTATTACTAAAGAATGGCGCATCTTTCTCTATTACAAGGGACTAAGCTTGTCATGAGAGGCATACATAGCTATATAGCTAAGCGTCCCATAGTAGTTTCTTATGAAGTAACGCTTTCCTGCAACTGCAATTGCCGTCACTGTGACCTTGGGGGGATTATAGAAGATGAAAAGCAAATTAAACCAGAGGAGTACAGAGATTTAACTCAACGCTTGAAACCGCTTGCAGCGCAAATTTCTGGTGGTGAGCCACTTCTACGTAAGGATATAACAGCTATAGTCAAGGCTATCAAGCAATCTGGGGTACAATACTTGATACTTGTTACCAATGGAGTGTTGCTAAACGAGAGCAATTATCTACAATTACGTAAAGCAGGGGTGAATCAATTTTCTGTATCACTTGACTTCCCTGATGAGCGGCATGATGAATTTCGACGACGGCCAGGTCTATATAAACGTTTAGATCAAAATCTTCCCCGGCTAGCAAAGCTTGGGTTTCGGGATATTATCTTAAACACAGCTATAACTAAAGCCAATGTGAGGGAAATATTGCCTTTGGCAAAAAAGGCCGCTGAGTGGGGTGTAGACATATCGTATAGTGCTTATACTCCGCTGCGAACAGGGAATGAAGACTATTGCCTCAACAATGAAGAGGATTTGGAAATTTTACGCCAGGCCATTAACGAACTAATAATATTAAAAAAGCAGGACACCCATCTAACTAACCCAGAACTCACGCTCCGAGATACTTTAAAATTCTTTGAACAAGGATACATGCCGAATTGTAAGGCAGGCATAAGATTTCTTGTCGTAATGACTGATGGGAGCCTAGTTCCCTGTTCGCTACACCGCACTAAATACGCTACTCGCAAAGAGATGGTAGAAAAATTTTCCCGAACTAACCGATGTGGTAGTTGTTACGTTGCTATAAGGTCCTACAGTGAGATGTCGTTTTTGAGTCACACGAAAAATCTCCCTACGTACATACGACAAATGATTCTTCACTGAGAGATACTTACGAATCGCTCGTGGTGAGCGTTCGGCTGAGCTTACGCCAAAGCCTTGTCCAACCACGAGCAGCACTCAAGATCAAATTAGCCCACCCTTCGACACGCTCGGAACGAACAGGCTATTAAACGAGCACTTTTCAGTGAAATGTTTGATAAGCCTTATCTTAAGTGGCGGCCGGAGTCTCACCAGGGTGTAGCTTGCGCCACTTGTTCAACAGTTGCTCCCGTGTTTCCTTGTGGTCGGGGTCAGGAATGCAACAATCCACAGGGCAAACCTCAACACACTTTTGTGTCTCGAACCAGCCGACACACTCAGTGCATTTATCAGGGTCAATGATATAAATTTCCTCTCCCTCAGTTATGGCCTCATTTTTACATTCTGGTTCGCAGGCACCACAGCTGATGCACTCATCAGTAATTTTGTATGCCATCTTTCTATTACCTCCTTAATTTTTAGCTCCTAATTTTACATCTTACCCTTACCAATAGCAAGTTCAATAGGCATGGAAAACTTCTCCTTTAGAGCTACAGCTACGTGGTCAGGAACCATACCCTCAAGACAGCCTCCTAACTTAGCCACTTCCTTAATCAAGGAAGAGCTAAGAAATTGATATTGAGAGCTAGTCATCAAGCAAAGTAGCTCAATGTCTGGCGCCAGCTTTCTGTTCATCAGCGCCATTTCAAATTCCCGTTCGAAGTCAGAATTTGCTCTCAGACCACGGATCATAACCCTTCCTCCTAACTGGTGTATAAAATTCACAGTCAGCCCTTTGAAAGATTTAACATGGACGGTGGACAAGCCAGTTACTGCTTCCTTCACTAACTTGACTCTTTGTTCCAGAGGAAAAAGTGGCTGTTTAGAAGGGTTCTCATAGATGCCAACAGTTAACTTGCCGAACAAGGCTGTTGCTCGTTCGATAATGTCCATGTGCCCGTAGGTGAGGGGGTCAAAGGTACCTGGATAAACTGCTACGACCATAACTAAACCTCCTTTTGGTATATAAAAATAAAAGTGTCACCATAGCGGCGTTGCTTAACGAGATGAAGGCCATCATAGTCAGAATTTAATGGGAAGCGGTTTGCGTGGCAAAGCACAATTGTAGAGTTTTCCCCCAGCAATTTTGACTTAGCTAGATTCATTAGTAAATTATTGGTAGAAGGGTCAGAGTAAGGTGGGTCTATGAAGATAATGTCATAACTATTGTTAAGGAATCCAAGCGCCTTGCTCACACTACAACAGTAAATGTGAGCCCGCTGTATTTCCCCTATTTTTTCCAAGTTGGCTCTGATAATGTCACAGCAACTTTTTCTGTAGTCAACAAAATCGACCCATTCTGCCCTACGGCTTAGAGCTTCGATACCCAGAGCGCCACTGCCGGCGTATAAATCAAGAACCTGGCACCAATTGGTAGTGCTGTTCTCCAAAAGAGAGAATATAGCTTGCCTTGCCACGCTGGTCGTGGGTCTAATGGAGTGCCTTGGTAGAGTTTTTAAATGAGTCCCCTTTACTTTACCACCAGTGACCCGCATTTTTATTGACCTTCAATAATAATTTTGTAGTATTATAGTATATTACCATTTTATCGCTTAGTTCAAGTAAGCTGGGATTGTTGACTGAAAGGATAGTATGTTCTATACTTTAGGTTAAAACTGCTAATAGGATTGAAATGAGCACGGGATTTGAAAGGTTTTCTGAAGGAGCTCGTAGAGTGCTGACTCGGGCTCAAGGAGAGGCACAACGGCTGGGCCACAATTACATCGATACTGAGCACATATTATTGGGGATAGCCGGCGAGGAGTTGGGGGTTGCAGCCAAAGTTTTGAGTAATTTTGGTATCTCGACGAGTAAGATACAGGCAGCTGTAGAATTCGTAATTGGAAAAGGAGAGCGTCGAGCTACCAAAGGAGATATTGACCTTGCTCCTCGGGCAAAAAGAGCCATTGAGTTTGCTGTGGATGAGGCGCGTCGTCTTAATTCCAGCTATATAGGTGTTGAACACCTCTTGCTGGGATTACTGCGCGAAAGCGAAGGAGTAGCTTTCAGTGTCTTAGAGAGTTTTGGCATTACCTTGGAGCGAACACGTGATGAAGTAAATCGAGTTGCTAGGCAGGAGACTGCGCGAGCTCGTACCACAGGTCGCGCTACCACACGCACGCCGACCTTGGACCAACTTGGGACTGATTTAACTGCCCTAGCCCGCGCGGATAAACTCGACCCTATTGTTGGGCGTCACAAAGAGATTGAACGGATAGTTCAAATACTAAGTCGTCGTACTAAGAATAATCCCGCGCTTATAGGCGAAGCAGGTGTAGGCAAAACAGCTATTGTTGAAGGGTTGGCCCAGCGCATAATAACAGGGGAGGTTCCTGAGATCCTGCAAGGCAAGAGGATAATAGCCCTAGATATAGGTGCTCTAGTGGCGGGAACAAAATATCGTGGTGAATTTGAGGAGAGGCTGAAGAAGGTTATTGAGGAAGAGAAAGCCGCTGGTAATTGCATCTTATTTATTGATGAAATGCAGACTATTGTGGGTGCTGGAGCAGCTGAAGGTGCGGTTGACGCCTCTAACCTCTTGAAGCCTTCATTGTCGCGTGGCGAGATTCAATGTATTGGTGCCACTACTTTGGACGACTACCGCAAATATGTGGAGAAAGACCCGGCTTTGGAACGGCGGTTTCAACCTATCTTGGTAGCTGAACCTACTATGGAAGAAACCCTGGAAATATTGCGGGGCATTAAACACAGATATGAAGAATTTCACCAATTGGATATAAGCGATGAAGCCTTACAGACAGCGGCTACACTGGCTACCAGATATATAGCGGACCGCTTTTTGCCCGATAAGGCTATTGATTTGGTAGATGAAGCTGGCTCTCGAGTACGCATTAAACGGGGTAGTGCCCCCATTGGCTTAGCTGAGGCAAGGCGGGCTTTGGAAAGTGTACGCAAGGAAAAAGAATCGGCTATCTCCGCTCAACAGTATGAATATTCCAGCGAGTTGCGTGCCCGTGAGCTTCAGCTAACGGAGAAAATCGAGGCCATGGAAAAGGAGTGGCGAATTAAGCAGGAACAAGGCCGACCTGTAGTTACCTCAGAGGATATTGCTGAAGTAGCCAGCATGTGGACGGGCATACCTGTGATAAAGTTAACTATCGATGAAACGAGTCGCCTTTTACAAATGGAGGAGGCTCTACATCGGCGTATCATTGGCCAGGATGAGGCCATAAATACCGTGGCCAAAGCGGTAAGAAGGGCTCGAGCTGGCTTAAAAGACCCGAGGCGCCCCATTGGTGTCTTCATCTTTTTGGGCCCCACCGGAGTAGGTAAGACTGAATTGGTAAGGGCCTTATCCGAATTCATGTTTGGCAGCGAAGATGCTTTGGTCAGGCTTGACATGTCGGAGTTTATGGAGCGTCACACTGTAGCTCGCTTGGTTGGAGCACCACCAGGTTATATTGGTTATGAGGAAGGTGGTCAATTAACTGAGGCAGTAAGGCGGAAGTCCTATTGTGTTATTCTTCTCGATGAAATTGAAAAGGCACATTATGATGTATTTAATATCCTCCTCCAGATTTTCGATGATGGTCATTTGGCCGATGCCAAAGGGCGAAGAGTTGATTTCCGTAATAGCATCGTAGTCATGACCAGCAATGCCGGTGCCGAGCTTATTAAGCGTGATATGAGCCTCGGTTTTGCCGCCCATGTTGATGGCGAGGGAAAACAGCAGGTGGAGTACGAAAAAATGAAGGAGAAAGTAGTTGGGGAGATGAAGAAAATCTTCCGGCCCGAGTTCCTTAACCGCGTTGATGCCACGGTCGTGTTCCACGCTTTAAACAAAGAACATATCCGCCAGATTGTTGACCTGATGCTTAACCAGGTTGTTGCTTCCCTTCAAGAGAAGAATGTCACTTTGGAAGTAACTGATGCAGCTAGGGATTTTATAGGCAACAAGGGTTATGACCCTGTTTTTGGAGCCCGCCCCTTGCGTCGCACCATCCAGAATTTGGTTGAGGATCAGCTCTCCGAGGCTTTGCTACGCGGTGAATTCCTGCCTGGAGACACGGTGGTTGTGGATTGTGTCGATGAGAAAATTGTAATTAGACCATTGGTTAAGGAGACTGTATAAATATGGCTAGAGAAATAATCGAAGCGCCACTACCTGGAAAAATAGTACATGTTGAGGTGACCGTCGGTAATACAGTTAAGGAGGGTGGCGTGATTTGCACCATAGAAGCTATGAAGATGGAAAATCCTATATTATCTCCAGTAGAAGCCTCAGTTGTAGAGGTGGCAGTTTCACCAGGGCAGATAGTTAAGACCGGGGAAAAGCTAGCCGCTATCGAGTATTAAGTATCTTGGCCAGCAGACTTGAAATCTAATAGTCAGGGCAAATCCAAATTCAAGAATGTTTTCATTTGTCAGCAATGTGGCAAGGAAAGTCTTAAGTGGTTAGGACACTGTCCGGATTGCCAAGCATGGAATAGCTTCGTAGAAACTAGGGTCACCTTGTCCCGCGCCCCCAGCCAGCCTTACTCTAGCGGAAATAGACCCCAGGAACTTTCCCAAGTAGAGAAGGGTGACTTTCTTCGCTTTCCTCTTGGTTTTGCTGAAGTGAATCGTGTTCTGGGGGGTGGTCTAGTTCCCGGCTCTCTGGTGCTTGTTGGCGGCGAGCCTGGAATAGGCAAGTCTACGCTTTTACTCCAAATTTCAGCGATGATGGCTGAGAATAATAAAGTTGTCGCCTATATTTCAGGTGAGGAATCTATTAATCAGGTTAAACTTAGAAGTGAGCGCCTCGGTATAGGGGGCAAAGGGATATACTTTCTCTCTGAGCCTGATTTAGCAGCCGTATTAGAATGCTTGGAAGAACTTTCTCCTCAATTGGCAATCATCGATTCTATTCAGACTATGTATTTAGAGGATGTAGCCGGGATGCCAGGCAGTATTTCCCAAGTACGGGAGTGCACTTGGAGGTTGGAGAGGTGGGCGAAACAAAAAAATGTGCCCTTGTTAATCACCGGCCATGTGACCAAAGAAGGAGCTATCGCCGGTCCAGGAACGCTGGAACATATCGTTGACGTGGTGCTTTACTTCGAAGGCGAGCCATTTAGTAGTTACCGGGTGCTACGCAGCGCAAAGAACCGTTTCGGTTCCACTAACGAGGTGGGAATATTTGAGATGAGCGATAGTGGACTAATAGAAGTAGATAATCCCTCTCAAGTTTTCTTATCCGCATATAAGGATGAAACTATGGGCTCAGTGGTGGTGCCCACTCTTGAGGGGAATCGTCCCTTGTTGGTAGAGATTCAGGCTTTGACTACCTCCAACAGCTTTACTCCACCAAGGCGCATCGCTAACGGCGTTGATTTTAATCGGCTACTGTTGATAATTGCTGTGCTTACTAAGCGTGCCGGATTAAAGCTTTTCAACCAAGATATTATAGTCAACGTTACTGGTGGCTTAAGGGTTAATGAGCCGGCGGTTGATTTGGGAATCGCCTCAGCCATTGCTTCCAGTTTTCGTGATGCAAAGCCAATTTCAGGCTTGGTTGCTTTGGGAGAGGTGGGGTTGAATGGAGAGCTTAGAGGAGTATCACACATAGAGAGAAGAATTGCTGAGGCCATCAGGTTGGGTTTCAAATTCTGTCTTATGCCCAGGCTTAAATCCAAACCATCCTTTGATTTCGCCGATATTCAGTTGCTCCAGGCTGGCTCGGTGGCTGAAGCTCTGAGGCTGGGACTTATGAGGGAAGGTAAAAAGGAAAGTGCCAAGGGCGAAAATGCAGAACAAGAGTAAAAGTAGTAAGTTAGGCGTGGTCATAGTCGCTGCCGGAACTAGCCAGCGGATGGCGGGTATAAACAAGCTCTTTGCCCCTCTAAGGGGGAAACCTTTGCTGGCCTGGTCCGTGGATGTTTGTCAGAGATACAGCTTGGTTCAGCAGATAGTCCTGGTATTGAACGATGAGGATCTGGCTCGGGGGCAGAAATTGAAAAAAGAGAGGGGCTGGTCTAAAGTTACTTTGTGCCCGGGTGGCGCACGGCGACAGGATTCGGTGAAGGAAGGGCTAAAGCAAATAAGGGATTGTGATTTAGTCATGATTCATGATGGCGCTCGGCCTTTCTTGACTCCAGATTTGATTGAGGATGGTCTGCGGGTAATCAGAGAGGCTGAGGCTACTGTAGCCGCGGTGCCAGTTAAAGATACTATCAAGCTTGCTGTTGATGAGAGATTGGTCGGGGAAACGCTTCAGCGCGACAGGTTATGGGCAGCGCAAACCCCGCAGATATTCAGCTTTGATCTGATAATCAGGGCTTATGAGAACCTCGCGGCAGAGGTTACCGACGATGCCACTGCTGTGGAACGCTTGGGATACAAGGTGCAGCTTTATATGGGCGATTATAAAAATATAAAGGTGACCACAGCTGAAGATTTGGCATTGGCAAGAATCATCGCAGGAGAATGGAAAAGGAGCTAAGGGTTGGCATTGGCTGTGATAGCCATCCCCTGGTTTCGGGGCGAAGGCTAGTTTTGGGTGGCGTTGATATCCCTTATGACAAAGGCTTGTCGGGTTGGAGCGATGCTGACGTGGCAACGCACGCCATAATAGATGCTTTATGTGGCGCTGCTGATTTGGGCGACATCGGCACCTTATTCCCTTCTCAGGAACCGGCATATAAAGATATTTCGAGCTTGGTTTTGTTAAGCAAGACCGGTGCACTGCTTAAAACCAAAGGACTCAGGGTAGCCAACATTGATGTTACCATCATAGCTCAAAGCCCCAAGCTCTCGCCTTTCGTTCCCGAAATGAGGAAACGCCTCAGCAAGGCTTTAGGTGTGGAGTCAACACAGGTGACAATCAAGGCCACCACCACTGATGGTTTGGGCTTCATCGGCAGGGGAGAAGGAATAGCTGCTCAGGCTGTGGCTTTAATCCAAAAGTAAAGAGCTAGAAAATTGAAGTCGTTGTTGAAGAGGTATGAAGGAATCCATTCCTTCATAG
>Ga0315532_1000358_pt1 | contig 37166 bp, 42 predicted proteins | sample SalMarWE160370MG_FD_203082 | JGI IMG/M metagenome (GOLD analysis project Ga0315532, IMG submission 203082) | Salt marsh sediment microbial communities from the Plum Island Ecosystem LTER, Massachusetts, United States - Salt Marsh Sediment WE1603-70 ...
CCCGCCGGAGTGGATACCTGACCAAAGAGAAAGAGGTGCTGTGCTTTTAGTTAGCCTTTTGGACTCCGGCGAGGTTAAGGTTGAACCCAAAAAGCTTGGACTTCGTGACTATGACGAAGTAGAGATAAACATGAGTGAAATACGAGACCTGGCGACGCTAAAAGCGAGAATCTCCGAAGGGGCAAATCAAGATCTGGTAAGAAAAGCCACCATTAAGGGGCTTCGCGATGCCGAACTCATAGTAAACCCTAAAGAATTGGAAGATGATTTGGGAAAGGAATTTTTCCACCTTAAGGTTAGCGATCAATCTCACGTAAAATTGAAGGAAATTTCAGAATCTACTTATGAAAGACAATTAATCAAGGCGAAGTTCGTTAGCTTGATGAAGGAAAAGATCGAAAGCTCGGAAGGAGAGGAAAAGGAAATAGCAGAAAGTGCCCTTCAGTATGGCATGGCTTTCCTTGAAGGAACTTTGTAATGTGGCTAAAAAGAATCGAGCTTAAAAACTTCAAGCGCTTTCCTGATTTTCCAGCTCAGTTCAGCCCTGGTATAAATGTGGTTAAAGGTCCGTTAAATGAAACGGGAAAGTCCACTCTGCTTAAGGGGATAGTCGCTGCCCTCTTTTATGATGTGAAGAGCGTCAAGAAAGAGGTTAAGGATTGTGTTTCATGGGGTTTGGATAGACAATATGAAACCCTTGTGGAATTTGAGGAGAAAGGGAAGACATATTCACTATACAAGGATTTTGAAAAGGGGCTTGTCAGCTTTATCGGGCATAATAGCGGAGAAAAATTTGATACGCCCAAGAGAGTTTCTGGAAAGATTAGAGAGATCTTAGGGACTGACTCTGATAGATTTTTCTCCTTAACCTCCTGTATTTACCAAGACGAAGTAAAGGCAATATCAAGCGGCAAAAAGGAGATAGGTGATAGTTTAGAGGAAGTGGTAACTGGGGGAAAAGAAGATGTCCTTGCCTCGCAAGTGATACAGAAGCTAGATGACAAAATCTCTGAGATGAGGAAGGGATTGGATAGGCCAGCGAAAATCGACGGTAGCTTGAAATCTCTGAAAAGACAACTAGAGAATTATTCGCGGGAATATACTGACATTGAAAACGAAGTCTCAAGAGTTGAGGCGCAAAAAATCGAGCTAGTGGAAGTGAACAAGCAACTGGCTCAGGTTAAGGAGCAATATGAAAATGCCAAGGCTTTGTTGGAGAAGAATAAACAGCGTAAAGAGATCGAGGCATCTATAGAAAGGTTGACTAAAGATTATAATCGCGTGGAAGAACTACTTAGTAGGATAAAGAACCAGGAAGAAGCTTCTAAGAAAGCAGATGAAGCGCTTAGGGCTATTGAAGGCTTGAAGGATAAGCAACGGGTTTCGGAATTTAGAAAGGGGTTGGATGCAATCCAGAATAGACATGGGGACATCGAGAAGGATCTAGCTCAGCGAGACAAGGAGCTGGCTGGAGTGAAAGAAAAATTGGTTAGAAGAAAATCCGTTAGATTTCTTGGTTCAGGGAGAAGCATAGCTACTTCGATAATAATCTTGACGGGCGGGATCATTGGAGCCCTGGTTGGTCCCTTCTACCTCTTGGGGTTGATAATCTTGGGTGCAGTTCTTCTTGCCATAACTGTGTGGGCGAGAACTGCCCTCATTCGAGACAAGACTAATATTTCGGGTATTGAAGAGCGTATTCAAAAAATGGAAGACTCTCTCGGTGAGCGTAGTCAGGAAGAGCAAGAATTGCTGGCTAAGGCTAAATGTAACACGGTTGCCGAGTTTAATGAAAAGGAAAGAGATTTTTACTATTGGCGCGAGATGAAAGAGAAGGCAGAAAACCGCTTGGAGGGGATGTTAAGTGGTAAGACGATTCAGGATGTTGAGAGGCAGAGGTCTGAGGTAGCTAGGAAGTTAGCGGTTGAGCAGGCGAAACTTACTGATGACTTGATAGCAACGCGCCTGAATCCGGAAGAATACATCGAATTGGAAAGGAAGGTGCGGAGTTTAGAGGAAATGCAAGCTAAGCTTGCAGATCGTAAAAAATACTGTGAGACGGTCATTGAGCTAGCAAAAGAAAAAGGGGTTGATGCCGAAAAACAAATTAGGCTAAAAGAGGAATTGCAAAGTCATCAGGAAGCTTTGGAGCAAGAAGAAAAAATGGTGAAAATCTATGAGTTAGCCAAGGACTTTATAGCTAAGGCGAGGGACGAGGCTCTTTCCTCAATTACCGATATTTTAAGAGAGAAAATCCAAGAGTATTTTGAAATCTTCACCAACGGCAAATATAAACAAGTGGAGGTCAAGAAGGACGACAAGGGTAATTTGGAGTTCTGGATATATTCAGACGAGAAAGGTGGCCTTGCCAAGCCCGAAGATTTGAGCGGAGGTGTGATTGATGAGTTCTATTTGGCTTGTCGGCTTGCCTTGGTAAAGTTGATATTTGGCGATAAGAAGCCGCCTTTGATATTAGATGACCCCTTTGTTAATTTTGACTCTGTCCGTCTGGCTAACACGCTAAACTTTTTCAAAACGCTGGCCTCGGATTATCAAATCATCATATTCACGCTGAGCGATTTATACGACAAGGTAGCTGATAATATTATTCCGCTAGGTGAAAAGGAGAGGCCTTTGTGATGAACTTAGCACTCATCATAACAAGCATGGTTTCCATGGTAGACAGCAAAGAATGAGAGGTAAATAGTATGGAATTTGGTGTAGCGGTTTTGCCCGGCGATGGTGTTGGCCCTGAGGTAATAACCCAGGCGATAAAGGTTTTGCAGACCGTGGGTGAGAAATTCGGGCATAGCTTTCACCTCCATGATGGGCTCATAGGTGGCGTTGCCATAGATACTCTGGGCACAGCCCTCAGCGATGAGACCTTGAAGATGTGTAAACAATGTGACGCAGTGCTGCTTGGTGCAGTCGGCGGTTCTAAGTGGGATGACCCTCAAGCCAAAATCCACCCTGAAGACGGGCTTCTGGCTTTGCGCAAAAGGCTGGAGCTGTTTGCTAATTTGCGCCCCGTGAAAGTTTCCCCTATGCTGGTGAATTCTACTAATCTCAAGCCGGAAGTTGTTAGGGGGGTTGACTTGATGGTGGTTAGAGAACTCACCGGCGGACTTTACTTTGGTCAGCCCAAGAAACAGTGGCGAACTCCGGAGGGAAGGCAGGCCGTTGATACCATGGCTTATTCCGAAATGGAAATTGAGCGCATATTAAGGGTAGGCTTTGAGTTAGCCCGAAACCGCCGTAAGAAGCTAACTTCAGTGGACAAGGCCAATGTTCTCCAGTCATCCCGGCTATGGCGGCAGATTGCCATAGAAGTTTCCGCTGATTACCCCGATATTGAACTTCAGCATATGCTGGTTGACGCCTGTGCTATGAGGTTTATTCAACGCCCTGCTGAATTTGATGTTCTGGTCACCGAAAACATGTTTGGCGACATCCTCACTGATGAGGCTTCCATGCTGGCTGGCTCTATGGGCATGCTCCCTTCGGCTAGCTTGGCAGGAATTCCCAAGGGAAAAACCTTCGGCATGTATGAGCCAATTCATGGCAGCGCCCCTAGTCGAGCGGGGCAAAATCTGGCTAACCCTATTGCCACTATCTTGAGCGTAGCTATGATGCTTCGCTATTCCCTTGCGCTGGAAACTGAAGCACAGACTATAGAAAATGCTGTCCTCGCTACTCTGGAGCAAGGTTATAGAACCTACGATATAATGTCGGAAGGCAAGATTCGGGTGGGAACAAAAGAGATGGGAGATTTGATTGCTCAAAAAGTGAAAGGTTAAGGGAATTTTCCATGATAACAGTGCAGCTTTATGATACCACTCTAAGAGATGGTGCCCAACAGGAGGGGATTTCTTTGTCTGTCGAGGATAAGCTAAAGATTTGCCAGAAGCTGGATGAGCTAGGCATTGACTTCATAGAGGGCGGCTGGCCCGGTTCTAACCCTAAGGATACCGAGTTCTTTGCCAGAGTACGGAATTTGCGCTTGACCCATGCTACCCTGGTGGCCTTTGGCAGCACCAGACGTTCCAATTGCCCGGCAGAAGGAGACTCTAATCTCCAAGCTTTACTTGAGGCCAAAACCAAGATGGTCACTATCGTGGGAAAAGCCTGGGATAAACAGGTAACCCGGATTCTGGAGACAACGCTGGAAGAAAACCTCAGCATGATTACAGATTCCATAAGTTACCTCAAGGCAAAAGGGTTCCGGGTTTTCTTCGATGCTGAGCACTTCTTTGATGGCTATAAAGATAATCCTGAATATGCCCTGCAGGTGGTGACGGCTGTGGCTAAGGCTGGTGCAGAATGCCTGGTTCTTTGCGATACCAATGGTGGCAGCCTGCCACAACAGATAGCGGAGGCTATTAAAGCTGTTAAAAAGGCAAGCCCTGTCGCTTTGGGCATTCACACCCATAATGATGCCGAGCTTGCCGTAGCTAACTCCCTGGCTGCCGTGGAAGCGGGAGTTATTCAGGTCCAAGGAACCATTAATGGCTATGGCGAGCGCTGCGGCAATGCCAATCTTTGTTCCATCATAGCGACTTTGAAACTTAAGATGGGCATTGATTGCATTACTGAAAACCAGCTAAGCAAACTCAGCGACGTCTCTCGCTATATATCAGAACTGGCTAACATGCCTCATTATGACCGTCTTCCCTATGTAGGCGATGATGCCTTCACTCATAAGGGTGGAATTCACGTATCAGGCTTAATAAAATGGGAGGATAGCTACCAGCACATAAACCCGAGTCTAGTAGGCAACCGCCCGCATGTTGTTGTTTCCGAATTGGCCGGGAAGGGAAGTATTATCTTTAAAGCTAAAGAGCGTGGACTACCTGTCCCTAAAGGCAAGGAGATTGAGAAGGTGCTGGAGCAAATTAAGTTGTTAGAGAAGCAGGGTTTTCAATATGATGTTGCCGAGGCGTCCTTCGACCTTCTGCTCCGCCGGGTTCAGCCCGACTATCGGCCACCTTTTGAGCTAGTTGACTTCATGGTGGTGGTAGAAAAACGGCGCCGCCCGCCCACCAGAGGAAACCAGGAAGAGCCATTGTCAGAAGCCACTATCAAGGTCAAGGTGGATACTAGGGTAGTGCATACGGCTGCTGAGGGCGATGGCCCGGTCGACGCCCTCGACCAGGCTTTGCGCAAAGCTTTACTCCAGTTCTATCCTGACTTGACTGATGTAAAACTTATAGATTATAAGGTGCGTATCCTCGAAGAAACCGCAGGCACTGCATCCCAGGTCCGGGTGCTCATTGAATCCAGCGACGGCAGGGAAAACTGGCGGACGGTAGGCAGCTCCACTAACATTATCGAAGCTAGCTGGCTGGCTCTGGCTGACAGTATCGAATATTGGCTGACAAAGCAGGCCGGAAAAGCAAAAGTCTGACTTCCACTGCATGTCCATGGCCGTTGGTTGAAATCCCGCACCCCAAAAAGTGCAGAAATTATGAAATTAACATAATAGTAAATATGGGCAGGTAAAACATGACGCTTGAAAGAAAAATAGCAAACCTATTTCGAATGGATGAGAAAACACGGCGGCGTCATGCTAATCCTTGGAGCGGTTACTCTCGCTCTTCTATGGTTCCTCTTATCGGTTTAGCATTCTGGAGCAGGGTCTGGCTTGGATGGTGGTCTCTTGTTCCAATTATTATCGTGCTTTTGTGGGTATGGGTTAACCCGCGAATCTTTCCCGAACCGAAAAGCACCAATAATTGGGCATCAAAAGTAGTCCTTGGCGAATGGGTCTGGATGAATAGGAAAAAGGTTCCGGTGCCGAAACATCATCTTTTTTTGCCTAATATTTTGTCGGCGATAAGCGCAATTGGTGCCATTCCATTTATCTGGGGATTATTCGTATTGGAAATATGGCCAACAGTTCTCGGTGGGGTTGTTATTCTTATCAGCAAGTTGTGGTTTGCGGATCGAATGGTTTGGTTATATGAGGATATGAAGGACGCAACAGTAGAATATAGGAGTTGGTTATATTGATTTCAAAAATAAGCGGGGTAGTGAATATATGGTTACGCTTCACTCCGCCCAAATACTCGGCCTTGCCTCAAACTTCGTATGTCTGCGGTCATTGCACAAAATTGCCTCTTAAAAGAGAAGGAGGAGACCATCATGGATAAAATAGAGTCCAATCTTGGTTTCAGGCTCATGTCTTTGAGCTACAAATTTCGTGACCTTCGCTTGCCCCGCATGAATATCTTGAAAGAGGTGGGGATAAAGCCGGGATTTCATGTGCTCGATTATGGCTGTGGCCCCGGGAGTTACATAATGCCCCTGGCAGAACTGGTAGGCGAATCAGGGAAAGTTTACGCTCTGGATATCCATCCACTGGCAATTCAGAAGGTTCAGGATATCGCCTCAAAAAAGCAACTGACAAACGTGGAAACCATTCTTTCCGATTGCCAAACCGGGTTGCCGGATAATACCTTAGATGCGGTTATATTGTACGACATCTTTCACCATTTGAGTGACCCAGACGTGGTACTAAAGGAGTTACATCGAGTATTGAAACCAGATGGGATACTATCCTTCGGTGACCACCATATGGAAGAAAGTGAAATAGTGTCTAAGGTAACAAATAGCGGATTGTTTAAGTTGTCGAGAAAAGGCGAAATAACATATACTTTCTTAAAGAAATAATTCACCGCGTAGCGTCGTGTAAAATTCCTCGTCCTCGATGTGATTGGCTCTCGCCTGCTACTTTTATGTCCTGCGTGCTGCCTTTTTCGTTTACTGAAAATGCTCTCCCGGTTTAGCACCTCGCCTTTAGCCAGTCCAGAACAAAAGCCATTGCTGCCTTTTCCAGGCGCAAGTTGTGCTTGGCACCGGGTATTATTTTTAACTCTTTGGGCTCTTTAGCTTTCTGGTAGAGCTTCTGTGCGTGTTCCAGGGGTATTCCTTCATCGGCATCTCCATGAACCAAAAGCAGGGGGCGGGGAGAAATTCTATCAATCCACTTGATTGGAGAGACGGTCTCAATTCCCTTTTCCCATTCTTCTATTGAGGGCGGAAAATCTTTATCCCTGATTGCCCCGATTTGGCGAAACCGTTGGATAATGTCCAGAGTCGTTTCTCTTTGAGGGAGGGAGCGAAAATCCGCAGGGCAGGCACAGGTTGTCACTGAAGATACTCTGGGGTCATGGGCTGCGGTATAAACGGAAACCGCTGCCCCTCCACTAAATCCCAGTAAGCAGAAACGAGTTTTATCTACCTCTTCCAGGTTATACAGGAAATCAAGAGCGGCTTGTAAATCACGACTCCAGCCCAGGAGGTCCAGGTTACCTTCGCTCCTTCCCGCTCCCCGGAAGTTAAAGATTAAGGTGATGAAGCCAGCAAGGCAGAAGCGCTGCGCCAGCAGTGTATAGCCCCTGTTGGTGGGGTCGGGGGGAGCAGCCGGAATGCCATGGCAGATGCACAAGGCGGGATGACCCTTGTCCCCTGACGGAACATGAAGCTCGCCGACGAGTTCAAGCCCATCGGCTTTCAAGCGAATTTCTCTTACTTCCATCTTTTATCAACCCCATAAATTTGCTTTAAGTTTAATTGGGGTAGTTTAAAGGGTCAAAAATAATAGGTTCGCCTTCTCCTCCTAAAAGTGAGACCAGCTATGAGCCCTAGGAACAAACCTCCAATGTGAGCTTGCCAGGCTATCCAGGAGAAGAGGAAAGAGATGAGGACGAGGATTATGATTGCCAGCCAGAGTGGCATGGGGACAGGGATGGGAATTATAAGGACTGGCACTCTGGGGACCATTACCGCCAGAGCTCCAGCAAGGGCAAAAATGCCACCCGAGGCTCCCACTCCCGTGATTAATGGAGGGCCAAGAAGAAAGTAAAGGGCATTCCCCGCCAGCCCTCCGAGAAAAAATACCGCCAGGAAGCTTTTCTCCCCCGCTGTTCGGATGAGGAAGCTTCCCAGGAAATACAAGGCTATCATATTGAATAATATGTGGAAGAAACTGCCGTGGACAAACATACTGCTTATGATGGTCCAGGGTTGTTGTGAGAGCAACGCGGGTGTCAAGCCAAGAAAATCGATTACTTCTTTCGGCCTTGCCAAAGTGATTACGAAGATTAAGACATTTAGAGCTATTAGAAACCACAGGACATTTAAATTGACAGGGCGATAAGTTCGCATTGTGCAATTATAGGTTAAGTCTGGCTTCTGATTCAATAGGCGGGCTCAAGGAGCTGGTGGGTTATGGAATGTATTGTAATATCCGCTGCGGTAAGTTTATAATGGAGAACATATTTAGGCTAGCAAGATTTTTTCTTTGCGGGAATTTTAAGTGAGCGAGCAAAGTCCAGAGCAAAAACGAAAACTTCCCACAATAGCCATAGTAGGCATAATTCTGGCAGTCCTCTGTGGCATCTCGTTGTACATACGCATATACCTGCCCCATGACCAAATTTTTGTCAATGGCTGGGTCTGGTTTCGCGAGACTGATGCCTATTATTACATGCGCAACATAGAAATTCTGGTTCATCACTTTCCCCACTACAATGCCTTCGACCCCTACATGCTCTTCCCCGGTGGCAGTGCAGCGCTTTCTCGACCATTCTTCGCCTGGCTTGTCGCCGGCATTATTCTGCTCGTTAAAGGAGCGGCATCAAGTCTGCACAGCATGGAAGTGGTCGCTGCCTATATGCCTGCTGTTCTGGGCACTCTGACAATCATCCCCGTGTACTTCATCGGCAAGGAGCTGTTCAACCGCTGGGCGGGCGTGATTGCAGCCGCCTTGGTTGTCATCCTGCCTGGCGAATTTCTGCATCGCTCTCTGCTTGGCTTTACCGACCACCATGTCGCTGAGACTTTGTTTAGCACTGTGTCCATACTCTTTCTAATAATGGCCATCAAGCGAGCTCGAGAAAGAGAGATTTCCTTCCGCCACGTTCTCAGTAGAGACTGGCCAACTATCACCAGGCCCCTCGTCTATACTCTGCTCGCCGGCATTTTCCTGGGTCTTTATCTCCTTTCCTGGAGTGGCGGGCTGATGTTCATCTTCATAATATTCATTTACGTGGTGATTCAGTTCATCGTGGACCACTTAAGGCATAAATCGAGCGACTATCTGTGTATTGTGAGCACTCCTCTTTTCCTTATTGCCTTACTCATGCTTCTTCCTTTACTGGCCAGGGGCAGCCTGGATACCATGACTCGCGTATCTCTGCTAATTGCCATACTTGTACCGATAGTCCTGAGTATTATCTCGCGGCTCATGACCGCCCGGGCCTGGAAGCCTGTTTATTATCCGTTGGTTCTGTTGGGACTGACTGGCATTGGTCTGGCTATTTTGCATGCCATCAATCCCTCCCTGCTTCAGTCCATGCTCGGCAGATTCAGCATCTTCACCCCGACCGGTGCCAGGCTGACTATTATGGAGGTGACCGGCATTCTTTTCCCGCAGGGCACTTTCACCTTAAGTATGGCCTGGGCCAACTTCACCACGTCCTTCTTCATCTCGTTCATTGCCTTGGCCATGCTTGCTTTTGTCGTTGTTAAGGAAAGAAGCGCCGATAAAACCTTGTTCCTGGTCTGGAGCGTAGTAATGTTGCTGGCAGTCCTGGGGCAGCGCCGCTTCGGTTACTACTATGCCATAAATGCTGCCTTGCTCACAGGCTATTTCTCCTGGAAAATGCTGGACATTGCTGGCTTAAGCAAATTGCTGGCTAAGTCTAAGGAAATAGTGGGAGCAGTTAAAAAATTCAAGAAGAGGGAAAAGAAAACCAGGGAAAAAGCGAAGCCAAGAACATTTATGCAGCCCAGAGGCGCCTGGGTAAGTGTCATCGTTGTCGGAATAATCATCTTTTTCCTGGTCTTTTTCCCAAATATCGGGCTGTGGAGAGAGAAGCCTACGAACATTGGTGGCGGGCTTTATATTGGATATACACGGCCACTCGCCGGGGCGCCAAATTATATTATGAACGAGGGGTGGTATAGCCCGATGCTGTGGCTAAAGGATAACAGCCCCGAACCTTTTGGTGACCCCGATTTCTATTATGAGTTATACCCGCCACGGGATGAATTTGAATATCCCGAGACTGCCTACGGCGTGATGTCCTGGTGGGACTATGGCTACTTTATAATGCAGATTGCCCATCGCATACCCAACGCCAACCCTGGCCAGGCCGGGGCTGTCCAGGCCGGCAAGTTCTTCACCGCCCAGAATGAAACGGCCGCCCGGGAAATCGTGGAAGAGTACGACCTAAATACGAAATATGTGGTGATTGACTATGCAATGGCAACTGGGAAGTTCTATGCCATGGCCGACTGGGCTGGCAAAAACACGACTGAGTTCTACGAAGTCTATTACTTGCCGGCAGAACAGGGGGGACAATGGACAACCTTATTCTACCCCGCCTTTTACCAATCCACGGTAATCAGGCTCTACAACTTTGATGGCAAAGCCGTGGTTCCCGCCACGAATTCGTCGATAGTCATATCTTACGAAGAGCAGCCAATGAGTGACGGACAGAAGTATAAGGCAATCACCAGCGGGCAATCTTTCGCCACTTATGAAGATGCCCAGGCCTATATCGCCAGTCAGACGTCTGGCAACTACAGGATAGTAGGCACCAGCGCCTCCGCTAGCCCCGTGCCGCTGGAGGCATTGGCCAACTATGAGCGCGTATATCCCGATCCTGACGCCACGACGACGTCAGCAACTGTGAAAATTTTTGAGTATCTCGGCTCAGATGAGCCCTGAGTAAAAACACAGCCATCATTACCACTGGCGGAAACTCTCCTTTTTGTCATTGCGAGCGGAGCGCGGCAATCTCATGACCCCACCGAGATTGCTCTGGCTGCCTTCGCCAGCCTCGCAACGACGGGCGAAACATGTCATTGCGAGCACCTGAAAGGTGCGTGGCAATCCCCCTGCTTGAAGCCCAAACACGACTGTAGTGCGACCTTTTAAGGTCGTGCGCTCGTGCCATTGCGGTGGCTCCCGGCGCGTGGATGAAATCAGAACTTGGCAGTAAACCCCAAAAAGTATATGATGGGTGAAAGAAGCCGGAATTTTAGATATTATGAACAAAAGGATTGTCTTCCATCCTTACGCATTGCATAAGATGGGCAAGAGGGGGATAGTCCAGACTAATGTTGAAGAAACGATAGCAGCGCCAAATTCTGTTGTCGAGGCGAAATTCGGAAGAAAGATCGCTCAGAAGATGTATGGCAGGTATTTGCTGAGAGTGGTTTTCGAGGAGCACGGGGACTATTATTTGGTGATAACTGCATATCCAGCCAGGCCGCAACGATACTTACGGAGGTGAAATTGTGGGAATAAAGTATGTCAAAGACATAGATGTCCTCAATATAGAACTTCAAGAGGGAAGCTTTGAATATAGCGAGGAGATTGGCGAAGGAGTGATCTTAGACATCGGAAAGAAGGGCGATATACTAAGCATTGAGATAATCGACGCTACCAAGCGACTGGGAAAAGAAGTCGCTGACAAAATCACCAAAAGGTATGTGGCTGCCGCCTGAAGCGCGTGCTATGTCTTGCCTGAAGGCAACCAGCCCCTTTCCTCATGTCATTGCGAGCACCTGAAAGGTGCGTGGCAATCCCCCTGCTTGAAGCCCAAACACGATTGTAGTGCGACCTTTCAAGACCGTGCCCTCCTGCTATTGCTGCGGCTCCCGGGGCATGGATGATATGAGAACTTGGCAAAAAGCCCTTAGAGAGTATATGATAGAGAAAGAGCAGATCGATTAATTGTGAGGCGATTGGCATGACAAAGATTATTTTTCGTGCTGAAATTCTTCAAGAAGGTGACCTTTACGTAGGTCTTTGCCCTGAACTCAACGTTTCCAGTTTTGGAGAGACCGTTGAAGAAGCGAGACGCTCTCTCCATGAGGCAATGGAGGCATTTATTGAAGAATGCGAAGCGATGGGAACATTGGAAGATGTAATGAGTGAAGCTGGCTTTGTCAAAGAACATGATACCTGGGTTCGGCGCAAGCCTGTTGTCGAGGAAGCCTTATCCATTGGATGAAAGGTGCCAGCGCAAAGAATTACCCCAATCCATTATTCCAAACTAATCCAGATATTTGAGCTAGAAGGATTCAAAATTAACCGTCAAAAAGGAGATCACATTATTATGACCAAACCAGGTGTAAAGCGGCCTGTGGTTATTAGAGTCAGTCCTCACAAAGTTCCGGTAACTCATATCCGGACTAATCTGACGACGGCTGGGCTGAGTCGGGAAAAGTATTTTGAGCTTTTGAATGTGGTAGGGTAGGGCAATAGCGTATCTGAATTAATCCTCATCGGCGTTACGGGATGCAGCATTGTCTATCAGAGACCCACACCGTCGTTGTGAGTCCCAGTGCAATCGAAAGGAGTAGGCAGAGATGTTTAAATATACAATTGTAATTGAAAAAGCTGATGGTAATTATTCTGCATACTGCCCGGATTTGCCCGGCTGTGTAGCTACAGGGGCAAGTGTAGAAGAAACGACGGAAAGAATAAAAGAAGCTATTGAATTCCACATCGAAGGACTCAAGGCGGAAGGCTTGGACGTGCCGCCGCCTGCCACTACTGCTGCTCTTGTTGAAGTAGCACTGTAGAGGATTGATGAAAGCCAATTCACGGCTTATCACCGTCATTCTGACCCCTTCCCCTTTGTCATTCTTCGCCCCTCCTCTTTTGTCATCGCGAGCGAAGCGCGGCAATCCCCCTGCTTGAAGCCCAAACACGATTGTAGTGCGACCTTTCAAGACCGTGCCCTCCTGCTATTGCTGCGGCTCCCGGGGCATGGATGAAATCAGAACTTGGCAGTAAACCCCAAAAAGTATATGATGGGTGAAAGAAGCCGGAATTTTAGATATTATGAACAAAAGGATTGTCTTCCATCCTTACGCATTGCATAAGATGGGCAAGAGGGGGATAGTCCAGACTAATGTTGAAGAAACGATAGCAGCGCCAAATTCTGTTGTCGAGGCGAAATTCGGAAGAAAGATCGCTCAGAAGATGTATGGCAGGTATTTGCTGAGAGTGGTTTTCGAGGAGCACGGGGACTATTATTTGGTGATAACTGCATATCCAGCCAGGCCGCAACGATACTTACGGAGGTGAAATTGTGGGAATAAAGTATGTCAAAGACATAGATGTCCTCAATATAGAACTTCAAGAGGGAAGCTTTGAATATAGCGAGGAGATTGGCGAAGGAGTGATCTTAGACATCGGAAAGAAGGGCGATATACTAAGCATTGAGATAATCGACGCTACCAAGCGACTGGGAAAAGAAGTCGCTGACAAAATCACCAAAAGGTATGTGGCTGCCGCCTGAAGCGCGTGCTATGTCTTGCCTGAAGGCAACCAGCCCCTTTCCTCATGTCATTGCGAGCGAAGCGCGGCAATCTCATACTCCTCCTCCCCAGATTGCTTTGTCGCCCCGATTCAGCGAGGCTCCTCGCAATGACAGAGAAGGGCGTGCCTCGCGATGATGGCTTGAGTTGCCAAACGCTCTTCTGCTAAACTGCCTAAGATGATTCCTATTGCAAAGCCGATCATAGATGAAGATGAAATCAGCGCTGTGACAGCGGTATTAAGGTCCGGGATTATCGCCCAGGGCAAGAAGGTAGAAGAATTTGAAGCAGCATTCGCCGGGTTTACTGGCACGAAGTACGCTGTGGCGGTAAACTCTGGTACTGCTGCCCTCCATATAGCTTTGTTGGCGCATGGAATCGGACAGGGAGATGAGGTCATCACCTCTCCATTCACATTTATAGCTACTGCCAACTCGATTCTATTTACTGGGGCCAGGCCCGTTTTCGCCGACATAGAAGAAGAAACCTTTAACATCGCCCCAGATAACATTGATGAGAAAATTACACCACGGACGAGAGCAATAATGCCTGTTCATCTCTACGGTCAGCCCTGTAATATGAAGAAAATAATGAGGATAGCCCAGGAGCACGGCCTTGTGATTATAGAGGATGCCTGCCAGGCGCACGGGGCAGAATACGAAGGGAAAAAAGTAGGTTCCTTTGGCACTGGCTGTTTCTCGTTCTACCCCACGAAGAATATGACCACCGGCGAAGGTGGGATGATAACCACGAACGATAAAGATATTGCCCAGAAAGCCAGGATGATAAGAAGTCACGGGCAAAAGGAGAGATACCTCCATGAAATTCTGGGTTATAATTACCGCATGACTGATATTGCTGCAGCAATCGGGCTTTGTCAGCTAGGAAAACTGGAGGAGTTTAATAATAAGAGGATAAGGAATGCCGAATTCCTGACCGGGAGACTCAGTGGAATTAAGGGACTGATTCCTCCCGGTATCAAATCCAATACAAAGCACGTCTTCCACCAATACACGGTCAGGATTACCCAGGATTTTGCTATATCGAGAGATGAATTGAGGCAGAAGTTTATGAATAAAGGTGTTGCCACAGAGATATATTATCCTCTGCCCATACACAGGCAACCTCTTTACCAGAGCTTAGGCTACAATGACCATCTTCCCAACTCTGAAAAGGCTGCCACAGAGGTGCTTTCCTTGCCGGTTCATCCATCGCTAACAAAGGAGGATTTGGAAAACGTTGTGCGCGCAATTCAAGATATCTGAAAAGGCAATATTGCACGGCAAGGTAACAATCGGCGAAGGGACTACCGTTCAAGAGAATGTAATATTAGGTAGCGCCGAGGATGGGGAATTGGGCATTGGGAAGGACTGCACTGTAAGGTCAGGCACAGTCATATACTCTGGTGTGAAAATAGGCAATAATTTTAGAAGCGGGCATAATATTCTAATCAGAGAAAACAGCGAAATTGGGGATAACGTTCTCGTGGGGACAAACTCAGTAATTGATGGAGACTGCAAAATAGGTAGCAATGTAAGTATTCAAACCGGGGTTTACATAACCAGATATACCACGATCGAGGATGGTGTCTTTCTAGGTCCCCTCTGTGTTACTACCAACGATAAATATATGAAGTATGGAGCAGTGCTCAAAGGCCCTATCATAAAACAAGGAGCCAGGATCGGAGCAAACTCGACTATTATGTCTGGTATAACTGTTGGAAAAGGTGCTATTGTAGGAGCAGGAGCAGTCGTGACCAAAAATGTAAAGCCAAATGAAATCGTCGTAGGGATTCCTGCGAGGGTGATAGAAAAATGAAGATTCTTCTACTTTCCCCGCATACAGATGACATAGAACTGGGCGCTGGCGGAACAGTGATAAAACTACTGGAGGAGAAAAGCAATGATATTTTTTGGGCTGTATTTTCAATATGTGAAGATGCTGTGCCCGAAGGTCTATCACCAGATACACTGGAGAAAGAATTCACCAGTGTTGCTTCTAAGTTAGGAATAAGAGATTATCGCATCTATAAGTTTCCGAATAAGAACTTTCCGCAATATCGGCAGGAAATATTAAGTCAACTGGATAAGGTTAAAAGGGAATTCAAGCCAGACCTTTTGATTTTGCCCTCTCTTAATGATTTTCATCAAGACCACAAGACAATAGCGGAAGAGGCGGTCAGAGCATTCAAAAGGGATGCAAGTATAGTTGGCTATGAGTTGCCTTGGAATAATTTGGTTTTTAGTCCGCAGTTAACTGTTAAACTCACAGAGGAGCAGATGCAAGGGAAATGGGAAGTACTGTCCCTTTACAAATCTCAGTTTACTCTACAGAGGAACTATTTCTCGAAGGAATTGATTTTCGGGTGGGCAAGGATGCGGGGAGCCCAATGCAATTCTGAGTATGCGGAAGCTTTTGAAGTGATAAGGTGGATTATGAAGTAGAGGGAGTATGACCAAAGAGATAAGCATTGTTGAATTAGCTGATATGGTGAAGGGCAGGATAATGGGCAACCCTGACCAAAGGACAAAGGTAACTGGCACCTGTGCTATAGATACGTACGTCTCGAGCAAGGTCTCCTTTGTCAGAAATCAAAAATACGGTGAGCTACTAGCTCACTTGCACAATGCGGTGGTTCTTGTGCCTGAAAATTTGGCTGGCCTCTGTGAGAAGTACCCCCAGAACATCTATGTTGTTGTTGAAGATGCAGTGAACTCGCTAATGGATACACAGGATTTTTTTTATAAAGACCAATTTATTATAGCTCAGGAAGGAATATCCCCAACTGCGAAAGTCGATGGCAGTGTAAGATTAGGGGAAAGTGTTTATATTGGAGAAAATGTATATGTAGGCAAGGGTGCATTCATTGGCGATAGGACAAAAATACTACATAATTCGTGCATATTTGAGAACGTTGTGATAGGTAGCGGCACATATATCTACCCTGGAGTATGCATCTATGGGAATTGTCAAATAGGCGATGATTGTATCATTCATTCTGGGGTGCGGATCGGAGTCGATGGATTTCGATTTGAGCAGGATATCGGGCGAAAAGCGGTGAGGAAGATGGTTCATGTTGGCAGAGTAGTGATAGGGAATCGAGTCGAAATTGGCGGCAATACCGTCATTGATCGAGCGACCTTTGAAGGCGATGCAACTATTATCTCCGATGATGTAAAAATTGATAATCTTGTTCATGTGGCGCACAATGCCAAGATCGGGGCGAGGACTGTTGTCGTAGCTCAGACTTGCATAGGGGGAAGCGCCCGAATAGGCGAAGACGTTTGGATCGGAATAGGAGCAGCTATTTCAGATAACGTGAGCATTGGCAATACAGCAAAAGTGTTACTGAATGCGGTTGTCGCCTACGATGTGCCAGAAGGCGAGATGGTAAGCGGTTTTTATGCCATGCCACATAGACGGTGGAAGCAGGTTTATAAGAAGTTAAAAGAGGAAATTTAGAGAGTGGAGGTATTCTGTTGGTAAGACCACTGAGAGCAGGCGTTATTGGAGTCGGGGCTATGGGCAAAAACCATACTAGGCTCTACTCCGAGCTTCACGGTGTGGAGCTTATCGGGGTTGCCGATGCGAATGAAACCTTAGCCACTTCTATTGCCCGAAGCTACGGCTGTAAACCTTTTGCCGATTATCATGACCTCCTGGGGGAAAATCTGGATGCCCTCAGCATAGTCGTGCCAACCACCCTCCACAGGCAGGTGGCGCTGGATGCAATCAAGAGAGGAATAAATGTTCTGATGGAAAAGCCCGTCGCCGATACGGTTGAGAATGCTGATGAAATTATAGAAGCTGCTCGAGAGAAGGGGGTTAAGCTGATGGTGGGGCATGTTGAGCGCTTTAACCCCGCCATCATAAAGCTAAAAGAGCTAATAAATAGTGGGCTATTAGGCAACGTTGTGTCCATTTCTGCCAAAAGAGTCGGCCCCTATAATCCCAGAATAAGGGATGTGGGGATAATTGTGGATCTCGGCACCCACGATATAGACATAATGTCCTACCTATATGGAGAGAAGATTAAGGAAGTCTATGCCTCAGCCGGAACCGTTGTTCATAGCCATGAGGACCATGCCATAATCACGCTGAATTTTGACAGTGGCAGCAGCGGAGTAATAGATACAAACTGGCTTACCCCCCATAAGGTGAGGAATTTAACGGTGATAGGCTCCCAGGGAATTGCTGAGGTTAATTGTATTGATGAAACCCTGAGGATATTTGACCAGGAGTGGATAAGGGATGCCAAAATCGAGAAGGAGGAACCTTTAAAACTCGAACTCCTACATTTCATTGACTGCGTGCAGAATAATAGAGAACCTCTGGTCTCAGGGGAACAAGGGAAACATGCCCTAGAAGTGGCACTCGCGGCAGTGGAGTCTGCCAGAACTGGAAAAGTAATGCCGATATAGGCTAATATAGAGTCTGGGAATTCGCAAACATAAGATGGCAGATGCAGCCAATGGATATTCAGGAGGAGAAACATGACGGAAATTATTGACCGGATAGAAGCCGACCCGGACATTCTTCACGGGAAGCCACACATAGCTGGAACTCGTGTTCCTGTGGATATCATCCTGGGATTCCTGGGGGATGGTCTCACACCAGAAGAGATCATTAAACACCACTATCCTCACATCACCAAAGAAGATATTCTAGCTTGTCTTAGATACGCCAGACAGGCGATCCAAGAAGAAGTCTATGTGGCATAGGTTAACCTAATGTCTGCCTTTCTTGTAGATGAATGTGTCTCATCCCAGACAATCCAGTTGATCAGATCTCTGGGCTTCCCTGTAGAAAGCCTTCAAGAGCTTGGGAAGTGTGGCATAAAGGATGAAGACGTGTTAAGACTCGCGCAGGAAAGAAAATACACCCTAATCACATATGACCGAGGTTTCGGCGACATAACCGGATATAGACCCCATTCTCGCAGTGGCATCATCGTTATCAGGGCGCACGATTCCAAATCTCTCGAACGATGCCATCGGGTGCTGGAGAAGCTTCTAAAGACGGAGAACGAATTCGAAGAGACTCTGTTTATTGTGGATCGGAACAAATATCGAAAAAGGGGAAAATGAAGGTCTTCGGGCTGGAGAAAGACGCTATTATGGATGCCTTCACCAGTGGTAGAGTAACTGTTGCGGTTTACGGGCTGGGGAAGATGGGCTTGCCTCTTGCCGCCGTTTTTGCCGAAAGAGGTGCCAGAGTGATTGGAGTAGACATAAGCCCTGAAGTAGCTGACCAGGTTAATAAAGGTAGGTGTCCTGTACCAAATGAACCTGGCCTTCCTGAAATGCTTGAAGCCAATGTAGCTAGGAGGAGACTTTCGGCTACTACGGACGGCGTGGCGGCGGCCAAAGAATCAGATGTGATGCTCATACTCGTTCCTTGCTTGTTAAATAGCGACAAAAGTCCCGACCTCGCCGCTATAACTGCGGTGTGCTCCACCATTTCCCGGGGACTCTCTAAAGGCGACTTCGTCATTCTCGAAACCACCGTTCCTCCCCGAACTACAAAAGATGTGGTACTACCAATCCTCAAACAGTCAGGATTGAAGGAAGGAGAGTTTGGCTTGGCCTTTTGCCCTGAGCGCACGAGTTCTGGGAGGGCGATAAGAGACATCACTGGTGCCTACCGCAAAGTCGTCGGTGGCATGGACAAGGAAAGCACCGAGACTGCCGAGGCAATCTATGTGGTTGTCAATAAAAAGGGCGTGATAACCGTCTCTGACACCACAGCAGCCGAAGCTGTAAAGCTCTTTGAAGGTATCTATCGGGACGTCAATATCGCACTATCTAATGAGCTGGCGCTGGTCTGCAGGGAAATCGGCGTTAACCCTCTAGAGGTCTTCAGGGTAGCAAACGAGCCGGTCAGTGAGGAAACCGGGCATCCCTATACTAATCTACTCCAGTCCGGAGCTGGCGTGGGAGGGCATTGCATCCCCATTTATCCTTACTTCGTAACCAAGACTACCGGGGCAGATACCAGCCTCATCAAGCTGGCAAGGAAAATCAACGATTCCATGCCCTATCATATGGTGGACTTGATAATAGAGGGCTTGAATGAGCTAGGAAGAAACGTAGGAGGTTCAAACATTCTCATTTTAGGGCTTGCCTTCAGGGGGGGTGTCAAGGAAGCCAGAAATTCACCAGCCATCCCCATAATCCAGAGGTTAAAGGAACTCCACGCCAACGTATTCCTGTATGACCCCCTGTTCTCAAAGGAGGAAATAGAAAGCTTTGGTGCAGGGTATAGTAACGGCTTTGATAATATGGATTGCCTTGTCATTGTTACCAACCATAAAGAATTCCGGGAATATGACTGGCAGAATATTGGCGACAAGATGAGAAGCAAAGTCGTCGTGGACGGCAGGCATGTACTGGAGCCCGCAGAAGTGAAGAGACTCGGGTTCGTCTATAGGGGGATTGGGTATCTTTAAAAAGCGAGGGGGATAGTTGCTTCCATCGCGTTCCCTTAAACATTTGGCTGGTCATAAGATAAAAGACAGTGGACAAGGGGATCACCATATTTTTAGCAAAGCTGACATTACAGAAATTATGAACTTACAACCTTTAAAAGATGGCAAAACCAAAGCATACCAGGTTAAACAAGTGAGGAGTATAATCATAAAATATAAGCTTCATAAGGAGGTCGAAGATGTATAAGTATGAGGTGATTGTCTACTGGAGTGAAGAGGATGGAGCATATATAGCTGAAGTTCCTGAACTTCCAGGGTGTATGGCTGACGGGGCAACTTATGAGGAAGCACTGAAAAACGTTCAACTGATTATCTCTGAGTGGCTAGAGACTGCAAGGTCATGTGGACGGGAAATTCCAACCCCTAGGGGGAGGCTTACGTATGCGTAGTAAATATGCCAGCAGGCGACGTGGAATCGGTGGAACTCAGCGGGGAATGCCTGGCCTCGGCGGACTGTGTCGTCATAGCTACCGACCACAGTTGTTATAATATAGGTGAGGTAGCTCGCCTGCTCTCTGGCTTCATCCAATATCTCCTTAGCAAAGATAAACACCCAAAGAACCCAACAAACTCAAGCAACTCAACAAACTCAATATCAGATTGAAATCAAAAGATAACAAGGCTAAATGCCCCAAATGTGGTAAAATTTATTAAAAGCAGGGTGACAGAATTAAGAGCAAAGGAGATGGTTAAGATGACGACTAGGGAGCACATCATCGAGAAGATAAAATCCTTGCCAGAGCATAAGCTCGAGGAAATTGCCGACTTCGTTGAATTTTTGGAGGCGAAAGGGAAGGGGCAATCTGAGCTAGCAGAATATGGTATGGGCGACTATTTGAACCAACTATCAGCTTATGAAGACATGCTAGTCGCCGGGAAGATAAAGTGGAGATAAAAAGAGGAGATACTTTCTTAGTCGATTTGAATCCTGTTGTAGGCGCAGAACAAGCGGGCATAAGACCTGCTCTAGTAATACAGATAGACAAGGCAAATGCGGCTAGCCCTCACACGGTTATCATTCCATTCACCACAAGGATAAGAGAGGTTAAGCTACCTTCCCATGTCAGGATACCTGCTGGTGCTGGTGGACTGGCAGAAGAGTCGATACTTCTGTGTGAGCAAATAAGAGTCATCGATAAAAGAAGGCTGGTGCGCAAGATAGGCAGTATCGGAGAAGAACACTTGAAAGAGGCCGGTATAGCTGTCAAGGTGATTTTAGGCTTGGAATGAATGAGGGGTGGAGAGGCAAGATTAAGAATGAAGGAGACTAAGAATAAGATTGAGACTAAGACCAAGACTTAGGACCTGAATCTAAATCTAAATCTAACGTGGAGATGGGAGAGCAGCAGAGCGAATTGTGAAGGTATTGACAAGAAAATGATGCCGGATAAAAAACGATTGAATATTCTCTTCCTTCCTGCTTGGTATCCATTGGAGACCCATCCCATAGCGGGGATTCTCTCGTCAAGCATGCCGAGGCAGCTTAAAGGTTCCGGTTTACAATGAATAGAAGAATAAGAGTCCTATTTATTCGCCCCTGGAATTCCTCATTTATTGAGCAAGATTTAAATTTACTTAAAAAGCATTTCACTGTGAGAGTGGTAGATTGTTCCGGCAGAAAAATCGGTATGGCTAGTATGGATATAATCAAAGGTGTTATATGGGCTGATATTACCTTTTCGTGGTTTGCAGGGGTTCATGCAGCCCGCGCCGTCTTGTTTTCAAGAATACTTAGAAAGAGAGCAATTGTAGTAACTGGCGGCTACGATGTTGCAAACGAGCCAAGTATAAACTATGGCACAATGAGGTCCCCCAAATCGAGATCTGCTAGAATAGTGAAGTTTGTTCTAAACCATGCCGATTTAATTTTGCCATTTTCCAACTTTGGCATGATGGAGGTTTTAAAGCACTCAAGGCCAAAAAGATTGGAAGTAGTGTACTGCTGTGTAGATACTGAAAAATTCAAGCCGGGATCTGGAAAACTAAATGATTTAGTTGTGACAGTTGGTTACATAAAGAATGATACTTTGCAGCGAAAGGGTCTTGCAACCTTTGTTAAATCCGCCAGCTTTCTCCCGGAAATGAAGTTTGTATTAATCGGAGAGCATTCTGACGATGCAGTAAATTATTTGCGGTCTATAGCTAGTCCGAATGTTACCTTTACTGGTTTTGTACCTTTTGAAAAACTACTCGAATATCTTCAAAAAGCGAAGGTTTATGTTCAGGTTTCTGCCCAAGAAGGTTTCGGGGTTGCACTAGCAGAAGCAATGCTTTGTGAATGTGTTCCCGTGGTTACTGACCGAGGAGCGATACCAGAGGTTGTAGGTGAGGCTGGATACTATGTCCCGTATGGGGACGCAAAAGCAACAGCGGCAGCAATAAAGCACGCTTTGGGTGCGGATGGCAAAAGGGCGAGGGAAAGGATTACTAGGAATTTTCCATTGCAAAAAAGAGAGGTTGAATTGGTGGACATGGTAGAGAAATTTGGATAGGAGGTAAACTGTGAAAGGCAAAAATGTACTGATAACAGGTATTTCTGGTTTCGTCGGGTCTTATTTAGCGAAACATTTAATTGAAAGAGGAGCTGATGTTTACGGTTTAGTAAGATGGAGCACAGTTTATAACCCGATTAAGAATTTGGTAGATAAAGGCATCCATGATGAAGTAAGGTTGATACACGGAGATCTAATAGATATTTCTAGCTTAGCACATGCATTAGATATATCTAAACCTGACGTAGTTTTCCATCTTGGTGCACAAAGTTACGTCCCTAGGTCTTTTATCAATCCTATTGAAACGATACAAATCAATGTTTTGGGGACACAAAATCTATTAGAAGCGATTAGGATAAAGGACTTTGATCCTAAAATAATCTATGCTGGTTCTAGCGAGGAGTACGGACTAGTTGTATGGTCAGCTAAGCAATATCAGCAGGTTAAAGGAAAATACAACGTATTATTTCCGGAGCCGAAAGAAATACCAGAGCTTCCCATAAATGAGATGAACCCTCTCAGGCCAATGTCTCCGTACGCGGTTAGTAAGGTAGCGTGCGATTATTTAACGAGAAATTATTATAGTTCTTATGGCATGAAAACAATTATTTCTAGAGGATTCAATACCGAGGGTGCTGGCCGTGGTAGCATGTTTGTGACCTCACAAATAGCCAAACAGATTATGATGCTAAAACTTAAGGAAAGGAATAAGATCGAAATAGGTAATGTGAATGTGTTCAGGGATTGGAGTCACGTTCTTGATATAGCAAAGGGATACTCTTTACTGGCAGAAAAGGGGGAGTATGGCGAGGTCTATAACCAAGGCTCCGCTAGGACAAACTCTGTGCTAACCTACATTTTATTAGCTCTAGAAAATGCTGGCTGGAAAATAGAAAAACTTGAGAGCATGAAGAAAGATAAATTAGTAAACAATCCTACAGAAAGAATAAATTCAAGAATATGGGGGAGGGAATTTGAAAGGACTAAAGTAGATCAATTAATGTGTGAAAATGAGTTGGAGTATTCTTTGGAAGATAAAGGGATCATTGTTTATACCGATAAGGGCGCTATCCCGATAGAATTCGACCCGTCTAGATTTAGACCAGCAGAAGTTCCAATATTACTTTCGGATACTTCAAAAATTAGGGGGCTTAATTTTGAGGCGAAATATACATTAGAAGATATAATAAGGGACCAGTTAAATTTTTATCTTAACCCAGAAAACCGGCAGGAAAGATGAATTCAGATAAAGGTAAAGAGGCAAGAGAGGATTAAAAATTTATTTCCAACAGAGAGAAGAGAAAGGGAGCTATTGGAAGTAATCAACGGTCTGGTGCCCCTAAAAAGGTGTTAAGGGGTTAAAATGCCGGTAATACCCAAAGAAGAATGGGATTCCGTCCAGCAATATTTAGAATATCTCAGGCATTTGGCAGCATATGCATTGTTTGCTCAAGAATTTGTGGCTGCTAAGGATGTCTTAGAAATCGGCTGTGGCGCTGGCTACGGTGCTGAATATTTATCAGAATCGGCCTCTCATATTACAGCGGTTGATATTTCAAAAGAGGGCGTCTCACAATATTGGGACAGGTATAGTAAAGGTAACGTGCGTTTCATGCTGGGGGATGGAAATGGCCTTCCATTTAAGCATAGTTCATTCGATGTAGTGATGTCCTTTCAGGTAATAGAGCATATTGAGCCGAAATTTGTTTTGGCCTATCTTGCAGAAATACGCAGGGTTCTTAAAACTGGGGGGATATTTATTTGCTCAACTCCTAATAAGAAGTTAAGACTCCTACCTTTTCAGAAACCCCGGAACCCAGAACACAAAAAAGAATACAATCGACGCGAGCTTAAAATCTTACTTAAAGAGATTTTTGAGGAAGTCAAGGTTTATGGCCTATATGGCTCAGAGGAAATTCAGGCTAATGTGCGCAATGGACTGAAGCAGAGTCCATTCAAGGTCTATATTCAGGGACCTATTTATCGGCTAATTCTCTATCATTTCCCTTCACCCGTAGTATCCTGGTTGAAGAGAGTAAGACAGCACTTCGTTAAGATCCAAACGCAACAGAAGACTATGCCACAGAAAACGTTTGCGCATACATTGTCTCTGGGTGATTTTAGGATAGATCCAACTTGTCCTGAAGATTCCTTGGACCTTTACGGAGTTTGTACCAAGGCGAGACAATGAAATTCATAAGAGATACATTAATCACCTTCTCCGCCCAGATAATAGCGGTTATTCTGGGCATAGCAGCAGCTATTGTCATCGCCAGGGTATTGGGGCCTGAAGGAAAGGGGGCTTATGCTCTTATTCTTTTAGTCCCTACCTTGCTGGCTCTTCTGGGCAATCTGGGCATAGGCATTGCCAATGTTTACTTCGGGGGCAGTCGGAAACATGAGTGGGTTAAGCTTGCCTCCAACTCGCTTGTCTCAGCGATGGGTTTAGGAGTCCTCTTAGCCGCTGGTTTCTTGGCTTATCTTCATATTTTTCAGCCCTCATTCCTAAGAGATATTGAGCCGCGATATCTGGCGTTAGCGACGCTGGTACTGCCACTCAGTTTGCTCGCAATGTATTTCACATCAATCTTATTAGGGCAAGGTAGGATAAAGGAGTACAACCTGGTGCATCTGACACAAAGTGGCGCGTTATTAATGCTTGTGCTCCTTCTCTTATTAGCCATTAATGGGGGGGTATTCAGTACTATTGTGGCTTGGGCAATTGCTACACTTGTAGCTACTATTTTAGCCATTTTGTTGGTGCGCCGAACAATTAATATAAAATGGTCTTTCCACCGCCAGCTATTTAGAGATTCGGTTAAGTTTGGTGTCAAAGGATATTTAGGTAACGCCATCCAGTTTCTTAACTACAGACTGGACATGGTTCTAGTTGCCATCTTCATGAATGTGACCTTTGTGGGCTATTATTCCATCTCCGTTGCTATGGCAGAGGCGCTGTGGTATTTTCCCGGTGCAGTAGGCACATTACTATTTGCACGAACACCAGGAATGAAGGCTGAGGATGCAAATAAGTCAACGCCTAGAATATGCCGTAATACCCTCTTCCTCACCATTATAGCCGGTCTTCTACTTTTCGTGCTGGGCAGATATATCATTTTGCTATTTTTCGGCTCTGCTTTCCTTCCCGCTCTTAAGCCCCTATGGATTCTCCTGCCAGGTGTTATAGCCTTGAGTATACCTAAGGTGCTGAGTAATGAAATGGCTGGAAGAGGGAAACCTATCGTTGGCACCATTGCTGCTGTCGTCTCGTTAGCGGTCAACATACCTCTTAATATCTTCCTCATCCCCAGAATGGGAATTTCTGGAGCAGCTCTGGCATCAACCATTTCTTATAGTGTGACTGCTATCGTGATACTTGTTGCCTTCCAAAAGATATCAGGAAATAGCTGGGTTGACACCCTTTTGCTCAAGCGTGAGGATTTGAAAATCTACCGCAGTGCCCTTTCAGCAGCTCGGAGCTTGAATATCAGAGATGAAGCCAGAAGGCTGACCACTCAGGCTTTCTCACCCTTGAGTCCAGGCTTCTGGAGAGGAAAATCCATTAGCGACAATTCCTCTACTAGAAATGAAGAGGAGTCAGCTGTGCACCAAGAAGAAAATACGAAATCCGAGAAAAATCAATGACAGCCGCTGAAGGCAAGAAAAGGAAGGTCCTCATAGTTTCCTTTTATTTCCCGCCGACGAATAGCATTGCGGCAGTAAGGGTAGGTAAATTTGCTAAGTATCTGCCCGAGTTCGGTTGGGAACCAATTGTGCTGACTGCAGATACCGCGAAAGACCGGCCTCAGACCCTGCCTGTGGAGGTAAATGAGACGAATATCTTCAGGATGCCCTACTTTGCTATGGCCTCATCACTCTACCGCAATCTAAAGAGCAACAAGGTTGCCCCTTCTAGGCCGTCTTCTCAGAAATTCAACTGGAAGACCCCTATTTACAGGGCATTGAGATTGGCGCAGCCTATCTATACCCTGTCAATCTTAGCACCGCTGGTCTCTGACCCCATAGGCTGGTATCCTCACGCCGTGGAAAAAGGTCGTGAGATTCTGGATAAATATGAGATTGCCGCCATTTTCAGCTCGTACGGGCCTTCCACATCACATTTCGTCGCCCGCCGGCTCCACCATATAAGTGGCATACCCTGGGTAGCCGAATTCAGAGACCTCTGGGCATTCAATCATAATGCTCGGACAACTCGCTTTCTCCGATACCTCACGAGTCTTATGGAGCGAAGGATGATGAAGAGCAGCAGTTTACTCATTGCGGCCTCTGAACCTGCTGCTGAACAACTAGAGCGACTTCATTCTAAGAAAACTGTAACAATACTTAATGGCTTCGACGAGGATGATTATGCTGGAGAAATACCTCTAACTTCCAAGTTCACAATCACTTATACCGGCCAGATATACTATTCTAAGAAACATGACCCAAGCCTATTTTTCCTAGCACTTAAAGAACTACAGACTGAAGCCAAGGTGTCACCTCAAACCTTGGAAGTCAGGTTCTTCGGTGGAGATTTGGTAGCGGCGGCAATACCACTTATTGAAAGATACGGCTTAAGCGACTTGGTCAAGGTCTATGACCATATTCCTTTTAGGGAAAGTGTTAGAAGACAGAGGGAATCCAGCGTGCTTCTGACGTTGAAGTGGAATGATCCTGTAGCGAAGGGTATGTACAGTGGCAAGCTTTTTGAGTATCTCGGCGCAAGGAGGCCTATTCTTGCGGTGGGAAGCTTTGCCGATGAATATGTTGATAACTTGCTGATACAATCCGGCACAGGCATAGTGGTAGACAATGTGATTATGATGAAAGATGTCCTGACCCGCTGGCTGGATGAATGGCAAAAGTCAGGGAGAATCGTTTCACACTGGGAACCCCGAGCAGATGTTATTCAGAGGTATACCCGCAGGGGTCAAGCCGGTAAGCTAGCTCGGCTTCTGGAAGAGGCATCAGGTCCCTAGCCATTGCAGACAGGCCGATGCTGTGCTATCCAGCCTTTCGGCACGTAACCGGAACACTTGCCACATGAAATTATTGTAGGTTACCAACTGTTCTTCTTAGTCCTTGCTCCAAATCATATCGGGGTTTGTAACCGATCAGTTTAGCTCTGCTAATGTCCGCCAGGCTATGTCTTATATCTCCCACCCTTGTCCCCTTATAGACCACGCCTAGATCTTTATTCATAATGCCGATGACCAACCTGGCCAGTTCGTTTATTGTTACGCTCCGCCCCTGGGCGATGTTAAATACGCCCGTGGTATCGCTCTCCGCCGCTAGAATATTTGCCTGTACCACATCGCTCACGAAAACAAAGTCCCGTGTCTGCTCACCATCGCCAAAGATAATTAGAGGCTTCCCTTCGGAGGCGCTCTTTATGAATCTGGGGATAACGGCAGCATACTCTGAATTTGGGTCCTGTTTCGGTCCATAGACATTGAAATACCTAAGCGACACGGTGGGCAGACCATAGACGGCCTGGAATACCTGGCAATAATACTCTCCAATAAGCTTGGTTACAGCATAGGGAGATTGAGGATTCGGCATTATCTCCTCCTTCTGCGGCAGCGTCGGGGTATCCCCGTAGATTGCCGCAGATGAGGCATAAATAACCTTCTTCACACCGTTATCTCTGGCAGCCACGAGCACATTCAGGGTTCCAGTGACATTTGTCTCATTGGTTGCCAGGGGGTTTTCTATACTTTTGGCTACACTGGAGATAGCTGCCTGGTGGAAAACAAAATCAGCATTTTTGAAGAGCCTTTTCAGTAGCGATATGTCGCCAATACTACCGTCCACGAATCTAATGTTTTTGCCTAGTAGTTCAGTGAGGTTTCCCTTCTTGCCCGCTGAAAGGTTGTCAATGACAATAACGGTGTTCTTGGTAGATAGCTCTTTAGCGAGGTTAGCACCGATGAATCCCGCCCCACCGGTAACAATAGTCTTTGCCATATAGATTTCTTTTAACTGTCCGTATTACTTCTATGTTATATTTTCTGCCGCAGGCTGTCCAGTATATCTTGTACCACTCCACTGCAGCGTCATAGGTGAGTTCTCTACACTAGCGCACGCGCATTGCCGACAATCCTCTCAAGTCTGTGGTGATTCAAAGCCCTGGTTATCTTTTCAGCGGTACATTCTGGTAAATTCTGCCCTATCATGAAGCTACTTCTTTTTTCCTAATCCCTTCAGGAACAGTCGGTAATTCCGGAAAATTCTGCTATAGCTGCCGAAATATCGTTTAACTTCATCATCCTCAAGCCGCGGCGCCCTTACGAAGAGAGATTTGCAGTAGCCGTAAAGGAATGCAAGGCTTTTGATGGCAGAGCGCCTTTCTCTGGAAACGAAAATCATGACAACAATAGCATTTAACATACCTAGAGGGTTAACGTTTAGATAATAGGCTGCTTGTCCCTTATTGAAGTATCCGTCCCACAAACCCATTTTCGCTCCGGTGTCTCGTGTTTGATAGTACCTTAGGTTAGCGAGTCGCCTGATCTTCCAACCTCTCAATATCGCCTTTATGTTAGAAACTGTATCGGGAGCTTTTGCTCTGATATAGCCCCCCGTATCCATAAATGCTTCCCTCCTCCAGACTCTTCCAGTTCCACGGGGCTGGCCATCACCAAGTTGAACCTTGGCCTCCTCATAACTGTTTCCTGATTTATCACTTACTAACAGTTTGCCGCTCACTATCCCAACTCCCTTGTTGCTTTCCAAGAAGCTAATACACTTGGCGAAGTAGTCTTCAGGATATATCATGTCTGCGTCGGATAGTGCAATATATTTGAAGCTCAGATTATTTTGCTCACAGTAGCAGAATGCTTGTCTAAATCCTATGATGCAAACAGAGGCATAGTGCTCACCTATATCATAGGCACGATCTGTCCCTGCTCTCACGAAGCGTATCCACGAGTGCGCCGAAGCCGCTTGCTCTATGATTTGGGCAGAATGATCTCTGCTGCCGTCGTCCACTATGAACCAGACAACCGGTCTGAGAGTTTGGTTTACTATTGATTCGATTAGGGTGGGGAGGTTGTCCTCCTCATCCTTCACAGGGGTAACCAGTATGTATGCAATCGTGCTCTGATCGTTCAAGTACTCAGCTACCATGATGCCCTCCTAACGTCTGTGAGCCCAGTGCAAGGCTCTGCGCACGTATGCTGTAGGTAACGGCGCAAGAGAATAGGATGTTCGCGAGCAGGCACGTCTGGGTCACCGCTTCTGCTTGTCCCTGAACCCCCGTTACGAATGCGCCTCCTATAAGCAGGTAACCCAGGCAACCGTTGAAGACAACGATGCCAACTGCACTGTAAACAGCACTGTTTATTACTGTATGAAGGTATATTGCTGAGAGTATGATCAGGACGCCTCCTGTGGCCGCCAAAGCCACGGCGACGTAATCAGTCGCTTCGCGCGCAGTAGACTGTGACTGCGAATTCATCTAACATTAGGGCTGTTATAGCGAAGCAAGCAATCTTAATACTCCGTCTGATACTATAGCAGCTAGAGGCATTGCACCGCAATGATTGGTGAGAAAGCATTTAAATTCAACTACAGGCAGCCAGTATGGCACACATCAGAAATTTGATAAACTAACAGACGAAGATTGACATGCGAGTATTGATGTTCGTTTCCAATCCGTTTATCAGTGACCCACGCGTCTATGCGGAAGCCAAATCGCTAATTCAAGCAGGCTATGAAGTTACCGTCATTGCCTGGGATAGAGAAAAACAGAATCCTTCGAGGCAGAATTTGGATGGTATCGAGGTTGTTCGGTTGAAAACTAGACTATTGCCAAAACAGCATCGTTTTGGTTCGCCCTTGTGGGTCGGATTTAGTCTGATATTGTGGCAGAGGCAGGCTTATCGCCAGGCTCTAATATTAAATAAGGAAAACCCCCTTGATGTCATTCACTGCCATGACTTTGATACCCTGGCTATCGGCATCAGGCTTAAACGGAAGCTTGGCTTGCCTTTAATCTACGATGCACATGAGATATATGGCTACATGATGACCAGGATTTTTCCCCGCTTGATAGCTAACATGTTTCTGAGGCTGGAAAAACGGCTGGTAAAGAAGGTTGACAGGATTATCAATGTTTGTGAACCGCAGAAGAGATACTTCGAAGGTATCACAGATAGGCCGATTTCGGTAGTCATGAACTGCAAGCCGCTGCAAAGCCTGGAGTATCAGCCTTCGGATAATCAAGGAGACTTTACCTTACTTTACATTGGCAGCTTGCATCAAGGGAGAGCAGTTCCCATGCTTGTTCAGGCGGCGAAAGAATTGCCAGGTGTCCGTTGCCTTATCGGTGGCGTTGGCCAGCCAAGCTATGTTCAGGCTCTCAAGGAAGAGTGCTCTAGAACTTCAAATGTTACTTTCTTGGGTAGAATCCCCTTTGATGAGGTTATACCCATGACTATGAAAGCCGATTGCGTTTTTTTGATGGTCAACCCAGAGGACTTGAATAACAGGATGGGATTAGGAAACAAGCAATTCGAAGCTATGGTCTGTGGCAGACCGATAATCTGCACCAGGGGGACCTATTCCGGTGAAGTGACCGAACAAGAAGAAGTCGGCCTGGCAGTGGAATACAGTGAGCAAGCCTTGAAGGAAGCTATAATCAAACTCCGGGATGATCCTGAATTGAGGGAAAAGCTGGGCAGAAATGCGTTAAAGGCGGCGATAACTAAATATAACTGGCAAAGACAAGAAGAGAAGCTTCTGGAGCTTTACAGAAGCGTTCAAAGGGCGTAGCCATTTCAGCCGGGACAAAGCCTAGCGCCTTTCACGTAATTCTGACACAAGTTGGATAGATGGGTGGTGCTTCCATGTGTGTAGCGCTGCTTGATAACTTCCCTGTCTTTGCGAGCCCCGACTGTCGGGGCGCGGCAATCTCACTGTCCAGCAACCCCTGAGACCCAGCGACATTTTCCCCTTGTTCAAATGAAGAATTCATGCTAATTTGGAACTCGTGTGCTACCCTGACAAATTAAGTCCCGCGGGTGAGGTTTCTCAAAACTTGACCGTAAACGCAACACAGATTAAAAGGAAGCGCGGTGGCCAGAAAGGCAACCGGAATGCCCGCAAACATGGCTTCTATTCCGGTACCCTTAGCCCTGCCGAAACATCCCAACTGTGGAACATTACAAATCTGGAAGGCATTGACCCTGAAATAGCGTTCATTCGCGTCAAGTTACAATCTTCTCTTCAGTACGACTCTGGTAACCGCCGCGTAATCAGAGAAGCCTCCAGATCACTCGTAAAATGGTATTCTGCAAATTACCGGTTGGACCCAACCGACCGCAACTACCTGAAAGCTGTTGTCGAGAGTCTTTTGGAAATTGCCTCCATCCGCGAGTCCGCCAGCCCCCACGGCTCGCAATTATAAAGGGCAAACCGACGAAACGAATCGTACGTACTTTAACAACTGAATCTTCCCGAGGTAATCGCCTTACGTATGAAAAAGAGCTGTTGAACTCCAGGAAAAATAGCCTTTTCTGCAAAACGAATCATCTCGCCTTCCCTCATGCTCTTTCCCCTATGACAAGCACCCAAATAACAACATTTTTTGCATCTCACTGTCGAGCAGTCCCCTACGATTGCGGAGCCTGTTACGAAGCGCAAGCAAGGAATCTCCCCCCTATGACGAGAACGTGCAACTAATCATGGGAACCAGTACCAATTCTTGCCATACATAATAAAAAGATGTATAATGAATACATATGAAGACTGGACGAATCATGGAGGGTACATATGGCAAAAACGACCGTTGTCATTGATGACGAACTGCTGAGGGAAGCCATGAAGGTGATTGGTGCAAGGACCAAGAAACAGGCCATTAGTGCCGGGCTGAGGGAGCTGATACGCAAGGAAAATCTGGAGGCGCTGCGCCGAGAGCTAGGAACCTTTGACCTCGTCCTTTCCAGCGATGAGCTAGAGAAACTGAGGAATGAGCAATAACTCTGGCAAGCGTTTAGCCGCCAGCTTTCAGCCATCAGCAGCTGGTCAAACATGACGGTTGACTTGCCAACAATCGACAATGAGAGATTTCAGAAGCTTAAAGGTATGGGAGAAAGCCCACGAGGTCACCTTGTTGACATATAAATCTACACTATCCTTTCCCCGGCAGGAGAGCTACGGGCTGGTAAGCCAACTTCGAAGGGCTGCCTCGTCAGTTGCGGCGAACATCGCCGAGGGATGTGGGTGTAGCGGAAGCCGTGAGTTTGCTCGCTTCCTGGAGATTGCGTTAAGGAGCGCCAGTGAGACCGAATATCATCTGCTTCTTGCCCGGGATTTGGGCTATCTGGAATTGAAAACTTATGAGATATTGAATGATCAAGTAACCGAAGTGAAGCGCATGCTTACTGGGTTGATACAGAAGCTGAATGCTGAGGGCTGAATGCTTAGCAATAATCTTGTGCTGATTGATACTTCGGTCTGGATTCTCGCTCTGAGGAAATCGCCAGTGGCTCCAGTCAAGGATGAAGTAGACCACCTGTTGGCAGAAAACAGAGTGGCTATCGTCCCCATGATACGCCTGGAATTGCTTGGTGGAACCAAATCAACCAACGAGTTTGAGCGCCTCAGAAGCCGCCTCTATGCTCTTCGCCAGATACCTGTAGACGAAACCAATTGGGAGATTGCAGCCGAGCTTTCCTTTAAGCTAAGGCAACGAGGGAAAGTCATTCCTTATACTGACATACTCATCGGGTCAGCAGCAATTCTAGCTAATGTCTTGCTACTCCACGCCGATAAGCACTTCGACTTGATGGCTGAGGAAACTGATTTGCGTGTCAGAAGCCTTATCTCGGTAAGCAGGTAGTGAACCGCGCTAAAGTCTAATGCTGTCCAGAATTGAGACAAACTTCTTTGCCATCTCGCGGTGGCTGTATTTATTGATCTCAGCTTCATCGCCGCTGTAGCTTGCAGCGCCGGTTGACTTGTACTCTTGATACAGTCGTAGCAGCACAGCCTTTATTTCTTCCCCGGTTTGCCCGGAGACACCGGCTTTAGTCTCATCCAATAGCTTGTCAACCACATCGTGGAAATCACCGACTGCGAGAATAGGTCTCCTGGCCGCCAGATATTCAAAGATTTTTGCTGAATAGGCCCCTCGCTGTTTGGGGTCATTCCACTTTAATAAAAGAAGTAACTGCGATTCTCGCTGCTTATTCAAGGCAATTTCCCTGGGTACCACGCCGAACTGCCGGACTATGCCTGTTAGTCCATAACGTTCCGCTTGCTTATCTATCCAGCCTGCCTCAGGTCCGTAGAATCTCACCTCTATATCGCTGGCATCCATGCTTTCCTCAGTAATCAAGTCCCGCAAAGCAGCAAAAAGAGGCTCCGGGCTTTGTTTACCGGGATATAGGTTGCCCGTGTAAGTAATGGTGAATTTGTCGGTCAGCTTTGCCGGGGTGGTGTTTACCTCCGCCGGGTCAAATCCGTTGGGAATGCTATGGACAGGCTTTTGCCTGTGGAGGCTGTGCAAATCATCCACCGCAGGCTGGGATACTGTCACCAGCGCATCAGCGGCGGATAATGTTTTTAGTTCCAGCCTTCTTTCAATTATCCTGCGCAGTGGGCTATATGGGTAATAGTAGTTCTGCGTCCACAGGTCACGGAAATCAGCGACCCAGGGGATTTTGAATTCGTCTCTTAATCTTTTGGCGATAATATGACTGGTCACGGGAGGTGAGGTGCTAATGATTGCCTTTATGTCTTGCTGCCGTAAGATATCCGCGCCGGCTTCCACAGCATAAGCCCGCCAGCCCTTCTGGGGGTCAGGATAGGCAGTGATTTCCCCGATGGATGCCAGCAGGAGGTCTAAAGGAGACCTCTCCGACTTGATTCGTAGCTTTTTCTTGAGTTGGGCTATCTGTGCCATCAAATTCTGCTCGGGGTCAAGCTTGAATAGTCTTTTACCCCAGCCAAGAGCCGGTGAGTCACGGTGTTGCGTTTCTCGAACCTCGAATTGCGGGTCCGGTCGGCTGGGCAGGGCCGCTGTCAAAATCACTGCCTCCCAACCGAATTCCGGTAGGTACCTGGCGAGACCCAACGGGCGCAAGCTAGCTACGGTGGGGCGGGGCGGAAAGTGATAAGTTATGATGAGAACCTTGTTCATATCTCTATGTTCTTACTAGCGATTTCACAAACCTTTATCTCCTGCATTGATTGATTTCGGAAAGCCAGTTCGCCTTGGGCTTATAGTCTCGTGCATAACTATGTTTAAAATTCCTCTCCCTTGAAGGGAGAGGATGAAGGTGAGGGTGAAACCTCATCTTAAAGCTTCCATTATCCTTTCCAGGACGCCTTCCAGATTTGTCAGAACCTCGTTATTCCAGAACCTTATTATCTGGTAACCCCTTTCCTTTAGCCTTGTCGTCCTCTCCTCATCTCTTTCCTTTATTCTCTCTTCATTATGTTGGCCACCATCTATCTCAATTATAAGCTTTCTTTCGAAACTGGCGAAATCAACAATATAGGAACCTATAGGCTCTTGCCTTCGGAACTTCACACCTTGCAGCTGCCTGCTTCTTAACCTCATCCACAGAGCCTTTTCCGCGTCTGTCTGCTTTTGGCGAAGTTCACGAGCGAAGCCTACCTGTTCTTGGCTCTTTTTCAAGGAACCCCCTCACTCTAACTCTCTCCCGCCAGGGGAGAGAATTATGATCATCTATGCCGTTAGCTAAATATTCTGGCTGGCATCCTCCTCGCCCTCATAAACAACCAAGGCCGGTCTAAGCTTGGCTGCGGTTAAATCGGTGAACGGGAACGGCACGAGGACGATTTTTCCCTTCATTTGTATTTAACCTTCAAATCTTCTATTTTGTAAATATCTGGCTCGCTCTGAACAAATTTCGATAAGGATCTCTCTGCGAGTTTCATCATTGAGACTGTTTCCCTTTCCTGCAATAGCTCGTCTATCTTTTTCGAAATCTCGACTACATGCTGCTTGATATCTCTGACCTCGGCTTCTATGTTCATAGTGTTCATTCCTCCTCTTTGTGGATACGGTGTTTAGTTTTATTTATCCATTCAAATTTGGGCATCCTGTCCCGACAAGTCAGGCATTCCCCACTGAGTTCCATCGATTCCATGTCGCCTGCGAACATGTTTACTACGCATACATAAGCCTCCCCCTAGGGGTTGGAATTTCCCGTCCACATGACCTTGCAGTCTCTATCCACTCGCCGATAACTACCTGAGTATTCTTTAAGGCTTCTTCATAGGTCGCTCCATCCGCAATACATCCTGGCAGTTCAGGAACCTCCGCTATATACGCCGCATCTTCTTCACTCCAATAAACAATAACCTCATACTTATACATCTCTAATCTCCTTACGAAGCTTGTATTTTAAAATTATACTCCTTATTTGTTTAACCTAGTGTGCCTTAGCCATTCCGTCTCTTAAAGGTTGTAAGTTTAGGATTTCGGGAATCCCAGCCTTAGTAAAAATGTGATGGTCTCCTTTAATTCGGTCATCAAAACCCAGACTCAAAACGAGGCTCCTTAACTCGCTAAATCTAATGTTCTTGTCAGAAAGACCAGTCAGTACTTTTTCTAAAATCCCCTTGTCCATCGCTTTTACCCAGGCAGCCACCAGGTCTACATACCCGACGCCTATAACGATGATATTGATTATTTACATTATAGACAACCCGATATAGATGAAGCAATAACTATGAGATTACCTCGTCCCGATAAATCGGGGCTCGCAATGACGGAGGAGGACCACAATTGTGTGAGGAAACGGTTGTGACTAAGATGCGAATGTGCACTGTTACCAGAGAACAACGCTTAACAAGGCACTGCGCTACTTAAGTTCACCATTCCATGGTGATGCCCGGTAACCCACCCCTATTTAGATTGACCTTACACAAGAAAGAGGGTATAATAGTTGTGGAATGAAATGTGGAGGAATTCGATGGTCAAGAAAGTGATACAGGTTCCGGTTGATGAACAGCTGCTTATTGCGCTGGATCATACGTCCAGGAAGCAAAATAAAGCCAGGGCAGAGTTGATCCGTGAAGCCTGTCAGTGCTATCTGGAGCAAATGGAATCTGAAGAGCTGGACCGGTTATATCAGCAAGGGTATGAGAAGTTGCCCGAGGAATCAGAGGCGGCGGAAACTCAGATAGGTCTGGTTGGTGAGATTTTGCCCGAGGAGGCATGGTAAGTGCGGCGTGGCGAGGTTTGGTGGGCTGAGCTACCACCACCTGTTGGGAGACGGCCGGTGGTGCTACTGTCGAGGGATGTTGCCTACAAAGTGAGAACTTCGATTACTGTTGGCATAGTCACACGTATTGCTCGTAACATCCCGGTCGAGGTGCCGCTTGGTCCAGAAGATGGAATGCCTCAGCAGTGTGTTATAAACCTGGACGACATCCTCACCATTCCGAAAGCCAGGTTAGCTGAACGAATTACCATGCTTTCACCTCAGAAGATGACTGTTGTTGCCAGAGCGGTTATTTTCGCCCTTGACTTGAAAGTCTAAGTAAGGCGAAACATTCTGGCATTTTTAGCTGCCCCTTCGGCTCTTGACCCTTGATTTTGTGAGATTGCTTCGTCCTTCTGGCGAAGGACTCGCAGTGACAGCAAAGAAATAGCCGTTACGCTTTGTGGCACTTATTGGTTTATTTCACCCTCACCTTAATCCTCTCCCATCAAGGGAGAGGAAAATGGCTGTCAACAAGAGTGAGATTGCTTCGTCCTTCTGGCGAAGGACTCGCAGTGACAGCAAAGAAATAGCCGTTACGCTTTGTGGCACTTATTGGTTTATTTCACCCTCACCTTAATCCTCTCCCATCAAGGGAGAGGAAAA
>Ga0315532_1000374_pt1 | contig 36346 bp, 20 predicted proteins | sample SalMarWE160370MG_FD_203082 | JGI IMG/M metagenome (GOLD analysis project Ga0315532, IMG submission 203082) | Salt marsh sediment microbial communities from the Plum Island Ecosystem LTER, Massachusetts, United States - Salt Marsh Sediment WE1603-70 ...
AATTAAATTCTATTACGGTCAATCACTTTCCTACGCAGGCATATCCGCCGAGTCGGCAATTGTCCTGATCAGGTTCAAAGGGTTTTTTCTCAGGCCTGTTTTTATACAGGCCACCCCTAGCGAACTACGACTTATTATAGCTCTTTACCTATACCAGTCAACTTTTTAAAAACTTTATGCTTTTCAGTGCTATTATAGGGCATTTTGCAAAAAAATGTGAAAAATATTTGCATTTTTCAAACAAATGTTTTAAACTTTAGTATAAAACGATTGTTTAAGGGTAAAACTATGGATGTTTTGCAGAAAAACGGGGTTAGTAGCGACGCAAAAAAGAGTGTTCAGGACCGTTTGCTTGACGCGGCAGAGGAGCTTTTTTGCGAACATGGCTTTTATGATACAAGTGTTCGCAAAATAGCTGCTCGTGCCAAATGCAATATTGCTTCGGTTAACTACTATTTTGGTAGTAAAGATAAATTATACCTTGAGGTTTGGCGTCGTCATCTTAGTGTGATGCGTGATACTCGCCTTGCAAGCATTGAAAAGATAATGTCACAAAAAGATGGCAATCCGAGCTTGGAGGATTTGCTGACTTCGTATGCGAATGCGTTTGTAGAGCCATTAGTAGATAAGGAAAGAAGCAGGCGTTTTATCGGGCTTATGGCTCGAGAGATGGTCGATAAAAAATTGCCTCAAAATGTCTTTCTTGAGGAGATGATTATTCCTGTTATGAATGCGCTGCAGCAGGCTTTAATGAAGATTTGCCGAGGCTTGGACCAGGAAAAAGCACACTTAGTGATTCTTTCCCTCGTTGGCCAATTAGTTCACACAACCATGGCGGAAACCATGCTTGAGCAGGGCGACGAAGGGGAAATACCGAGGTTTGATTTGGCTGAAATGATAGAGCACTTCGTTAAATTCTCCGCAGCCGGGATACGGGCTTATGCCGAGGAGTCTATAGAATGAGAAGGTTGTTTGTTTTAATTTATTGTTTCTTATCAATCTTTAGCTTGGTGGTATTTAGCGGCTGTATGGTTGGGCCGAAATATTCCAGACCCGAAAGTGTCGCAGATACCGCAGATGGTTTTATCCACGCTGGAAAGCACAGCCAGGATGTCAATGACATTGAACAGATTGGGATTGACAACTGGTGGGTACGGTTCGGCGACTCGACAACGTCTGTTTTAGTGCGGCAGGCCTTGGAAAATAATTATGACCTTAAAGCAGCAGCTGCGAGAGTAATGCAGGCGGAGGCGGCACTTGACCAAGCACGCGGGACTTTGTGGCCCGAAGTGTCATATAACTTAGGACGCGACAGAAGCAAGAGGTCCTTTAAGTTCGGACCCGACCGATTCAGCATACTTACCGAGACCTGGACGCAGGATATTTCCGTAGCTTATTTAGTCGATTTGTTTGGTAAGCTCAGACATGCAAATAAAGCGGCCTGGGCGGATATGCTTGCCGCTGAAGCGAACCGTCAGGCTCTTGTAAATTCAATAATAGCTACGGTAATCAAGGCCAGAATTGATATCGCTACTACTCAAAAGCGTCTTGCTATAGCACGAGCAAACATCCAGAGTCGCAGCGAAACTCTTAAGATTGTTGAAGATCTATACAATAAAGGACTTGTTGGACTTGTTGATGTAAAACTTGCGCGTGAGAACCTCGAAGCCTCAAAGGCTCTTGAGCCGAGCATTGAGCTATCGCTTGCAACAGCTCAGCATGGCCTTGATGTTCTTTTGGCTCGTCAGCCGGGGTCGTCTGAGCCTTTGCCTGAGACGTTGGCGGATTTACCGGATTTACAGTCTCTGCCGATCGGTGTACCTGCTTTACTTTTAGATAGAAGGCCGGATGTAATCTCTGCCGAATTTGCCTTACGTGCCGCAAACGAGCGGATCGGCGTCAGTATAGCGCAGCTGTATCCGGATTTGACCTTAACAGCGAGTTATGGCGCCAGCGCCGACCGCTGGCGAGATATTTGGGAACATTTTGCAGAGACTTACTCAGCGGGTTTCATGCTGGCTCAGCCCATCTTCAAAGGTGGACAGTTACGTGCACAAGTCGATGCTGCCAAGGCTCGCTATGAGGAGCTGGCGGCTAATTACGCAACTGCTGTATTGACTGCGATGCGGGAGGTGGAAGATGCACTCGTTAGTGAGCAGATGTTACAACGGCAGCTTGTACATACCCAGAGCCAGCTCAAGGAGGCTTTGGCAGCGGAGGAGCTTTCAAGACAGCGTTATCAGTGGGGCGTTGAAAGCATACTGGCTGTTTTAGAATCGGAACAACTGCGAAGAACGGCTGAGGAACAAGTTGCGATTCTAAAGGGACAAATATGGACCACAAGAGTGAATCTTTTCCTGGCACTTGGCGGTGACTGGGACTATCAAGAACAAGAGAAAGCGATGACGAAATGGCCGAAAGAAGAACAAAGCAAAGACAAATCATAGGCACAATGTTAATCGTCAAGATGCCTTACGGCAGAGCCAGAGTCCGAGGCAAGGGACTATTGCAGACAATATTGGTTATTCTAATCATTGGAATTTGTGTGGCTTCGGCTGGCTGGTTGGTGTATACGCGCAAGGTTCAAAAGGACGCGACCTTGTCAAAGAGCCTCAATGATGAAGCCGCCCCTTTAAAAGTGATGGCTGAGCCTATTGGTACCTCAAACATTTCCGAGACGATTTCTGTTACGGGGACTTTTGAGGCCCTGGCGAGTGTTGAAATCATACCGGAAATCACGGGCCAATTAGAGAAGCTGCGTCTGCCAGACGGGACATTTATCGATGTGGGCACTTCAGTGCAAGCTGGTCAGGTTATCGCTATTATTGAGCATTCGGTGCTTGAAGCAGCGGTTCAACAGGCTCAGGCAGCTCTTGTAACGTCCCAGGCCAACTTGAAAACGGCTCAGGTTAATCTCGCTGATGCCGAGCGTGAAAAGAAACGCATGGAAGGACTTCTTGGAAGTGGAGCCGTACCAGAGCAGCAATATGATGCCGCCTGTACAGCGTACGATAGAGCGAAAGCCGGCTTAGAACTCGCCAAAGCAAACGTCAAGCAGGCAGAAGCAGCGTTGGCTACGGCCAAGATCACTCTTGACAAGGCTACTATAGAAGCCCCAATCACAGCAGTTGTGTCGGACAGATATGTTGACGAAGGCGATATAGTCGGGCCAACAACTGCCCTAATAAAAATTGTCGATATAAAGACTTTAAAGGTAGTTGGTGGTGTGGGCGAACTTTATTTACCTCAGTTGGTGCCGGGTGAAACAGCAGTGCATGTTAAGACAGATGCCTATCCACAGGATACGTTCGAAGGAACCATTTACAGGGTTGGGGTGGCTGTGGACCCAGCCACCCGTACAAGTCAGGTGGAAATACGCGTCCCCAATCCCGATATGAAGTTAAAACCCGGCATGTTTGCAAGAATGACGATAGTTCTGCAAGAGAGAGAAAACGTCGTAGTTGTTTCCGATTCAGCTTTAATCCGAGAACAGGGTAATGTATATGTGTTTGTTGTCAATGCCGGTAAAGCACATCGACGAGAGGTGAAACTTGGATTATTGCAAAGCGAATATTATGAGGTGCTGGAAGGATTGTCACCTGGCGAGCTGGTCGTTACGAGGGGGCGCAGACAAATAGAGGATGGTCAATCAATTGAGGTTATTCAGGAGATGAATAAATGAATATTCCTGAGTTTTCAGTGAAAAGGCCTGTTACGACCTTTATGATATTTCTCGGAGCTTTGATGGTCGGGGGGCTTTGTCTGGCCTTACTGCCTATTGATGCAATGCCGGAGATGGATATACCAACCATCACGGTTATAACGGAATATCCGGGGGCCGCGCCTGAGGAGGTGGAAAGCAAGGTAACTGAGATACTCGAACGTTATCTTTCAACCGTACCGGAATTAGACCATATAACCTCTACATCCACGGAGGACATGTCAACAATTATGCTGTCATTTGAGTGGGATACCGACATGGATACCAGGGCCAATGAGGTCCGAGATGCCGTGGGAATGGCCAAGAGGGAGCTTCCCGACGAGGTAGAAGAGCCTCGCGTTATGAAGTTTGATATATCACAATTCCCGATTATGGTTTATGGAATAATGGCTGATGAAAGCTATCCTCTGCTCGAAGATATCCTGGAAGATGAGATTGCAGACCCGTTAAAACGGTTGCCCGGAGTCGGCACAGCCGCTGCTTACGTACCTTTGCATCGTCAGATCAATGTTGAATTTGACAGAGAACGGCTTGCCAGTTACGGGCTTTCGCCGCAGGATGTTGTTTGGGCCATTATGAACGAGAATAAAGACACTTCGGCTGGAAATGTCAAAATGGGTCTGACCGATTACCTGGTTCGTGTACCTGGTGAGTTCAAGCAGGTCGAGCCTATGCGCGAGATTGTTTTGACATCGCGAAACGGTTCCATCGTTAAGCTCTCGGATATCGGAACGGTCGAAGACGGATTCGAGGAAATCGAGCTATACATCAGAATCAATGGCCAGCGAGGGGCCGTAGTAATTGTTCAAAAACAGTCCGGGGCGAATACGGTGCATGTGGCCCGTCTGGTTCGCAAAAGAATGGAAGAGTTAAAGGAGCATCTGCCGTCCGACGTTAAAGTGATAAATGTTATGGACTCATCCGAGGACATTGAACGAACAATTCACGACCTTTCGAGCACTTTGCTGATAGGCGGATTACTGGCTATGGCGGTTGTTCTTGTATTTCTTCGTCAGTGGCGGGCGACCTTCGTAATCGCACTTACGATACCATTTTCACTCATCGTAGCCATCATACTGATTTATTTTCTCGATTATACCATCAATATGATGAGTATGTTTGCCATGATAATCGCTATTGGTATGGTAGTGGATAATGCTATTGTGGTGCTGGAGAACATTACACGGCATCGCGAAGAAGGCGAGCGTCCGAAAGAAGGTGCCGTATATGGAGCTTCTGAAGTGGCGATGGCTATAACTGCCTCCACGCTAACGACGATATGTATCTTTTTCCCAATCCTTTTTGTTAGGGGAATCACAAAGATTATCTTTACCGAGTTTGCGGTTGTTATCGGTGTTGTTTTGCTTGGCTCACTGTTTTCGGCTGTTACCCTTACTCCTATGCTTTCGTCTACACTGATGCGTGCGCCCATGAAGGCAGGCAGGTACAGCGGGTTCTTTTCTAAAACGGAGCGGATGTTCGATGTGCTGGCAAGCACGTATGCGGGGATTCTTTCCTGGGCACTTGGTCATCGCAAGACGGTTATTATGATTGCACTTGTTTTATTTATTGGAAGTTTGTCTTTGGTACCTTTTCTCGGCAGTGAATTTATACCGCAGGAAGACACCGCCTTCCTCCAGGGAACGGTGCAACTGCCGGTAGGCACTCGCGTAGAAGAGACCGACCGCGTTATGGAAGCTCTCGAAGATATTCTAAAAGATGAAGTGCCAGAAAGTGAAAGGGTCGCCATATTCACAAGATGTGGAGTTAGTGAAGGCGGTAGGGGGCCGTCGTCCGGCAGCGAGGGTGCTCATATTGGCATCTTCGTTGTGAAATTGGTGCCTAAGGTGCAGCGTAATCGCGTTATTGCAGATATTGCCGCTGGTGTTAGACGACGTCTCAATGAGTCAAAAGGCATACTGCAAATCGAAAAGTACTCCATAAGCACAGGAGACCCGATGGAAAGCATGATTGTAGGTGGCGGCAGCCCGCTGACAATCAACATCATTGGAGACGATATGGACCTGACGGACGAGATAGCTGCGAAGATCAAGAAGATCGCGGAAAATACGCCTGGAGCAGTGGATGTTGGTGTATCCAGAGTTAAGGGAAGGCCGGAAATTTGGGTTAATGTGGACCGTGCCAAGGCTTCGGCTATGGGGCTGAACGTATCGGATATTGGTGATACAATCCGAGCATCCTTTTATGGCCGTCGGGCGAGCATGTATCGCGTTAAGGGGGATGAATATGACATTTTCGTTCGCCTGCAGGAAAAAGACCGTCAGGATATACATGAAGTTCAGGCGACAACGGTTCGTTTGCCTGGTGGACAATTGGTACGTGTTGACAACGTGGCTCAGACCGATATCGAGTATGGTCCGGTCGAGATACAGCGCAAGGACCAGGGACGAATCGTGAATGTGGAGGGCAATGTTTATAAACGTTCGCTCGGAGAGGTTGTCGGCGACATAGAATCTGAAATAGGAAAGCTGGAAATCCCTCAAGGGGTCGAGATCTATATGGCCGGCCAGGTTGAAGAGCAGCGGGAGTCCTTCTTCTGGCTTATACTGGCTTTGATTGTAGGTTCGGCTTTGGTATATATGGTCATGGCTTCTCAATTCGAGTCACTGCTTCATCCGTTCGTCGTAATGTTTTCAATTCCGTTTGCATTCAGCGGGGCTATTGTGGCTGTATTTCTGGGCGGCCATCACATCAGCATCGTTATCTTTCTTGGTTTGTTAATGTTGATAGGCGTGGTAGTGAATAACGCAATTGTGCTCGTGGATTATATCAACATCCTTTGTGCCAGAGGCCTGGAGTTGAAGGAAGCTATACGACGAGCAGGGCAAACCAGGTTAAGGCCGGTTCTGATGACGGCGTTTACCACGATTGTTGCTCTGCTGCCAATGGCCTTTGGGAAAGGTCAAGGTTCTGAGGTATGGAATCCGTTGGGCTTGACTATCATGGGGGGGCTATTAGTCTCCACTATGGTGACGTTGATTATCGTACCAGTGCTTTATAGTGTTTTTGAAGCACGTGTAAAGACACAATTTTCTTGAAAGGCGCATCTGTGAAACTTGTGCTAATATGTTACAACGAGGCGATTGACAGGGAAGTTTTTGAAGTCCTTGAGGATGTTGGTGTTGAAGGCTATACCAAGTGGACGAAAGTGCTCGGTAAGGGCAAGACAAGCGGTTCACATTTATACAGTCACATCTGGCCTAAAGCCAATAATGTTGTGGCAACGGTTGTATCCGAAAAAGCAGCAGCAACGATTCTTAACAATGTACGTGAAATGCGAAAAAAAATTGGCGCAGAGGGTGTAAAGGCATTTATGTGGGAGATTGAAGAAATCACTTAAAGTGTGTATCTTAAAGATTGATTTTTTAAGCTTAACTTGTTTTACTATTGAGAGTTAATAAAATAATATTTTTTTGAAATTTTTACTGGTCAAAAGTTGTTTCTGTATAGATAATATAAGGTAATGCATTTGTAGCAGCTGGAGGAGGGTAGAGATTAGTTATATAATATGAGCGAGTTTTATTATTAGGTTCGTTTTGACGCTTGGGTATATCAAATACGCTGCATTGAGAATCGCCCCCCTGCTTTCTTGCCCGCCGCCCCGACTCGCGTCGGCAGACGCGGGGGCAAGCGAAAGCAAGAAGGGGGGTGAATAGTAACTGCTGATGGGTTTCTTGCGAACCGTAAGAGCAGTGAATTTATGGAAACTGCAGCAAAGTATAAACCGAATATCGAGATTGTATCCGATGCCGAGAGTCTTGCACGCAGAAGCATTGAGATATTTATTACCGATGCTCAAAAGGCTATAAAAGCAAAGGACGCCTTCTACGTTGCAATATCCGGGGGGCATACTCCTAAACGTTTTTTTGAATTGCTCGGTGAAATACCGGAAGTTCGTTTTTTGTCCTGGGACAAAATACAGATATTCTGGGTTGATGAGCGATATGTTCCGCTGGATTCACAATGGAGCAATTACAAACTGGCTGCTGATACCTTCTTAACCAAGGTGGCCATCCCTCAGGAAAACATTCATCGAATACCAACCGAGTACGATGATATCCAAATTGCGGTTCATCATTATGAGAATGCGATTCGCAGAGTCTTTTCCTTAAAGGGAACTGAGCTTCCTGAGTTTGATTTGATTGTGCTCGGGATGGGAGCCGAGGGGCATACCGGCTCGCTGTTTCCTGATTCTTATGCACCTTTTGATACGGAGAATTTGGCTTCTGTTGTTTACGCTCTGGATGAGAAGCTTAATAGAATAACCTTGACACATCCTGTCTTATGTGCTGCTTTTCACTTGGCTGTGCTGGTCTCTGGCGGGGAAAAAGCCGCTATTTTGAAAGATGTCTTGACCGGCGAGCCGGATGAGGTGCAGTATCCTATCCACATTCTCTGGCCGGTTCTCAAAAAGGTTACATGGCTGGTTGATAAAGAGGCGGCAAAATCTCTGTGATTGCGGAGATTTAAGTTATGGAAGGGATAAGCCGGCCTTTTGCAAACCATGACCATATAGCACTTCGAGGAACCGAAGAAGCATAATGTGGCCTCCTCACTTAAGCGTCATTTATTTCTTTTGTTTGCTTTCTATATTATTGTGATTGGCAAATTTTCCTCGCTGTTGCAACAAAAAGCCGCATTGTTACGTCTTATATATGGATGTGATTTGAAAAGAAGTAAAAAATCACCAAGGAGATGTAACCGTTTTTGGAAAATGAGCCACTATTCAAATGGATGTACTTTTTGTAAAAGAGCCGTCAAAAATAGGATATTTTTTGATTTTTTTGTATTTGTATAACTTAATTGCGGCAGGACAACGTGAGAAAACGGTTTGGAGGATATGTAAATGGCAAAGATAACTGTTGCGTTCCTTGTTGCGCTATCTTTATCTTGCCAACCGGCCCGTTCCGCTGGGCAGGATTTATACGATGAGACGGTGCTGCGAACCCTTGAGCTGGAGTTTTCGCAGGCGAACTGGTGGCAGCAGTTGACTTCCAACTATCAGGCGAAACAAAACATCGCTGCCACTTTAACCGTGGATGGTGTTATATACGAGGGCGTCGGGGTTCGATTCCGCGGAAATACGTCTTATATGATGACGGGGAACTCACAGAAGAAATCCTTCAACATTGAGATCGATTACACCATCGAAGACCAGCGCCTGATGGGCTATAAGACGCTCAATCTTATCAACTGCGCAAATGATGCTACCTTTATGCGTGAGGTGCTCTATTCAAATACCTGCCGCCGACAGATTCCCAGCGCCAAGGCTAACTTCGTAAAATTGGTCATCAACGGAGAAAACTGGGGCATTTATGCAAATATTCAGCAGCTCAACGCTGAGTTTATCGAAGACTGGTTCCCGAGCAATGATGGCACAAGGTGGCGTGCTGAAGGCAGAATGGGTATGGGAGGCGGGGGGCAAACAACGCCCCCTAATAATAATAATAATAACACAACGCCCAACCGGGTAGGGCGGGATTTAGTCAGTTTTGAGTTGGCTGAGGGTGGCGGTGGTTTCGGAGACGGCAGCGCGGCACTGACGTGGCAAGGTAGTGATTCGACGGTATACGAGCAGGTTTATGAACTGAAGAGCACCAAGCAAGATGATCCCTGGGCCAGCTTGATTAATACATGCGATGTGTTGAACAACACACCCTTAGAACAGTTGCCAGATGTGCTTGACACGGTGCTTAATGTGGATAGAGCCTTATGGCTCTGTGCGTTTGAGGTTGTTTTTCAGGATGAAGACGGCTATCTCTTTAAACGCGGCAGTGACTACTACATCTACTATGAACCGGAAACCGGAAGACTGCACCTTATGCAGTATGATGGCAATGAATGTATGGGGACGCAACAGTGGTCCTTGTTCTACCGGGTAGATGATCCGCTTGTACCTCTTATGTACCGTTTGATGTTTATTTCCCAGTACCGACAACGCTACCTGGCTCATGTGCGGACCATTCTGGACTCTTTTTTGACAGAAGATACCCTGTGGCCCAAGATTGACGCATACCAGGCTCTCATTGAGCAAGAGGTGCAGATGGATAACAAGAAGCTTTATACCACGCAAGCGTTCCTCGGAGGAATAACTGCGTTGAAGACTTTCATACAAAGGCGTCGTGCCACTCTGCTTGCGAATCGTATATTCGATCAAGCCATCCCTGAAATTCTGTCTGTTGATTACGATGTTATTCAGGAACAAGCAGGCCAATCTCTGGTGATTACGGCTCAGCTCGGCCAAACCGTACCGGTTGCCGACGTGCAGTTATTTTTGTCAGAAGGTACCTATGGTCCTTTCACTGCACTGCCGATGGTCCTGGACGGTGAGTCGGCCTCTGACTCGAACGATGCTGCTTGCTACACTATCACGTTGCAGGCCTATCCACCAGGTACGGTGCTGCGCTATTATGTCCAGGCCACCGCTGCTGATGGCGTTGGCACACTGGTCTTCAGTCCAGCCAGTGCTGAACACGATATATATACTTATGTGGTCACCTACGCTAAGGCAGAAGCAACAACGGTTGTAATCAATGAGATCATGGCACGTAATAATACCACCATTGCCGATCCGCAGGGTGAATATGATGACTGGATTGAATTATTCAATATCAGTGATGAGACTGTTGATTTATCCGGCATGTATCTGAGTGACAATCCAGAGAACCCCTTGAAATGGAAGTTTCCCAAAGGCACGACCATTGACCCCGGTGGGTACATAATCGTTTGGGCCGATGAGAATGGTAGTGATGAGCCGGGGCTACACGCCAACTTTAGGCTTTCATCACAGGGCGAGACATTATGGCTGTACGATACCGATACGCACAACAACGTTCTGCTGGACTCGGTGTCATTTGAAGTTCTGGAAACCGATCAATCAATGGGGCGTGTACCGAACGGTCAAGGACCCATGCAGATATTACCTGTTCCTTCGCCCTTAGGTCCTAATCTTGTCCCGAGCGTAGTCGAGGGAATAGGCTCTGTCATAGCAAAATCAAATATCAAAAATGTGGAATCGCCCCTAAGTGGCGATGACTTCCTTAATTTTACATTTTGCACTTTGATTTTTGATTTCCTTTATTTGCCTTTTTGTTTTTTAGTCTTTGTGCCGAGAAGCAGTATAGGTGATGCTATTGCGATGGAGGAATAAGTGCCAATTATAATGCCAAAACCAATTGCAAAGGTAAAACCTCGTAAGCCTTGTCCACCGAAGATATACATTATCAGAACCACTATAAATGTTGTGAAGGATGTCATAATGGTTCTCGAGATAGTCTGATTTATGCTATCGGTTATTATTTTCGGATTTAGACGGGCCTTGCGGCGATTCTCGCGGATTCGGTCGAAAACGACAATCGTATCGTTGAGCGAGTATCCAATTAGAGTCAGGAAGGCTGCTATTATCGCCAGGTTTATTTTGAAGTCTCCGATCAAAAGTTTTTCACCGATGGGCGTTGCTGCAATATAGGTACAGACAGTCACAGCACCGAGAGTGATACATACATCATGGACCAGTGCTAAAATTGCAGCCAGGCCGTAGCGGACATTTCCGAATCGAATCCATATATAAGTCACAATCGCAAATAATGATAATATTATGGCAATCAAAGCTTGTTGTTTTTGCTCTGCTCCCACCGATGGGTCAAACTGAGTTGGCATGAAGAAACTTTCTAGGCTGACGGCAGTCAGGACTTTGTCTGTTTCATTTTCAACAAAGCCTGTCCATTCATCTTCGGATAATTCGCGAAAACCTGCCTCTGGCTCGGTACTCACATAGACAAAAGACTGCACAGGCTCGTTTGGCTCCAGCACATCTAAATCTTGATTAAAGATATCATAAGTATACCAATTGAAGTTGTATATATCAGACTTCATTCGCAAATTCTTGAATCTTTGGTGGATTTCTTGTAGTGAGGCAGCTCTTTCGATTGTGCATTCGATTTTAATTCCTCCCAGAAAATCAGCAATTTCGGGGTAAGAATCAATAAGCTCATCAGTAATTTTTTCCTTTGAGGTGATTTCAGGTTGCAGATTTTGCCTGATTTTTAATTCACCTTTAAAAGCGGTTTTTACCGCATGGTTGACAATTTCGTCAACTTGTGGTTCCGAGATGTTGGCCTGTGGGAAAGCTGTGTTCAGAATGTCTCTGACGAGCGAGGGATTCACCTGGCTTGTTGCTATGATAAATGAATCCGCCGCAGGCGGACTTTCGATGCGTTGTGTAACCTGCAAATTGTTGAGTTTGCTGCGGGCTTTGGCTTCAGCTTTTCTGATTGCTGCGGTTATAGTTTCAACAGTATGCTGAGCTGGTGGCTCTGACTTAGCAAATATAACCATAGCAGTGGTTCTATTTGTTTCTGTAGTATTGATTTCATATTGTTTGTATGTTTTCTCTCCATCGGATTTTGATTTAATCGGTTTTCCCACCCTATAGACGTTTGCTACCGCGAGCCCGGGGCTGCTCAAATCGGTTCCAGCTTTGTGGATTCTATCTTCCACATCCTGCCTTGTAAGATTGACTCCGTCTTTTAACTCGATTATAATAGAGGTTCCACCTGTAAATTCGATGTCATATTTATTATTCTTTGTGTTGTCTCTGGTAAAGAATATTAATAGCCCTGCTGATATGAGTACGGCTGAGATGCAGAAGAAAATCGGTCTGGCGCCCATCCAGTTTACCTTTGGCTCGTGTATCAAACGCAGCATAGCTAAGCGGTCTCTAATAATTCGCTTGGTTAAAAGAAAATCGAAAATAAACCGGGTGACGAACAATGCGGTGAACATACTTGATAGGATGCCGAGCATAAGCACGATGGCAAAGCCTCTTATCTCTTCTGAAGCGCGCCAGTAAAGAATCGCAGCGGTGATGAATGTAGTTATGTTGGCATCTACAATCGCTCTAAACGCCCTTTGGTAACCGTTTCTCACGGCGGTTGTCAGAGATAAACCTTTTTGCTGCTCTTCGCGAATCCTTTCAAAAATCAGCACGTTGGCGTCAACACTCATACCGATGGTTAATATGATACCTGCAATACCGGGTAAGGTGAAAGTTGCTCTGATACCTGCCATTATAGCCAGGACAAATAAAATGTTCATAAGCAGTGCAGCATCAGCGATTGAGCCGGCAGTCAGATAGTAAATTAACATGCAGAATATAACTACGAACAAGCCGATGAAACCTGCTATGATGCCCTTGTCGCGATTATCGGCGCCTATGGACGGCCCAATTGTCTTTTCCGAAATAGGTTGCTCAATCAGTCTCGCTGGTAAAGAGCCGGCGTTTAGTTTATTAACCATATCGACAACTTCTGTCTGTGCGAAGTCGCCGGTTATTTGGCCGCGAGTGGTAATTTTCGAATTAATCTTTGGTGCTGATATGGCGATATTATCAAGCAAAATACATAGTGGTCGATCAATATTTTTTCCTGTAATGTTACCGAACAGCCTGCCGCCTCTTTCATCTAAAACGAAGTCTATAGAGTTTCGGCCATATTCATCTTGTCCTGGTGCAGCCTTAACCAGTTTCCAGTCTTTGTCGCCGGCCTGATGCAGCATAGTTTCATTAGGTCTGTTGCTCGCAAGGACGTAATATTTGGTGCCAAACGGAGCGATAATATTACTGGGAACTTTCCATTCTTCAATATTTTCAATTTCAAACCATGCGAATTTATTATCCGATGCGTATTTGGGACCTTTTTCCGTAAGCGACTTGGCATAATCTTCAGCTTCACCAATGGTTAATCCGGACTGCTCAAGGTTGTCTACAGTAGGTAGTATTCTAAATTCCAGTATGCCTGCGCCTTTTAACATTCGCTGTAAATCACTTGGATCATCGAGCCTGCCTCTGAAAGGACGATATTCGTCGAATGCTGCAACAACCTGATCAATTGTCTGTGCACGGTCTGGAAAGTCAGCTTTCAATTTTTCGATCTGCTGTTTCCTTTCGGCTGACTTAGGTGACATTTCCAGTATTAGGTCTAATTGCTCCTCAGTCAGGTTTAATTTATCAAGCTTTCTTTCTGTTTCTTCGTATAAGGTGTTTTTTTCGGGTAGTTGATTGGCGACTTCAGCCCATCGTATATAAGCATCTATATATGTGGTTAGCAGATCGAGGTTGTTTGCATCGCCGATAAATTCCGTCAGAGTTTTTTGGAGCTGTTGCTTGTTTAGCTTGGACCAATTGCTCCTGTTTTGCTCAATCTTGTCCAGGTCAAGACCAGCCGATGAGATTTTTTCTGCGACGGCTTTTAGTTCGGCGTCGATCTTATCTCTTTTATCTCGCAGCTCTTTCAATTCATCATGAATTTCAGCAAGTGACTCAAGAATTGTTAATCTATTAGGGTTTCCTTGAGCAATGTCATTAAAATCTGTATTTCGCTGTTCTATAGGTTCTTTCAACGAGCGGATGATTCTGACGCGGTTTACGTCTTTGGCAAGTAGTTCCTCTTTGGCTGTTTCAAAATTCTGTCGTTTCTGGCGTGCTTCAGCGCTGGCCAGTGGCATCTGTATCTCGAAGCGGGTATTGCCCTGCGGCCGCCATATCAGATTTTGAATATTAGCAGGATCTATTCGCCTTCGCAGAACGGTTATCATTCTCTGAGCCAAATCTTTCTGTTCTGCATTTGCAAGGTCCTGGGTGTCAATTTCATAGATAAGACTTGTTCCGCCTGCCAGATCAATTCCTGGTTTTAATGTTTTATCTGGCGGGTATAAAGTCCATGCTGCAAGAAGCACTAAAATGATAATCAAAATAGCTTTCGGCATTAAATTCTTGCCCATAAGTTTCCTCAAAAAAATGGTTAAAAGGTGATTGGTTAAATGGTTATTTCTATAATCACTCACCAATTACGAGTTACCAGTTACCAATCACAGGTTACCAAATTACGATTTATCTTTCGCTAAATTTTTCCCTATTGCTGAAGCTATAATTTTTATTTTCGTATTATTGGACTCATCTATTTTCAATGTGATCTCATCACCCTTAATATCAACTATCGTTCCAATAATTCCGCCGATGGTTCTAACTCGGTCGTTTTTTTGCAGCGATTCCATCATTTTTTTATGCTGCTGTTTTTGTTTTTGAGGACCTCTGAAAATGATAAAGTATAACATTACGAACATTAAGCCAATGAAGATCAGAGAAGTGTAGCCACTCGCAGATCTTCGTTCTTTGTTTCCGGCAGGGGGTGCATTGGAATCGGACACAAGAGTTGTTGTTTGACCTTCTTCTGTAACAGGCTCGGAAGAAATGCTTGAAGGAGCTTCCTGGCCTTCAGCTTTAGCTAATATCCAAATATTATTCATTTTTTGGTTTCCTTTCATTGTTTATGGTATTGCATATACCTTATCCATCAGCAAAAAACAATACGCGTACTAAAAAGTAACATTTATAACCTGAATTTGCTGAGAATTACAGAGAAATTGAATGAATTAGCTAATTTTTTGCAGTATCGAACGATCGATATTTTTTGAGCTGCTCTGCCGCCCAGGCGTCAAAATCATCATTTTCTAATGTAAGCCTTATTTTTGCCATGAGTTTCTGGTAAAACCTCAGGTTGTGCAGGGAAACTAAGATCGGGCCGAGCATCTCTCCGCAGTTGAAGAAATGTCTTATGGTAGCCCTGCTGAAATTTTTACAGCAATAACAATCACAGCCGACCTCGATTGGATTGCCATCTTCTATATGGGCGTTGTTTCTCATACGCACCGAGCCGTTTTCGGTAAAAGCAAAGGCATTTCTTCCATTCCTGGTCGGTAAGACGCAGTCGAACATATCAATTCCGGCTCTTACCGCTGCGATTATATCCGCCGCCGTGCCAGCACCCATTAGGTAACGGGGCAGGTCTTGCGGCAAAAGCTGTGTAGTATGCGTAACCGTTTGAATCATATTATCATGCCCTTCGCCTACACTTAAACCGCCGATAGCATACCCGTCAAAGCCGAGATTGATAAGCTCTGAAGCGCAGCGGGTACGAAGCTGTAGATTTATCCCTCCCTGAACAATGGCAAACAATAGTTGATTACTGTTAGTATGTGCCTGTTTGCAATGCCTTGCCCAGTGAATTGTTCTTTCTACTGCTTCTTTTAGCTGCCTCTGGTCGGCGGGGAAGGGCGTGCACTGGTCGAGACACATAATTATATCGGCGGCCAGTCGGTTCTGAATTTTTATCGCTGTTTCGGCATCAAGGTGTATTTTAGCTCCATCTATATGGCTGGTAAATTCAACGCCATCATTATCAACTTTTGTTAGTGGGCTTAAAGAGAAGATTTGGTATCCACCGCTGTCGGTTAGTATCGGCCTATCCCAGGCCATAAACTTGTGTAATCCGCCGAGATTTTCGACTACATCAACACCGGGCCTGAGCATAAGGTGATAGGTATTGGCCAAGATTATATTAGCACCGGTCTCTTTGAGCTGTTGTGGAGTTATACCTTTTACTGCGCCAGCGGTGCCGATCGGCATAAAGGCGGGCGTTTCAACCTGGCCGTGTTTCGTAATCAATAATCCCCGGCGAGCCTTGGTGTTGGGATCCTGATGAAGAATTTGGAAGGTAACCATCTCAATAAATATTTACAACCTTCGAACCTGGGTAATAATATGTAAGTATCCGCTCGGCGGTTTTTCCTTGCCTTGCCATGCCTTGTGCGCCATGTTGACACATTCCTACGCCGTGGCCCCAGCCTCTGCCTGCCAAGAATGCCCATTTATCATCCCATTTTTTAATTTGGCAGATGGTGCTTTGTATTTGCTTGCCGGTTGGGTCGATTGATAGGCGTAAGTCTTCAGCCCGCAGAAAATCGCTCTTGCCGGTCGAACCTACCAATTTGATTTTGGTCAATCGCGAGAATGTCCCATAGTCGCTTTGTTCAGCCGGCAGAATGTCGGTAATTTTTCCGAGCTGTTTTAGCTGTGGGTATTTTTGAAATAATCTGGTTGTAACAGTGCTTTTAGCGAATTGGGCCATAGGCCAGAAAAATAGAGTAAGTTTTGCCGTGTCCTTACAATAGGGACATGCAACTCCAGCCAGCGGCCCAAAGGAGTCACCAAAGACATTTTTGCTGTTTTCGGTATGGCCGCCACAAACTGAGCTGTAGTAGGTAGGGAAAATATCTTCGGTGCCGTCAGGATGCCTGCAGGTTAGAACCTCGCCGTAGGTGTTATTCACGGCATTCCAAACCGGGGCCGATTCGGTTTTAACGCCGAGATAGACTTGGTTAGCTTGTGTTTTAGAAACGTCCCAGTTACGTTTCGTGCCAAAGCGATTTTTAATATACAAACAATAGGTTCTTGCAGCGATTGCCTGAGCCTTTAGCGCCTCCGGCTCCCAATAGTCAGGCATTTCAGCACCTACTACACTGGCTAAATAGGGCTCAAGCGGAACAAGATTAATAACATCAAAGGTATTACCGTCAGGATTTATTATAAGCTCTAACTTGCCTCGGTATTCGCTGCCGTTCAGGCTGAAGATATATGGTTCATTTGGGTAAACGAGTAGTTTACTACTTTTGAAAGTTCGGCCGGCGATTGTAAGTTTACCGGCAGATATCTTTATCCTTATCGGGTTTTCGAGTGAGCTAAAACTTGTTTCTAAAGGCAAAGACTCATCCAGATTGATGACGTTGAAATATGAAGCGGTTTGCACATTGCAGTCTGTGATATTGTTGAGCAGAAGCACTCTGACCCAGTAGCGCTGTGCAGCGTCTATCTGTGGTGTGGGCCTGACAAGCTCTCTTGGCTTACACCCAAGGTGAATCATCAGATAAATAGAAAGCGCCACCCAGAACACTGACCGATACACTCTGTGTATGAGCTTTCTGGGCTTTGCAGCTAATTGGGTTACAATTAAAGAAGACATTAAAAATAATCAGCAGCGAATAATGATAAACAGCCTGTCAGTCTAATTGTCGTAGTGATAATCCGAGATTGGCTAAAGTTCTTTTGATTTCGTTAAGGCTTGTTACGCCGAAATTTTTGCAGCCGAGCAGTTCAGCTTCGGTTTTCTGCAGCAGGTCACCGATAGTATGAATGTTTAGTTTTTGCTGGCATTTTCGAGAGCGCACAGATAATTGCAGCTCATCTATCGATTTGTTCAATAGCCCTTGGTCCGCCGCAGGGGTAAGAATGGATGTTTCATCTGAAGGGAACTTTTTTTCCTCAAGAGCCATACCGAGCCGCAATCCCTTCGTTTCGAGAACAGCCTTAATTTCTCGTAGCGACGTTTCTCCGAAGTTCTTATAAGATAGCAGCTCTGTCTCAGTGATATTCAAAAGATCACCGATTGTGTCTATGTTCATTTTCTTGAGGCAGTTTCTGCTTCGCACCGACAGCTCAAAATCAGAGATCGGTGTTTCAAGAATCTGATTTTTGTGGGATCTCTTCTTCTCTTTTTCCTCGTCGTAGAACATTGTTTTTGAGCTTTCGATGTCCTTTTTAAACAGAATTGCTCTTTGGTGATTGGGGTGAAACTCCAAGACCTTATCAACACACTGGCAAGCCTTATCGAATTTGCCTATATCCTCATAGAGCACAGCTAAATTCAGCAGTGCGCTTACATAAACCGGAGAGGTGGAAACAATTTGCTTGTAATAGTCTATTGCCGCTTCTTCATCGCCGGATAAATCGCATCGGTAAGCTAAGTAGAAAAGAGCTTTCTGATGGCCATTATCCAGCTCAAGGGCTATTTTGTAATTATCCATTGCTTTATCATAGAGTCCCTGCGCTTCGGCAAGCCGGCCAAGCTGATAGTGGTATTCGGCACTTACGTTTTCAAAATTTGAGCAGTTCTTTAGTTCCTTAGCTGCAGCCTCAAAGTTTGATGCGTGGCGATATGTGGCGGCCTTTTCCAGTGTTATGTTTAGAGTGTCATCCTCATATTCGGGGCTTTTTTGCAGGATTTCGATTGCTTCGTTGAATTTGCGTGTTCGCCGAAGAGCAAAGGCTAAATATACGAATTTCTCTTTGCAGTCTTTGGTCTTTTGAAGCTTATCAATAGCCTCATTGAATCTTCCGAGGATACAAAGGCCTATTCCAACCGGCAGCAGAACTTTTGTTGAAGTGCTGGATATATTAGCCTCTATTTGTTCAGTGAACTTGAGCTGGTTGGCCTCGCTGGAGTGGACGAAATGAGATAATTTTGTAATATCGTCCATAGACGGCAATTCATCAGCGAACAGATTTATTTGAGTTTCTGCAATCAGCTCCATTGTAATTTTCTCCTGTAATCCTTTGTTTAAGTCATTCTTTTTTTCGTCAAGATGCCTTACGGCACCGCGAACAGACCTTATTGAACGCTAATTATAAGGCCAAACCATGGATTTGCAACAATTTTTTAATGTGTTGGATGCTTAGGATATACCATACAGCCATACAACTTCCGGCCAGATAAAACCGGCTGGTAAAAACAATCGGAGATGGGCTGAAACTGCTCAAACAGTATCTGCCCAGTTTTAAATCGGTTCATACCCTTAAAATGTGTGTCCAAAAAGAGTTTCCTGAACTTTTTCTAATCCGGCTGAGAACCAAACTGCAGGTGGACAAATAGGATAACATTTAATGTTTACAAACGACAACGTTATCAGCCTATTTTTGAGCCGGTAGGGGAGGTCCTACTTAAAAAAGCTGTTTAGCCACATAAAATACAAAATGTTATATTTTCTTCCGAGAAGGCATCCTTTTAACAACAGAAATTGTTAAAATGTGTTGCCTTTTTGCAACATTTGCTCTTGACAATAGATAAAATAGGTGGTATAGTTAATATATGTACGATTCCCAAAAGCCACATCAAGTAAATTCGGGTAAAATCACTATTCAATTTGAAGATCAGCACATGGAAAGCTTCTTATCACTCGGACTGCTTGGTAGGTCGATTGTCCAGTTATTGCCGATGGGGGTGGTAGTATTCGATTCGGATTTGAGGGTTGTCGAATCGAATTCTATGGCAGCAAATCTGATTGAGCTTGGTGATTATATTGATAAATCTTTGGCTAAAGGTACTGATAATCCCGAAAAGGCCGGATTGGAATGGTCAGAAAAATTAAAATCGGCATTAGCAGCAGGACAGATGCGTAGATTCGAGGGTGTAAACTATGTGTACAATGGTGGATCGAGACTTTTGCGAATTATATTTACACCGATTATAGAACCAAAGGCCCAAAAAGCACTGGCGGGCAGCATCTTAATCGAAGACATAACCGAAAAGGCCGATATCCAAATGAAGTTGGCCAAAGCCGAGAGATTAGCTGCCATTGGCAGGCACGCCTCAAAAATAGCCCACGAGTTGAACAGCCCTTTGGATGGAGTGCTTCGATACATTAATCTTGCTGCGAGAATTGTCGAGCAGGCCGATCTCACAAAACCCAAAGAATATTTAGACCGGTCCCGGCAGGCGCTCTTAAGGATGGTTCAAATCTTAAGCGAGTTATTGGAGTTCTCCCGAGGCAATCATACACAGTTAGAATACTCTAATATAGAGCAGATTATCGAAGATGTGCTAAGAACAGCAGATGCTAAGACTGAAAAATTAAACATTCAAATTTTTAGATACTATACGCATGACATTCCCAAAATAAGAGGCGGCAGCTTATTTCAGGTTTTCTGTAATATCATAAAGAACGCATACGACGCGATGCCGGAGGGTGGCCAGCTGCATATCTCGACGCGTTTGGAACCGGATAATACCATCGTGGCAGAGTTTCGGGACACAGGCAAAGGTTTCGCGCCGGAGAATAAAGAAGCGATGTTCGAGCCATTCTTTACCACAAAGGAAAAAGGGACCGGCTTGGGATTGGCAATATGTAAGGACATAGTCGAAAGGTATCATGGACAGATCACCGCTGAAAATTCGCAACAGGGCGGAAGTATATTCACCGTGTTTTTACCGTTGGCAAGTATTTCATAGAAACTGATAAGAACAGCATTATGATAGATAAGAACATTCTCATTGTTGAAGACGATAAAATCATATTGGATTCGTTGTGTGAGTTTTTGTCCCTCGAAGGATACCAAACAAGCGGATCTGAGACCTTTAGGGGTGCTTTATCCAGATTACAGAGGCAGAGCTATTGTCTTTTAATTGTTGATCTTAATCTGCCGGATGGAGACGGATTCGAGTTATTGGATATAACCAGGAAAAGGTATCCTCAAACAGTTGTTATAGTCATAACCGGCTATGGTACCATAGAAAGTGCGGTCAGGACCATAAAGCACGGTGCTTATGATTATCTTACAAAACCAATCATTGATGATGAGCTGCGCCTTGCGGTGGAACGAGCGGTCAATCAGCAATCGCTTATCAGTGAAAACGAAAGACTGCGAATGCAACTCGAACAAAAATACAGCTTGGAGAATATAATCAGCCATAACTACAAGATGGCAAAGATATTCGAGCTTGTTGAAGCAGTTGCGGACACCAATACCACGATTCTAATGGCCGGCCCATCCGGCACAGGAAAGAGCATGTTGGCAAGAGCGATTCACTACCGTTCCAGCCGACGCAATAAACCGTTTGTAGAGGTAAGCTGCGGGGCTCTGCCGGAGACGCTGCTGGAAAGCGAGCTGTTCGGCCATGTTAAAGGGTCATTCACCGGCGCGGTAAGCAATAAAGATGGCAAATTCCTCGCAGCAAATGGCGGCACGATATTTCTCGATGAAGTTGCCAACGCCTCGCCGGCTCTACAGGTAAAACTTCTGCGTGTTTTAGAGGACAGGCAATTTGAGCCGGTCGGCAGTAATAAGACACAAACCGTCGATACGCGGATTATGATTGCCTCGAATCGCAATCTCACCGAGGAGGTAAAGCAGGGCAGATTCCGGGAGGATCTGTATTACCGGATAAATGTGGTAACAATAGATCTGCCGCCTCTACGTGAGAGGGTCGGCGATATACCGCTGCTGGCAAGGCATTTTCTGTGGATGTATTGTACCCGGCATAATAAGCAAAAGCTCGGCATTACCGATGAGGCAATGGAGTATTTGGAACGTTACTCCTGGCCCGGCAATGTTCGTGAGCTGGAAAATCTGATGGAGCGGGCGGTCTTGCTGAGCAAGGAAAGATTTATTGGCGTCGAGGATTGGCCTGATTCAATCAAAAATGGACAAGATGAGCACAAAAAGGCTAAAAGAGCAATGAGCCTGAAAGAAGCACGGGCTGAGCCGGAGAGAAGACTCATCCTGAAGGCGCTGGAAGAGAATAACTGGAACAGACAGGAAACTGCAAAAACACTTCAGATAAACCGCACCACTTTATACAAAAAGATGAGGCGATACGGCCTTGATGTCGAAGCCGAGCGATTAGGCCTGACCTAATCTCACATCACGTGAAGAGCATCTCGTATAATAAAACAATTGAGGCCAGACTCGATCTATTATCCCATGAGTAATAGAAGCAGAAAAAATATTATAACTATATTAAGCTCATAGTCTTGGCGTAAGCCATCCCGGTGATTTCGACTAATCGAAAAGACTATGAGCGATTTACGCGAATTTTTATTAAGAGGTTCTAACAAAATGAAAGGTGTTCTACGACTGTCATTCCCGCGGAAGCGGGAATCCATTCTTTTATGGATTTTCTGGACTCCCGCCTGCGCGGGAGTGACAAACAGAAAACAGTACAATTAATTCTGTTAGACGCTCTAAATATTTTGTTAAGAGTGAATTGGAGCATTGTCGAGAGTTAGTGGTTTTTGGATTTTGTAATATTGAATCGGCAGCGCAAGAAAAATAGTCCTCGGTTGGAAGTATAGTCGAGGGCTGGATGTCAGAGTTTTATGCCAACTTGTGACAGGATAAATGGCATTTGAGTAGTAAGATTTACAATCCTGAAATGGAGATGATATCCCCTGCCGCAGGTTTCCTGCAATAAACCCCCGAAAATATCCCCTGCCGCAGGCGGCAGGGCTAAATATTAGTCATTATGGTTTTTGACGTATTGTATTCGTCGGACTAAATCCTCCTGTTTAAAACAAAACCTTTTATCAAATCCACATGTCCAAACTCGACCTGCTCGGCCATGCTTTCTTAAAGCAGAAGCAGTGACATTCTTGAATCTGCTTACGGTCTGTCCTATCGGCTCCGGATAATATCGTGTCACCAGATGAATATGATTACTGCACACAGCTAAGGCTTCGATAGTATAGCCGATACGTTCTGCTTCATTTACTATTGCCCGGCGGACAATATCTTTCTCACTGTGTTTAAGTTTGACCGGTTGTCCTTTTTGAAACTTTTCGCAAAGACAAATGAGTTTTTTATCACCGTGAAGTGTTTGGCCGTCTTTTACATAACCGCGTTCGTCGCCCTGCAACCAAGTGCCGTACGTTGTCCAGGTCAACATATAACCAAGCGTCTTCGGCATAATCACCCTATTTAGCCCCCAGGCCCGTCTGGGGGTTATATCATCCGGGCCTGCCTGGAGGGAGTTTCATGTCGAATCACTGCCCGAGACTGGATTCGAACCAGCACTCCCCTAAGGGAACCAGCCCCTCAAGCTGGCGCGTCTGCCAAATTCCGCCACCCGGGCTTTTTCGTCAATAATTATTAATCATCAAATCTTTCTTGTCAATCGCTAATCTTAAAGGGAATCCAGAATATCGGGCAGTTGAAAAAAAGAGGCAAAATATAAAAGTAAGAAGTTACGTAATCCTACGTAAAATAAAAAAATACGTAGTCTAACTTATTGTGCAAAGGCTCATAATATACTATAATACTTCGGTTTTAAACTATAAGGGAATAGATATAGCAAATTCTCCCTGTGAGAAAGCACAAGTGGAGGAGGAAGTCAAATGTCTGCTTTTCTCACGCATAAGCGTACCGAGGAGCTGAAGACACTTGTAAAGTCCGTAGTTGCAGTTATCATTGTATCTCTGCTCATTTGTTTTTTTATTGGCATCTTACAGTCTATCTCTACGGTTATTCTCGGCGAACCTGTCACAGTCTCCGCATCTGTTTCAACCGAAATTGTAGCACTATCTGAGCAGATTAAGCACCTGGTGAAGGGATTAGAATATTCAGACAAGGTGGCTGGAGATTTCACTAAAATGGTTATTAGCTGGACAGATGGACATGGGGAGTCTGTTCTTGCCGGCTGGCAAAAGGAACTTGACAAGGCGCAGCAAGACCATAAACAAGGCAGGATATCCAGCGCTCAACTTGCACAGATAAATGAGAACATTGCCAGGCAGCTCAGCGAAAGAATAAAAGAAGAGGTCGGCTTAAATGACAAGTTCTTTGATTTGGCGGATATTATCAAACATAGACAAACCCAGTGCCTTGGCAGCTCACAATTTGTTTATATATTGGGAAACTCTATCGGATTGTTAGTTAAGCCGATAGATGTGCCGATGGGTGCAATTAAGCTGGAGAACGGTCAGTTGGCAAAGGCGGGTCATATAGCGTGTATGATATGTTTACCCGATGATAGAAAAATCATAACGGATTTAGCTGCGTTACCAGACCAGCCGGTAAGTGCACCATTTGTTATGGAAAATGAATTCATCAAGATCGGCGATTATTGGCAGCTCAAAGACGAAGATAATCCTTTGGGGATTCATAAAAGAATTAAAATATTGGACAACAACGGACTTATTGCCGGGATATACTATAACAGAGCGAATGATTTCTATCGTAATGAAAGATACAGAAAAGCTATCTCAGAATACGCAAAGGCTATTGAACTGTGTCCGAGATTTGCTGAGGCGTACTACAGCCGGGGCGGCACTTATGAGCGCCTCGGTTGGTATGCAAAAGCGCTCTATGATTATAGTAAGGCTATTGAATTCAATCCGGAGCTATTCCCGGTTTATAACAACCGTGGACGTATATATGCAAGATTAGGCCAGTTCACAAAGGCAGTTTCTGATTTTACCCAGACTATCAAGCTAAATCCGGAAGATATTGAGGCATACTACAAAAGGGGATATGTTTATGATGAGCTTCACCAATACGCCGAGGCTATCTCTGACTATACGGCAACTATCAAACTTATGCAAAAATATCGAAAACCGGATTCAGAACTCTCTGCGGTGTATAGTGACCGAGGACTTGCTTACGCTTTGTGGGGAAAGCGTGAAAAGGCCAAAGAAGATTTGCTTAGGGCGGATAAATTGAATCCTGCCATAAAGCCGCGTCTTGAGCAAATAGCCCATCAATTCAAGTTGTATCGTAAGTCTGATTAGACATATCATTTTTCGATTTACGATTTTCGATTTCAAATCGACAATTGGCAATCGGCAATCGAAAATTTCGAGCATTTTTCATCTTGTTATTTGATATATTCTCTTGCCATTTCGGTTGGTTCCGACCACAATATCTCCTGGAGCGTCAGGATGTTTTCCTGCGATTCAGCTACATACTGTAGGACACGAACTGTCACCGACAAAAACACGGACTAACACCGAGGTCAGTGTCTGTCAGTGTATAAGTTAGTGTCCGTTAGTGTTCTGCTACTGACAGGGACGGAGTCTAAACTGATACACGCAATCATGATTGATTTCTCAAGCAGGGTGAACCTTTACTGCTATTTGACCTGTCAGAGGACATTGGCGAGCAAAATAACGTGGCAGAAAAACATCCTGAGGTAATTACACGAATCGAGGAATATTTGAAAACTGCACGGACGGAATCTCTCAATTGGCCTGTCCATCGAAGTCGAGCAGGGTGAGGCTATCATACGCAGATGAGGCTCAACCGATTTAAGGAGAAAACACAGTGAGCACTCGAAGGAGCATTATAGTTTTAGCTGTTGTAGCAGGTATATTGACACTGGCATACGGATGTCACCGGGCAACAAGAGTTAAAGAAAAAACGCAAGAAACACTGGCGCAACCAAGCACAGTTTGTGTTGGTCGACAGGTTTTAAATTTCAACCGTGACTGGAAGTTTGCCAAAGGAAATCTTTCCGGAGCCGAGAAACCGGACTTCGATGATTCAGCCTGGCAGGCAGTTCGGCTGCCGCACGACTGGGCAATATCAGGTCCGTTCAATCCTAAAGAGAACGGCTATGCAGGTAAACTTCCCTGGCGAGGCGTCGGCTGGTATCGAAAGACTTTCACACTGGATAAGGCAAACGAAGGTAAACGTGTGTATTTTGATTTTGATGGTGTGATGGCGTTTCCGAAGGTTTATGTGAACGGTCAACTTGCCGGCGAATGGGACTACGGCTACATGTCGTTCCGTGTGGACGCCACAGAGTACGTTAAGTTTGGCGAGACCAACGTGATTGCAGTTCGAGTTGATACGCGCCAGCACGGCACTCGATGGTATCCGGGAGCGGGTATTTATCGCAAGGTGACACAGACAATCTGCGAACCGGTGCACGTGGCGCACTGGGGGATATATGTAACCACGCCGGATGTGGGTGACAAAGAGGCTACGGTTTGTGTACGCTCAACAATCGAGAATCATCTCGATACGGAATCAAAAGTCACTGTTGATATTGTTTTAACTGGACCTGACGGTCAAGAGGTTACGATGGGTGGAAAGGCCGATACGGTGCCAGCTCTCGGCTCACAAGAATTTGACCTATCGCTAAAGGTGACGAATCCCCAGAGATGGGATATTACAAGCCCAAAGCTTTACACCGCCAAAACAATCGTTCGTATGGGCGATAAAGTCGTAGATATAGAAAGCACAACCTTCGGCATACGTACATTCGAGCTTACAGCAAACGATGGTTTTCATCTCAATGGCCGCCGGGTGCAGTTTTATGGTGTGAACCTGCATCATGACCACGGACCGCTTGGAGCAGCATTTTACACTCGTGCCATGGAAAGGCAGCTTGAAATTATGCGTGACATGGGGGTAAACGCAATTCGCACCAGCCATAATCCTCCTGCATCAGGGCTTCTCGATTTATGTGACCGGATGGGATTCGTTGTATGGGACGAATGTTTCGATAAATGGGACGGCACAGCCGACCGTGTAAATGGTAAACCGCCGTTGGAAGAGTACGGCGAAAAACAGATTCGTAACTTCGTGCTCCGCGACCGAAATCATCCCTGTATTATTGTCTGGTCTATCGGCAACGAGATTAACAACCAGCAGTATGACAGAGAAGGTAAGTCACCACAGCGGGTGAAATTTATGAGCGATTTCGTGCGCAGGTATGACCCGACGCGGCCCGTCGGAATGGCTTGCCATATCCCGAACACAGTGGATGAGCCGATTCTTGATGCGCTGGATTTTACCGGCTGGAATTATATGCGCAGATATGCCCGGTACAGAGAACGTTATCCAGAAAAGGCCATAATTTATAGCGAATCGGCATCGGCTCTTAGTACCCGTGGATTTTATGAATTGCCACTGCCTGATAGAAAAACTGATTATTCCAGACAGCAACATCAGGTGAATTCTTACGATTTGAATGCAGCGCCTTGGTCAGATATCGCGGATTCTGAGTTCCAGTTAATGGAGAAAGATAGTTTTGTAGCAGGTGAATTTGTCTGGACTGGCTTTGATTATTTAGGTGAGCCGACGCCTTTCACACAGCAAGCACGAAGCTCGTACTTCGGTATTGTTGACCTCTGCGGCATCCCCAAAGACCGCTTCTATCTGTACCGCAGTTACTGGCGGCCGGATACAACCACAATACATATCCTGCCGCACTGGAACTGGCCCGACCGTGTGGGACAAAACGTACCGGTATTTGTCTATACCAACGGCGATTCGGCGGAATTATTTTTAAATGGCAAATCCCTCGGTCGCCGGACAAAGGGACAGCAGCCGGAAAAGCCAGCCAATTTCGCACATGGTAAAATTGCTTCTACAAGCTCGATCGAGTCGGGCAATGCCGCCGCCAATGCTGTCGATGCCGATAGAGACACGCGCTGGTGCGCAGCAGATGGCACCACCGACCAGTGGTGGCAGGTCGATCTGGGTGAGGCTCGGTCGATAAAGTATCTTGCTATAGATTTTGAGAGAGAGGAAAAGAACTATGGGTACCGGATTAAAACCTCGATAGATACTGTGGCCTGGCAGACTATTGTAACCAAGCCAACAAGCAGACAGCCCAGATGGGGCGGTCCAACGCAGCAGTTCCACGAAGCTGATACAAAAGCCAGGTACCTGCGTATAGAATTTACCGATTTGCAGGATGGAGTATGGGCCAGCATTCGAGAATTCGGAGTTTATCCTGAGAAGGTAGAATCGGACTATTATGCGGTGACGTATAAGTATCGCCTGCGTTTTAATGATGTCGTGTATGAGCCTGGTGAGCTAAAAGCGGTTGCTTACAAAGATGGCAAAGAGATTGGCAAAGCAATTATGCGCACAGCAGATGAGCCTGCGGCGATTCGATTAACGCCTGACAGAACAGAGCTTCAAGCCACAGGCGAAGACCTATGCTATATTTTAGTTGAGGCTTTGGATGACAAGGGGACGCTTTGTCCGTTGGCGGAAAATATGGTTCGATTTAAAGTAGATGGTCCTGCCGAGATTGCCGGTGTCGGAAATGGCAATCCACTTTCAATTGAGCCGTTTCAGGCGGATTACCGAAAGCTCTTTTACGGAAAGGCAATGCTGATTTTGCGAACGGTTGAAGGAAAGACCGGCCAGGTTAAAATTACCGCCGAAAGCGATGGTTTAAAATCGGCGGAAGTTACTTTGCAATGTCGTTAGTTAAATCGTCGCCGTGCCGGCGACGGCTAAACAAGGGGTTTATAAAAAAGAGGTGACAAATGCGAATTGCGTTCAAAATGTCTGTCAGTGTATAAGTCAGTGTCCGTTAGTGTTCTTCTGTTTTTTTAGAAAGGCAGGTAAGAAAATGAAAACCCATTTGTTAGTCATCGCAGTCTTCTTGTTTTTTGTTGCAAATTGTGCATTGGGTGCAGATTCGGATATTCAATTGAATTCCTTAGGTTTTCTTCCCACAATGCCGAAGAAAGCAACGATCATTTCTGAGTGTTCTATTTTTGCTGTTAAAAAAGCCGCAGCAGTTACTGTTAACGATGAGACAGTTTTTTCCGGTACAGTGACAGGACCCTTTACCCAGCAGGATGTAAATCAGGTTGTCTGGATAGCTGATTTTTCCCAGGTAACCGAAAAAGGCAAATTCTATTTGGACGTGCCTGGTGTGGGTCATTCCATCGACTTTGAAATCAGCGATAAGGTTTATGATTTTGCTTTTTACACGGCTATGCGGGGCTTTTATCTGTGGCGATGCGGTACCGCAGTCGAAGGCAGGCACAACGGTATAACTTACTCGCAAGCCGCGTGTCATCTGGAGGACGCATATCAGGATTATATGGGTATAGGAGACACGTTGCGGCGAGATGGTACCGGCGGCTGGCATGACGCCGGCGATTACGGCAAATATACCGTCAACGCTGGTGTCACGGTGGGGGCGATGTTTATGGCTTGGGACCACTTTCAGGATAAACTCAAGGGAGTTTGCTTAGATATACCAGACACCGCACCGGGCTGGCCGGATTTTCTCAAAGAGCTAAAGTGGGAAATTGACTGGCTTTTTAAGATGCAGTATCCTGACGGCTCGGGGAGAGTCTCGCACAAGCTGACACGCCTGAACTTCTCCAGTTTTATTATGCCGGATAAAGACCTGGAGAAAAGGTATTTTACGGACTGGAGCTCAGCAGCTACGGCTGATTTCGTCGCAATGATGGCTATGGCGGCAAGGTATTTTGAGCCGTACGATGCAGGATATGCCCAGACATGCCTTGATGCCGCAAAGAAAAGCTATGAATTTTTAAAGAACAACCCAAATGATAAAAGGTTTCAGCAGGGCGATTTCAGGACTGGTGGTTATCAAACTTCCGACTCAGATGACCGACTCTGGGCAGCAGCGGAGATGTGGGAAACCACCGGCCAGGCTCAGTACCTGGAGGATTTTGAAGAACGAGCCGCCAAATCCAATAATAAAGTAGATGAGAACTGGGATTGGGGTGATGTGAGTAATCTCAGCATGTTTACTTATGTCCTGTCCAAAAGAGAAGGAAAAAACACCGCGATTTTGGAAGATGTGCGCCGGGATTTGCTCGCGATTGCGGATGCTATTGTTGAGAAAGGCAATAAGGATGTCTATGGCAGGCCCTTTGGCGACAGGTATTATTGGGGCTGTAACGGAACGGTCGCCAGACAGGTATTGAATTTACAGGTAGCAAATAAGATATCTCCTAAGCAGGAATATATTAACACTTCTTTGGATGCCATAGCTCATTTGTTCGGAAGAAATTATTACGGTCGTTCTTATGTCACCGGCCTGGGACATCAGCCACCCATGAATCCACATGACAGGCGCAGCGGTGCCGATGGTATAGCCGAACCGTGGCCTGGTTATCTCGTGGGTGGCGGACATTCCGCTACGGGCTGGCAGGACATTGAGAGAAGTTACCAGACCAATGAAATCGCCATTAACTGGCAGGGTGCTTTAGTCTATGCCCTTGCAGGTTTTATCCACTAAACACTGGATGCCTGAAGAAAAACCTTGGCAGAAAATCTCGGATCCGGGTATTGCGGAAGTGGCTTCCAATTTTAAGGAGCCGCCGGCTGGGACGGCTGTCCTGACCGTCAATCCCCTGGTTTTCCAGACAATGGAAAATGGAACGTGCGCGCCGAAGGCTTCAAGCGTATGCCTTGACTTCGGCGAGACTTTAATGAGCTCGTTCGAGCCGAAGAATTTATTGCTATAATATAAATCGATAGCAAATTCATAGATGCAAGAATGATGAAGAATAATTATGGCTGTGAAGAACGGCAATTATTTGACGTTTCGGGGTCTTGTACCATTATTGCTTCTTGTCGCTTTGTTTGTCACTTGTAGTGGATGCTGGGCGAGCCTTGAGTGGCCGCAAGTTACCAGAGAAACCAAGCCATGGTCGCGTTGGTGGTGGATGGGCAGTATCGTTAATGAACAAGACCTGACGGCGGAGATGGAAAAGTATAAAAAAGCAGGCCTGGGGGGATTAGAAATCACGCCTATTTACGGCGTCAAAGGTTATGAAGATCGATTCATCAACTATCTGTCACCGCATTGGGTGGAGATGCTGGACTTTACTTTAAAAGAAGCCGACAGGCTCGACATGGGTATCGACATGGCTACCGGAAACGGCTGGCCTTTCGGCGGTCCTTGGGTTGGAGCAGAGACAGCATGCAAAAATGTTGTTTATAAAACTTATAACATAAAAGCAAGCGAAACGCTCACTGAGCCGATTGTCTATATGCAAAGGCCTATGGTGCGGGCGATAGGGCGGCGCGTTGATATTTCCGAGCTGGTTGAACCTATCAGCGCCAACGAAAATTTGCAGGCTCTTGCTTTGGAACAAGTCCGGTTTGAAAAACCACTTCCATTGCAGGTGGTGATGGCTTATTCGGATCAGGGACAAATTCTTAATCTTACTGATAAAGTTAAAGAAGGTGGAACACTGGATTGGGTGGCACCAGATGGAAACTGGATATTATATGCTGTCTTTCAAGGTTGGCACGGAAAGATGGTTGAACGGGCAGGCCCAGGTGGTGAAGGAAATGTTATTGACCATTTTTCCAAAGATGCGCTAAGAAATTATCTAACAAAATTCGATGATGCTTATGCCAGCCGAGATGTCAGCCTGCTGCGTGCATATTTTAATGATTCATACGAAGTCGATGATGCTTCAGGTGAGTCGAACTGTACGGACGATTTCTTTGATGAATTCCAAAAGCGTCGTGGCTATGACCTACGAAATCATTTGCCTGCATTATTCGGCAAAGATTCAACGGATAAAAATTCCCGTGTTCTTTGTGACTATAGAGAAACAATTTCTGATTTGCTTCTTGATAAATTCACAATTCCGTGGAACCGGTGGGCAAGAAGCAAGGGTGCAACAACACGAAACCAGGCTCACGGTTCTCCGGCTAATCTTTTAGACCTATACGCGGCGAGCGGCATACCTGAAACGGAAGGCTCGGACATACTCGGATTTAAAATTGCTTCCTCTGCTGCGCATGTAACTGGCAAAAAACTTGCATCATCAGAAGCCGCTACGTGGCTGGATGAGCATTTCTGTGCTTCTTTGGGAGATGTAAAACAGGCATTGGATAGGTTTTTCCTGGGCGGCATTAATCATATTTGTTATCACGGCACGACCTTTTCGCCTCCATGGGAGCAATGGCCGGGCTGGATGTTTTATGCCTCTGTGCATTTTGGATCGACAAACTCATTCTGGAATGATTTCTCGGCTTTAAACAAGTATGTCACCCGTTGTCAATCCTTCCTTCAAGCTGGCCAGCCGGATAACGACGTGCTTATTTATTTCCCGATTTACGATCAATGGTCCCAACCCGGTAGAAGCATGTTACAGCATTTTAGTGCTACAGCAGTTGGAACAGCCCGAAGCGCCGGACAGATGATGTTTGATAATGGCTATACATTTGATTTTATTTCTGACCGACAACTTGCAGAAGCAGAATACAGAAGACAGAATACGGAAGACAGAATTTTGAGTTCTGAAGGAATTTCGTACAAGGCCATCATTGTGCCGCAAAGCCAGCTTATTCCTGTGACAACAATCCAAAAGCTGGTAGATTTAGCTCATAAGGGTGCCACTATAATTATACAAAATAGCATGCCTTCCGATGTCCCCGGATGGGGCAATCTCGAAGAAAGACGTAACACCTTTCAGCAGATTCTCGCCCGGATTAATTTCACAAAGGTTGAGAATTTGGATATTCAAAACGCCTCGGTCGGCAGAGGTAAATTTTTGCTTGGTAGTGACATTGGGCAATTGCTGTCTTACGCACAAGTAAGGCATGAGCCAATGGTTGAAAATGGGCTTCAGTTTGTTCGTCGACGTTATTCAACCGGCCACTATTATTTTATCATCAATAGTGACGGCGGCAGAGGAAGGGGCATAGGTAGGAGTGATAGCAGTGCCCCGGTGGAGGGCTGGATTCCTCTACGTGAAGGAGCAAAATCAATTGCGATTTACGACCCAATGCACAGAGAAAGCGGACTGGCCGCGGTGCGCTCTTCCAAGACGGGTATGAATGAAGTTTATTTGCAGCTTGCACCCAGCCAATCGTGCATCTTAAAAACATTCGACACCGTAATTGATGGGCCATTCTATCAATATGTGAAAACAACAGGCCAGCCTCAGGAAATTATCGGCACCTGGACTGTAAGCTTTGTTGAAGGTGGACCAGAATTGCCAAGTGATGTAAAAATACAACAGTTAGGCTCATGGACCGATTTTGGAGGGGAAGCTGTTCACCCCGTTAGAGAAAATTCCGACGATCCAGCTTTTACTCATAAATTATTCTCTAACGGGGTGAAGAATTTTTCCGGTACGGCAAAATACACCATTACGTTTGAAAGGCCGGAAGGTCAGGCTGATGGATGGATACTCGATCTTGGTCGTGTATGTGAAAGTGCGAAAGTAGTTCTTAACGGAAAAAAATTAGGTGTTTGTTTCTGCTCACCATATCGCATTACAATTCCTGAAGATATAATGGAGGAAAAGAACGCTCTTGAGATCGATGTATCTAATTTGATGGCGAATCGTATTGCTGATCTTGATCGACGAGGTGTGAGCTGGAAAAAGTTCTATAATATTAATTTTCCTGCCAAGCTCAGAGAAAACAGGGGGGCAGATGGGCTATTTAACGCATCAAAGTGGTCACCAAGAGATTCAGGTTTGATTGGGCCTGTAAAGCTGGTGCCGATAGAAATAATAAAGTGGTAATTTTATTGTACTTTTAAGGAGTAATAAGTATGAATGTTGAGAAAAAGATTATCCGACTAATCACACGTAGTATGTTAGGACTTATTTGTCTTTCGACGGTTCTTCCCCCGATCCAGTCGGGGGCGAACGAGACCCTCCCCGACTGGCAGAATCCTCAGCTTACCGGAAGGAACCGTCTGGCACCACACGCTACTATGATGATTTATCCCGATGTCAAGGCCGCAAAGCGGGTGGGTGCAATAGCTACGCTCGAAGACCGGTCGAAGTCTCCGTGGTTCCGCTCGCTGAACGGCGACTGGAAGTTCCTATGGTCACCAAGCAAAGAGGAAAGACCAACCGACTTTTTCCGTGTTGACTTCAATGACTCTTCATGGAAGACCATCCCTGTTCCATCTAATATGGAGATGCAGGGCTATGGAGTGCCTATATATACAAACATTAGGTATCCATTCCTCAAAGGAGGTGAAAGACCACAACCGCCGTTCATACCCAATTTCAACAATCATGTCGGTTCTTACCGGCGAACCTTCAAGGTACCAAAAAATTGGGATGGCCGACGGATATATATCGTGTTTGACGGTGTCAATTCCTTTTTCTACCTGTGGATTAACGGCCAGAGTATCGGTATGAGTAAAGACAGCCGCACCGTTGCCGAATTCGACATCACTGACTTTGTCAAGCCTGGCGCAAACCAGATTGCGGTGCAGGTCTTCCGCTGGAATGACGGCTCGTGGCTGGAAGACCAGGATTTCTGGCGTCTAAGCGGTATATTCCGTGATGTTTATATATGGTCAACCGACCAGCTTCATATCCGTGACTTTCAGGTAACAACCGCGCTTGATGAAGGATATCGTGGAGGAACATTGTTGATTGACCTGGCTATCCAGAACATAACGCAGCAGGCTAAGACCGTTACTATCACGGCTGACCTGCTGGATGCGGATGGGAAACAAGTCGTACCTGCAATTTCTACATCATGCGCTTTACCTGCCGCTCAGGAAAGTAAATGTACTCTTTCGAACACTGTTGGCAGTGTCCGTAATCGAGGCCGTGGCCGCGGTCGCGTCGAAGAAACTAGTACCCCCATTCGTTTATGGTCGGCTGAAGACCCTCACCTGTATCGCTTGATACTTACACTCAAAGATGCCGATGGGAAGATTTTGGAGGTCATTCCAGTCAATATCGGCTTTCGTAAGGTCGAGATAAAGGACGGAAATCTGTTAGTCAACGGCCAACGAATTTTCATCAAAGGTACAAACAGGCATGAGCATCATCCCGATAGGGGACATTATATACTGCCAGAGGACATGGTCAGGGATATTTCTCTGATGAAGCAGAATAATATCAACGCAGTGCGTACAAGTCACTATCCGAACACGCCGGCATGGTATGATATGTGCGACCGTTACGGGATATACCTGGTCGATGAAGCCGATATAGAATGTCACGGTGCTCAATTTCTCACCCAAAATCCCCAGTGGCAGGCAGCATATATGGATCGGACTATACGTATGGTCGAGCGAGACAAAAACCATGCTTCGATTATCTTCTGGTCGGTAGGCAACGAGAACGGCTGGGGCATCAATCTGCAGGCCACCTCCTCCTGGATGCATCAACGTGATCCAAGTCGACCGGTCATCTCCTGTGAAGCCGGACAACATCCCAATACCGATGTCGTTTGTCCGATGTACAGCCGCCTGGGAACGCTGGAACGATATTCTTCCCGGCAGCAGTATAGGCCTTTCATCTTGATAGAATACACACACGCTATGGGTAACAGCAACGGCGACGTCTGGAGCTATTGGAATCTGATTTACAACAGGCCCTATTTGCAGGGTGCCTTGGTGTGGGACTGGGTGGACCAGGCTTTCCGTCAGCCAATCCCTGCGGACGGCAAGCTGCCTCTTGCACATTTTATGCCGGTAAAAAAGGGCGATAAATGGTTCTGGGCCTACGGTGGTGACTTTGGGCCTAAAGGAACCCCTTCAGACGACAATTTTTGCTGCAATGGACTTGTTTCAGCAGATCGAACGCCTCACCCAGCCTTAGCAGAAATGAAGAAAATCTATCAAAATATACAAGTCAAGGCGATAGACTTAGCTAAGGGTCAAATCGAAATTAAAAATGGCTATTTCTTTACAACACTCAGCGATCTTGTGAAAGGTACATGGACAATCCGAGCAGATGACAGAGTTATGCAAAGCGGTGCTATTGAAGATTTAGATATCAAGCCGGGTGAAACTAAGAAAGTCACAGTGGCGCTTAAGCCGATTTTACCTGAGCCGTGTGTTGAGTATTTTCTGGATTTAAGTTTTGTGCTAAAGGATGAGCAGTCCTGGGCACCGGCTGGTCACGAGGTGGCATGGGAGCAATTTGTGCTGCCGGTCAAAACGCCTGCTGCAGATTCGAATATAATCCAAATGTCACTTCTTGAGTTGACCGATCAAGACGGCCTGATACATGTTGATGGAGATAAATTCTCGGTTGTCGTCGATAAAGCGACCGGTTTTCTCTCTTCAATGCGTTACAAAAACGTGGAATTGGTCAAAGAACCGTTGGCTCCATATTTTTGGCGAGCACCAATAGATAACGACCGCGGCAATCGTATGCCGAGTCGCTGCGCCGTTTGGAAGACCGCGATGAAGAGCTGGAAGCTGCAGAGCATTGATACAAAGCAACTCTCCCCGCGGGAGGTACAAATCTCAGTTGTCTCGCGTATTGAAGATGTAAAGGGCGACTACAAATTGGGTTATCGTATATATGGTGACGGCACCATTTTTATCGATGCAGAAGGTCAGGCCTCTGCTGAGAAGTTACCGGAGATTCCGCGGTTCGGGATGCGGATGGCAATGCCGAAAGGATTCGAAACTATTCGCTGGTTTGGCCGCGGCCCGCAGGAGACCTACTGGGATCGGTGCGACGCCCGGGTAGACCTGTATG